>Ga0209254_10002191_pt1 | contig 17729 bp, 18 predicted proteins | sample FrelakmetDIP11DI_FD_187148 | JGI IMG/M metagenome (GOLD analysis project Ga0209254, IMG submission 187148) | Freshwater lake sediment microbial communities from the University of Notre Dame, USA, for methane emissions studies - DIP11 DI (SPAdes)... | ecosystem: Environmental > Aquatic >...
CGAAGGAGTCCGCATGACCGATGACGCTACCCCGGCGCAGACGCTCGACTGCGTAGGGCTGTACTGCCCCGAGCCGCTGTTCCAGACCAGAGAGAGCATCGACGCCATCGCGATCGGCGAAGTGCTCGAGGTCTACGCCGACGATCCGGCGGCCGAAGAAGACCTGACGAGGTTCGCCAAGCGCGCCGGCCATGAGGTCGTCGCCGTCGACAACGACGACGGCCAGCTGCACATCCTCATCCGCCGCCTCAAGTGACAAGGAGCAAACGACCATGAAGAACGAGAACTCGATCCTGTACGTGCAGACCAGCAACCTCCCCGAGAAGCAGTACTCGCCGCTCGTACTGGCCCAGAGCGCCAAGGCGATGGGCGTGGACGCCGCCGTCTACTACTTGGGCATGGGACTCACTGTCCTCAAGCCGGGCGCGGCCGAGGAGATGAAGATGGGCAGCTTCCCGAGCGTCGCCGAGATGCTCAAGAAGACCATCGACATGGGCATCACCGTGTACGTGTGCGAGGCCTCCAAGCAGATGCTGGGCTGGGAGAGCGTCGAGCTCATCGACGGCGTCAAGATCGTCGGCGCCGCCACTCTTAATGACCTCGCGCTGGATGCCGGCGCCACCATGTGGTTCTGATGCGCGACGTCGTCTACGCCGACTACCAGTCCTCCAAGCCCGTCGACCCGCGCGTCGTCGAGGCCATGCTGCCGTACTTCGCCGCCGGCGGTACTTACGGCAACGCGGCCTCGCTTCACGCGGTAGGCGACGACGCCACGGCGGCGCTCGAGGACGCCCGCGCCGCCGTCGCTCACTTCTTCGGCGCGCAGCCCCAGGAGATCCTCTTCACATCGGGAGCCACCGAGGCCAACAACCTCGCCCTCATCGGCTATGCCCAGCGCAACCGCCGCAAGGGCGACCACGTGGTCATCACCGAGGCGGAACACATCTCGGTGCTGAACATCGCGAAGTATCTGGAGAAGAACGGTTTCAAGGTGACGCGCACGCCCATCGACCTGTACGGGCGCGTGTCGCCGAAGAAGCTGCGCGCCCGCATCACCGACGAGACGATCCTGGTCAGCGTGGGCTGGGCCAGCAACGAGATCGGCACCGTGCAGCCCATCGCCGAGATCGCCGAGATGCTGGCCGGCAGCGGCGTGGCGCTCCACACCGACGCCGTGGCCGCCGAAGGCCTCGTGCCCATCGACATGAGCGCCGTGCCGGTGAGCCTCATGAGCCTCTCGGCCAACGACATCTACGGGCCCCGCGGGGTGGGTGCGCTGTACGTGCGCAAGGGCGTGCAGGTGGCGCCGGTACTCCTGGGCGGCGGCCAGGAGCGCGGCCTGCGCTCGGGCACCGAGGACCTCGCGTCCATCGCCGGCATGGCGGCGGCCGCCGAGATCATGGCGGCGGAGATGCCGGCCGACGTGGCGCGCATCGCCGCCATCCGCGACCGCCTGGTCGGGCGCGTGCTCGCCGAGATCCCGGACTCGCACCTGAACGGCGCTCCGCTCGACCCGCCCGGAGGGCGCCTGCCCAGCAACGCTCACTTCCGCTTCGACGGCGTGGAGGGCGAGGCCATGATCCTGTCGCTGCGCGACGAGGGTGTGGCCGCGGCGACCGGCTCGGCCTGCAGCTCCAAGACCCTCGAACCCTCCCACACCCTGATCTCCTGCGGGCTCCTGCACGAGGAGGCGCACGGCTCGCTCGAGTTCACCTTCGGGCGCTTCAGCAAGGACGACGACGTGGACCGCATCATGGCCGTGCTGCCCGGTGTGATCGCCCGGCTGCGGACGCTCTCGCCGCTGTACAAGGTCAAGACCCCGGCGTGAGGACCAGATCAACGTGATCAATCAGACCGAGAGGCACCGCTCATGAAATCGACCCAGTACAGCGAGAAGACGCTCGAGCACTTCCGCAACCCGCGCAACGTAGGGACCCTGGAAGGTCCCAACGTAGCCGTGGGCCGCGTCGGCAATCCCGTGTGCGGCGACATGATGGACATCTACATCGACGTCGAGGACGACCGCATCAAAGACATCAAGTTCCAGACCTTCGGCTGCGGCTCGGCGGTGGCGACCTCGAGCATGGTCACCGAGCTGGTCGTCGGCATGCAGCTCGACGAGGCCCTCAAGGTGAGCCGCGGCGACGTGGCCGATGCCCTCGACGGCCTACCGCCGATCAAGATGCACTGCAGCAACCTGGCTGCCGACGCCCTGCACGAGGCCATCAGGAACTGGCGCGCCGGCGTCAAGCCGGAGGACGCGACCACGACCCCGGTGGAGAAGTCGTGCCACCCGCGGCCCGCCGAGGTGGTCGAGGTCGAGATCGCCAACCTCGACGACTACAAGGGTAAGGGCGTCTCCACGCGCGTCGACGACCTTTCGGTGCTGGCCGGCCAGCGCGTGGTCGTCCTCGACACCGGCGACCGCGCCGCGCAGCTGGCCATCGACCTCACCGACCACACCGGCCGCGTGGTGCTCATGACCACCGGTAAGGAGCCGAGCGTCAGCAGCGCCGTGCGCTCGGCCCTCCGCCTCAGCGACGTGAAGCTGCTCACCGAGGCGCAGCCGCTGGAGCTCAAGGGCGAGGGCGAGCTGGAACGCATCCGCGTGCACGACCTCAACGAGGACGAGGAGTACGAGCTCACCGCCGACGCGCTCGTGGTACTGGAGTAGAGCGCGCCGGCGTCAAGGATGGCGAGCCCTGGGACGACCTCCGGGGCTCGCCGCGCTCTCTCAGTAGTTCTCGGCGTAGACCTCTTGGTAGGCCTGCGGGTGCTTGCAGGCCGGGCACAGCTTGAGCGCCGTGGGCCCCTCATGCACGAAGCCGCACTTGCGGCAGATCCATTTGACCGGCTCGGGCCGCGCGAACACGAGGTCCTTCTCGATGTTGTCGAGCAGCTTGCGGTAGCGCTTCTCGTGCCAGGCCTCGGCCTTGGCGATCTGGCGGAAGGTGCTCGCGACTTCCTTGAAGCTCTCAGATTCGGCCATGTCGCCGAAGGCGGGGTACAGGTCGGTCCACTCCTCGTTCTCGCCCTCGGCGGCGGCCAGCAGGTTCTCGGCCGTGGTGCCGATCTTGCCGGCCGGGTAGGCGGCCGTGATCTCGACGATGCCGCCCTCGAGGTGCTTGAAGTACTGCTTGGCGTGCTGGCCCTCGTTCTCGGCGGTCTCGAGGAACAGGGCGGCGATCTGCTCGTAGCCCTCTTTCGCCGCCTGCTTGGCGAAGAAGGTGTAGCGGTTGCGCGCCTGGCTCTCGCCGGCGAAGGCCTTGAGCAGGTTCTTCTCGGTCTGGGTGCCCTTGAGGCTCGGCATGTCGGCTCCTTTGACGGGGGATTGCACCCCGTCAGTCTACCTGCTCGGAGCCGGCGGAAGCGCGCCGACCGTCAGTGGATCACGGCGACCAGAGAGACACCGAGCCTCTCCTCGAGCTCCTTGATGCTGGTCAGCTGACGGTCGTCGATCTCGGCGGGATCGACGGGGTGACAGTTGAAGGCCAGCATCGTCACCCCGAGCTCCTTCTCCAGGGTGCCGATCTCAGCCAGGTCCTTGTCGCCGAGCTTGGTCGAGAGACTGCACAGCATGGCCCATCACTCCCCTCGTCGCGGCTTTCTTCTTGCGAGACTCGTACCCCACGCCGCGCTCCGGCAAAGCGTTGGGTGCGCCTGGGGATCGCGCCCGGCAGGCGCTTCGGGTTGCATCGAGCCCGGAGCTGCGCTTCACTTGGGGGGAATCTCCACCCATCAGAGCGCCACCCGCGCCCGCCTGCTGTAGATTCGCCTCCCCCTTTCTCATGTGACGGCGAAGCTGTGCGGCGCGGCGCGGGCAGCGGCGCGTCGCGCCCGCCGGGCACAGGTCGTTCCGCTGCCCGGCCGGGTCACCCCGTCGAAAGGACACCATGCGCAGCAGACTCGTCTTCACGATGCTCGCCCTTGCCGTGATCGCCCCGGCGACCCTGGCCCCCTCAGCGTCCGCCACCCGAGTCTCCGATGCGCAGCTCCGGGCGCAGCTACGGCACGCGAAGCAGCACCTGCGCCTGGCGCGCGAGCGTGCGCAGAAGGCCCGCGCCGATCTGGCCGCCGCACTGGAGCTGCAAGCGCAGCTCGGCGGCGGCGGCCTCGGCGCCACGCCCCCGGCGGGCGTCACGCCGCCGGCCGGCATGGACCCGGCGCTTGCCGCCCGCCTGCTCACCGACGGCGTCGTCAGCGACGACGAGATCGCCGCGCTTCAGACCCGGGTGTCGCGCGCCAAGGCGTTCGTGCACCGCCGTGCCGTCAGGGTGCGGAACCTCACGAGACGCGTGCGCCTCCGCCGGCAGATCGCCACATGGGCGCGGCACCACGAGTGGCGGCCGCTCATCGCGATCGCCGGCCGCGAGTACGGCGTGAGCCCGGCCGGCCTCTACCGCATGATGATGCTCGAGTCCGGCGGTCAGCCGGCGGTGGTGAGCGGCCCGTACAACGGCCTCTTCCAGTACACCACCAGCGAATGGGCGCGGCTCTGGAACCCGTGGCGTCATAAGAGCATCTACAACGGCTGGGCGCAGATCCGCGCCACCGCCCTGGCTCTGAGCAGAGGGTTGGGCCCGAGCCAGTGGCCCAACACCTACCCGATGGCCTTCTGACGCGCGGCGACGAGGCCGGGGCCGGCTGACGGCAGGGGCACGTCCCGTACCCCTGCAGTGGGGCCGGCCCCGGCCTCAAGATGCCTCTGGAGTTGACCCACAGTTCCTCCGCCGGGGTGACGACTCGCGCGGCGGCCTCCTCTAGGCTGGTCTCAGGCAGAGAGACCAGTCACAACAGGAGGCATCATGAACACCGCAGTCGTCGCACAGCCCATCGTCAGGCAGACCCTGGACATCGGCCTCGTCTTCAAGCAGGGCTGGCGTCTGTTCGTCAAAGACATCGGCCCGCTGATCATCGGGTCGCTCATCGTCGGCCTGCTCAGCATCGTGACGCTGGGCATCCTCGCCGGGCCGCTCGTCGCCGGGCTCTACGGGATGGTCGTCAAGCGCGTGAGAGACGGGCAGCGGCCCGAGGTCGGTGACGTGTTCGGCCAGATGGACCGCTTCTGGTCCTTCTTCGCCGCAGCCCTCGTGCTCGGGCTGCTCATCGGTCTGGCCTCGCTCACGATCATCGGCGGCATCCTGCTGGCCACCATCTGGCTGTACGTGTTCCCCCTCATGGTCGACCGCGGCATGGGCCTCGGCGAGGCCATGCGGACCAGCTTCGAGATGGTCAAGCAGTCCGGCTTCTGGGAGCACCTGGCCCTGGTCATCGTGTTCGTCGTGATCGCCTCGATCGCGAACGGCGCGCTGGCGATCCTGGCCACACCGTTCTTCGTCGCCGCCGTCGCCGCCGGCTACTACCTCGCGGCGGGCAGGGGCGACGAGCTGGAGCGCGCGGCCGTCTGACGCGTCGCGCGGACCGGCGAGCCGTACCGGACACAGAACCGGGCGGGGGAGGCCTTGCGGCCTCCCCCGCCCTTCGTCGTGCCGGGCCGCGGCCAGCCGCCGATCAGCCGGTGGCGCGATCCCGTCTCACTCCTCGACGCTCTTCGGCCGCCGCCTGAGCAGGACGAACGCGATGATGGCGATCACCACGACCACCGCGGCGACGATGCCGGCGATGAGCGCGGTGTTGCCGCCACTGCTCGTGGTCGTGGTGGTGGCGACGACCGGCCTCAGGTCGACGTAGGTGGTCCGCAGCATGTTGCGGAACGCCGCGCCGTCTTCGCCCTTGGGCACGTGGCTGTAGCCGGTCCACCTGTCGGTGCGATAGGCCTGGACCAGGACGTTGTACCAGAGGATCGAGTACGGCGAGTCCTCGTAGAGGATCTGCTGCATCTCGCCGATGATGCGCTGGCGGTCCTCGGGGACCACCGCCTGCGCCTGCTCCGCGTAGAGCTTGTCGTAGGCGGGGTTGGAATACTCCGAGTCACTCGAGTTGAGGATCTGGTCCGTGGTGAAGACGCTGAGGATGTAGCCGGGGTCGATGTCGGCCGTCCAGCTCCACAGGTAGAGGTCGTCGTCGGCGTTGTCGTAGTTCGCGTCGGTGAACGCGTTCTCGTCCATGATCTGGAGCTTGATGCCGATGCCGACGTCCTCGAGGTAGGCGCTGATCTTCTTCGCCGCGCTGATGTCCATCGGATACTCGTTCAGCGCCGCGAGACGAAACTCGAGCGGCTTGCCGTTGGGAGCCACCCGGACGCCGTCGGGGCCCATCTTGTAGCCGGCGTCGTCGAGGATCTGCTGCGCTTTCGCCGGGTCGTAGGCGTACTGCTCGGCCTCGGGCACCACGAGGTGGAAGTACGTGTCGACCGGCGAGAGCAGCGACGTGCCGGCAGGCGCGAGGTCGTTCATGGCGATCGCGGCGATGGCGGGCTTGTCGAGGGCCCAGTTGACCGCCTGCCGGATGCGCACGTCGAGCAGCAGAGGGTTGCCCTTGCTCTTGGGGCTGTCATAGCAGTTGAAGCCGAGCTCGTGGAAACCGATGGACGGAGCCGCGACCGACGTCGAGCCGGGCAGGCCCTCGAGACTGCGGAAGAAGCCGGGATCGAGCTCGATGGCGGCGTCCAGGTTGCCGGTCTTGTAGTCGGCCACCAGGCTGTCCTGCGTCTGGTAGATCTCGAACAGGACCTCGTCGACGGTCGGCTCCACGCCGAAGCCGTCCTTGTAGTACGGGTTGCGCTCCAGCTTCACGAACTTGCCGGTCTGCACCTCCGTCACCTGGAACGGCCCGCTGGAGACCATCGGCACGTTGGCAAACGACTCGACCTTGTCGTCGGGTACCTTGCTCCAGACGTGCTCCGGGAGGATAGGCACGTAGAGGGCGGTCATCACCGCGTTCGGCTTGGCGGAGGTGATCACCACGGTGGCGTCGTCAGGAGCCTCGACCTTCGTCACCCCGGTGAAGTACGAGAGGTACATGGAGAGCTCCTGGCGCAGGATGCGGTTGTAGGTGAAGGCGACGTCGCGGGCGGTCAGCGGCACGCCGTCGCTCCACTTGACGCCGGGTCTGAGGTGGAACGTCCATACCCGGCCGCCTTCGGTGACGCCGCCGTTCTCGACGGTCGGGACGGGGTCGGCGAGGTCGGGCGTGGGCTTGTAGTCCGCGTCGTACCAGGTGAGGAAGTTGTAGCCGACGCGGAAGCACTCCCACGGGATCGTGTTGTAGGTTGAGAACGGGTTCATGTTGTCGACGTCGCTCTGGATCCCGATGCGGTAGACCAGAGGAGCCGCATCCGGGGACGGCGACGTTTCGGCGAACGCGATGGCCGGAAGCAGCAGCGCGCTGAGCGCGACCGCCAACACGATGAGATGCACGCGGATCTTGATCATGACTCTCCCCCAGGCTCGTCTTCCCCAAAGACGGCGGCCGCTCGTGGGCCGCGCCCCCTTTGACCTCAGTGTAGCCTGTGGCGGCGCGAAGAAGAAGGCCATGCCTCCGTCAGGCGGGGGGCTCGGAACGGCGTTCGCCGGCGAGCGTCACGAGGCCTCATCCAGAGCCTCCTCGAACTGGCTCGCGTAGAGGCCGTAGTAGAAGCCGCGGGCAGCCATCAGCTCTTCGTGGCTGCCCTGTTCGATGATCGCGCCCTTGTCCATGACGAGGATGATATCGGCGCCGCGGATCGTCGAGAGCCGGTGGGCGATCACGAAGCTGGTGCGCTCCTTCATGAGGTGCGCCATCGCCTCCTGGATGAGGACCTCGGTGCGCGTGTCCACGGAGCTGGTCGCCTCGTCGAGGATGAGGATGTCCGGGTCGGCGAGGAAGGCGCGCGCGATGGTGAGGAGCTGCCTCTCGCCCTGCGAGACGTTGGCGGCGTCGTCGTCGAGCACGGTGTCGTAGCCCTCCGGCAGGGCGCGGACGAAGTGGTCGACGCGCGCCGCCTGGGCGGCGGCGCGGATCTCGTCCTCGCTCGCGCCCTCGCGCCCGTAGGCGATGTTCTCGCGGATGGTGCCGCTGAAGAGCCAGGTGTCCTGCAGCACCATCCCGAACAGGCGGCGCAGGTCGCTGCGGGAGATGTCCCGCACGTCGACGCCGTCGACGAGGATGCGACCCTGGTCCACGTCGTAGAAGCGCAGCAGGAGGTTGACCAGCGTCGTCTTGCCGGCGCCGGTGGGGCCGACGATGGCGACGGTCTCGCCCGGCTCCACGTCGAGCGTCAGGTCGGTGATGAGGGGCGTGTCGGCGACGTAGCGGAACGACACGTTCTCGAGCGCGATGTGGCCGTGGGTGTGCTCGAACACCACGCACTCGGGGGCGTCGGGGATCTCCTCCTCCTCGTCCAGCAGTTCGAAGACCCGCTCCGCCGACGCGGCGGTGCTCTGCAGCACGTTCATGATGCTGGCCACCTGCGTGATCGGCATCGTGAACTGGCGCGAGTACTGGATGAAGGCCTGGACGTCGCCGAGCGAGATGCGGCCGGTCGCCACCATCAGGCCGCCGACCACGGCGATGGCCACGTAGTTCAGGTTCATGACGAAGTTCATCACCGGCATGATGATCCCGGAGATGAACTGGGCCTTGAAGCTGGCCTGGTAGAGCTCCTCGTTCTGCTCGTCGAACGTGGCGATGGCGGCCTGCTGGCGGCCGAACACCTTGACCACGTTGTGGCCGGTGAACATCTCTTCGACGTGGCCGTTGAGGTCGCCGGTGGTCTCCCACTGCGCGGCGAACTGCTTCTGCGAGCGCTTGGCGATGACCATCGTGATGACCACCGAGACCGGCACCACGAGCACCGAGATCAGCGCCAGCAGCCAGCTGATCGTGAGCATCATGATGAGGACGCCGACGATCGTCAGCGTCGACGTGATGATCTGCGTGAGGCTCTGCTGCAGCGACTGCGAGATGTTGTCGATGTCGTTGGTCATGCGGCTCAGGACGTCGCCGCGAGGGTGGTCGTCGAAGTACTTGAGCGGCAGGCGCGCCAGCTTCTCGTCCGCCTGCCGCCGGAGCCCGTAGATGGTGCGCTGCGCCACGCCTGCCATGATGTACGCCTGCAACCAGGCGAACAGCGCGCTGAGCAGATACACGCCGATCAGCAGGAACAGCGTGCGGGCCAGGGCGTCGAAGTCGACGCCGTGGCCGGGGTCGAGGGTCATGGCGGAGACCATGTCGGCGATGCGGTCCTGACCCCTGGCGCGCAGGCCGGCGACGGCCTGTTCCTTGGTGACGCCGGCCGGGATCTGTTTGCTGACGACCCCCTCGAACAGGATGTTGGTGGCGTGACCGAGGATCTTGGGACCTACGACGGCGAAAGCCACGCTGACCACCGCGAGCAGCACCACCAGGATGAGGAGCGTGCGCTCGGTCTTGAGCAGGCCGCCGAGCCGGCGCATCGTGCCCCGGAAGTCCTTGGCCTTGGCCACCGGCATCACCAGGGCGTGACCGCCCGGGCCGCCGGGGCCGGGCCCGCCGGGACCGCGAGGCGGCCGGGGAGTGTCGCCCGGCTGAGCCGCAGGCGGCTGCGACCTGCTGCTCACGCGACACCCTCCACGCCGAGCTGCGAGGTGACGATCTCGCGGTAAGTCGCGTTCGTCTCGAGCAACTGCTCGTGCGTGCCGACGCCGGCGATCGTGCCGTCGTCGTCGAGCACGATGATCTGGTCGGCGTGCATGATCGTGCCGACGCGCTGGGCGACGATGATCACCGTGGCGTCCGAGGTGTACCTGCGCAGCGCCGCGCGCAGGCGCGCGTCGGTGGCGAAGTCGAGCGCCGAGAAGCTGTCGTCGTAGATCTGGATCTTTGCCTGCTTGGCCAGCGCCCGCGCGATCGCGAGGCGCTGGCGCTGCCCGCCGGAGACGCTGGCGCCGCCCTGGGCGACCGGCGCCTCGAGTCGCTCGGGCATCTCCTCGACGAACTCGCGACCCTGCGCGATCTCGAGGTAGTGCCAGAGCTGCTCGTCGGCGGCCTCCACGTCGCCGTGGCGCAGGTTGTCCGCCACCGTGCCGCTGAAGAGGAACGACTTCTGCGGCACGAGGCCGATCCGGCGCCACAGATCCTGCTGCGCCAGGGCGCGCACATCGACGCCGTCGACGAGCACGCTGCCGCCCGTGACCTCGTAAAAGCGCGGGATCAGGCTGATGAGCGTCGTCTTGCCGCTGCCGGTACTGCCCACGATGGCCGTGGTCTCACCGGGCCGCGCGGTGAAGGTGATGCCGCTGAGCACCGGCTCTTCGGCCCCGGGGTACCGGAACTCGACGTCGCGGAACTCCACGACTCCGGCCTCGGCCACGTCCGCGACGGGCTGCGCCGGATCGACGATCGTCGGCTCCGTGTCCAAGACCTCCATGATCCGCTGGGCTGAGACGGCGGCGCGCGGGACCATCACGAACATGATGGTGGCCATGAGCACCGAGAACAGGATCTGGATGATGTAGGTGAGGAAGGCGGTGAGATCGCCGATGGGCATGCTGCCGTCGGCGATCAGCTTGCCGCCGAACCACATGATCGCGACCGTCGAGAAGTTCAGGATGATCGTGAGGACCGGGAACATGAGGGCGAACAGGCGCCCGACCTTGAGGGTCGTCGTCGTCAGGTCCTCGTTGGCGACGTCGAAGCGCTGTTCCTCATAGACGGTGCGGTCGAAAGCGCGGATGACGCGCACACCGCTCAGGAACTCGCGCGTCACCTGGGTGATGCGGTCGATCTTCTTCTGCATCGACATGAAGAGCGGGATCGCCCGGATCATCACGAGGCCGATGAAGACGCCCATGATCGGGATCGCCACCAGGATGACGGCGGAGAGCGGTACGTTCAGGCGCAGCGCCATGATGATGCCGCCAATGGCTGTCATGGGGGCGGCAAGCACGACGTTGAGCATCATGAGCACCACCATCTGTACCTGCTGGACGTCGTTGGTGGTGCGGGTGATAAGGGACGGCGGGCCGAACTTGTTGACCTCTGCCTGGGAGAAGCTCTGCACGCGGCGGAACAGGGAGCCGCGCGTGTCGCGGCCCAGAGCCATCGACGTCTTGGATCCGAAGTAGACGGCGGCGATCGAGGCGAGGGCGTAGATCAGCGTCACGCCGAGCATCAGGCCGCCGACCTTGAGAATGTAGGCCGTGTCGCCGGTGACGACGCCGTTGTTGATGATGTCGGCGTTGAGCGTCGGCAGGTAGAGGTTGGCGATCACCTGGACCAGCACCAGGACGAGCACGAGGACGATCTGCCAGCGGTAGGGACGCAGGCCGCTGCGGAGGAGGCGGATCACGAGGCGGACACCTGCCCGCGCCGGACGAGCGCCTGCGACAAGCTTGCGCCCAGCTCGCCCAGCAGCCGCGCGAGCTCCCGACGATCGTGCTCGGGCAGACTGCCGATCGTCTCGTTGACGAGCTCGGCGACGACGCCTCGCATCTGACCCTCCAAGTCACGGCCGGCGGCCGTCAGGAAGACGCGCGTGAGGCGCTGGTCGGCGGCGTCGGGCCGCCGCTCCACAGCGCCTGCCTTCTGCATCGCCTGGAGCATCTTGCTCACCGTCGGCGGGGACAGGTGCAAGGCGTCGGCGAGGTCGCGCTGGGAGATACCGTCGTGACCGGCGAGCACGTGCAGGCAGAAGACCTGGCCCGGATGGGTGCCTTGGCCGGTCAGCGTCCTGCGCATCAGCTGCTTGTGCAGACGCAGCGCACCGATGAACGCGAGGAAGACCTGCGACGAGAGGTCGTCCACGCCTTCGAGCACGAAGCGCGACGGGTCCGGGCTCTCGCCGTGGGATGGCACGCACTCGGGCACGCGGCTCCTCCTTCTCGACGCGCTCGGACTTCCGCGCCGAGAAACGTTAGCAGACTAACGATTAGGCGGCAAACGATATCGTCGACGGCGCGGTGAGCGCCGCCTGTCGCAAGCGTTTTCAGACGGCCCGCATGCGGTTGTTGCGGGGCTCGTGCTCGACCTCGGCCCAGCCGAGGGCCTCCATCACCGGGGGCACGTAGTTGGCGAAGCGCCCGCGCAGCCCCTTCTTGAGGCCGTACCAGCCGCCCACCGGGTTGTCGGGCGCGCGTCCCCAGGCCTCGACGGTACCCTCGGCGGCCGGCTTCTGCTCGTCGGCGCTGCCCAGCGGCATCCAGTCGCCGCGCGCAGCGAGCATCTCGCGCAGATCGGCGAGGCAGCGGAGCTGATAGCGGAGCTCAGTCTCGCCGACGATCACGACGAGAGCCGGCGGGTCGGCCGTCTCGTCGCGGTATGCCTCGTACTCGGACTTGCCGGGCGGCGTCCTGAGGACCCACGGGCTCTCGCGGGTCCCCTCGCCTTTGGTATCTTGAGTCGCCATGATCACTCCCTCGTCAGGCTGGGCCGCCGGCAGGGCGCATCGTGCGCCGCACTCTGTGGGTCGGCCTCGTGTCTCCCGGTGTGCCCCGCGCGCGCAGGGCGAAAACGCCGGTTGCCGCGGTCCCGCCAGGACCGCGGCGGCAGAGCCGGGTACACTGAGACCGTCGACGAAGCGAGCTGAGGAGGCGTCATGCTCTGCGACATCGCCAGGAATCTCGACGAGGAGCGAATCCAGACGATAAAGGCGCTGGAGGAAGACCTCGGGCTGACCATCGTGGCGTTCTCGTGCCGTTCCCTGGACCCGGCGCGTGAGGAGCGCCTCCGGGCGATCATGGAGGAGCTCGGGCCGCTGCTCCAGGCCGAGCCGGCCGCGCCCGACGAAGCGCAGCTCGGCCGGATCCGCGAGGCCGAAGAGACCATGGGCCTCTCACTCGTGGCGGTCCGCGCCTAGGGCGCGGCGTGGACGAGCGCGACCACAAGCAGCGCTCCCGAGCGGCCTTCGACCGCCAAGCCTCCACCTACGACTCGAGCGGCTACGGGCGGCACGCCCGGCGGCTGCACGCCGAGGTCGTGGCGGCCGTCGAGAGCTTCCCGTTCACGGCCGTGCTCGATGTCGGCTGCGGTACGGGCGGCACGCTCGACGCCATCGTGAGCGCCCACCCGGAGGCACGCGCCTGGGGGATCGACCTCTCGGCGGAGATGATCGCCAGGGCCCGCGAGAGGCTGGCCGAGGCGGGCGGGCGCGCGGGAGGGGCCGTCGACCTGCAGGTCGCCGACGCCGAGCACCTGCCCCTGGCCGACGAAGCCGTCGACCTGGTCGTCTGCGTGGACTCCCTGCACCACTACCCAGACCCGGCGGCGGCCTTGCGCGAGATGCGCCGCGTCACGCGCCCCGGCGGCGGCCTCGTGATCGGCGAGTGGCGTCTGGCCGCGCCGCTGCGGCACTTGATGAACTGGCTGCTGCCGCGCATGCCCGAGGGCGACGTGCGCGTCTACACCGGCCGGGAGCTCACGGATCTGGCCCTGGCAGCCGGCTACAGCGCGCTGCGCTGCGGTCCGGCCGGCGTGCGCGGCCAGCTGCTGGTCGCGCGGCGCTGAGCCGCGCCATACGGCAGCGCCGCCAGCAGCTCGACGCCCCATGCCCGCGTGTGTTCTGTCTCGCCCTCATCGGAGTCGTGCTAGTCACCCTCGCGGTCCCCGCTTGGCGCGCTGCGACCGGGCCGTGGTGGTGACGCGCTGAGACACGAGCGGAACGCCGCTCAGACGGCGTCCCGCGCTTCGGCGGACTCGAGCCGTTCCACGAGCCCGAGGTCCAGCCCGCCACACGCGGGGCAGGCGAGCGGCGAGTCCTCGACGTCGGCAAGGAAGTCCGTCTTCTCGAACTCGTGGCCGCAGTCCTCGCACTGGTAGTACCCGTTCATGGCATCCCTCCTCACGAGCACACTCTGAGTGTTCCCTGAGGTCGCCACTTCATGTGCGTGCGAGTGTGGCGACCGCACGCGCCACCTCTGGCCGCCGTTCGTCTTCAGTGAGTGGCTCTTCTCAAACGAGATGTGCCGCGAGGGTGCCTTCCGCGCGCTACCCGCGCGCCGGCGACCGCTTGCCGGTGAGCGATTCGAGGCGGATGCGCACCACGGCGGTGCCCGTCACGGAGGCGTCGGCGAACTCCCAGTCGTCGCGCCCCGAGTACTTGCGCATGATGGCGCGCAAGCCGCGCAGCTTGGTGGCCGCGTCCTCCACGATCTCGGCCGTGCCGAAGGCGACCACCGACTCGTAGTTGGAGGTCCAGTCGTCGCAGGCGCGAGGGCCGGTGTGGAGCGAGAGCAAGCGGTCGCACTCCACGCACACGGCCGGGGCCGCCCGCAGGCAGTCGAGCTTGTGGCCGGCCTTGGCGGCGTGGAACCACAGCTCGTCGCCCTCGCGCGCGAAGTTGAGCGGCACTACGTAGGGTCGCTCGCCGTCGAGCATCCCGAGGCGCATGACCATGGCCTCATCGAGGATGCGGTGCAACTCTTCTCGGTCGACGATCTCCTTGTCGGCGCGGCGTATGCCCCGGTCTGCCATCGGTGCCTCCTTCGGATGCGCATGCCTTGGTCGTGGCGGCGACGCTAGCGCAAGAGCCGCAGAACGCCTAGTCAGCGCACCGTCAGCTGGGTCACGGCAGGCGTCTGTTCGCGGTTCCCGCCGAGGTCGGCCGCGGCGTACGTCACGGTGTAGACCCCGCGCGCCGGCGGTTTCCACGTCCAGGTGGCCGCCTCGCCGGTCGCGACCCAGCCGAGTCGCGCGGCGACCACCGTGGCGCCGGCCGCATCGGTGATCATGTACGACAGATCGACCTTGGCGCTGTAGGGGTCCAGCGCCGTGCAGGTCAGCCGTGCTGACTTGCCCAGCGAGACGGTCTGCGCCGCCGGCGCCGAGAGCGTTGGGCTGTACAGGTCGACGATCAGCTCTCCCGAGACCGCTGTCGCTCCCAGCGACGACTTCGCCGTGACCGTGAAGCTCGGCCGGCCGCTGCTCAGCGGCTCGCCGGCGCCGTTCGCGCCGTCCCACACCGCCGCGTGAGATCCCGCGGCCAGTGAGCCGAGCTCGAGGGCACGCACGGTCTTACCGCCGACCTTCACGGCGATGCGCACCGTGGCGCTCCGCGTGAGCTTGAAGCCGAGCGTCGTGGAGTCATTGGCGCCGTCGCCGTTCGGAGAGAGCGTCGACGGCGTGGCGGTGGGGAATCCCAGGGTGCGGTCCAGAGTGACGCCGACGCCCTTGTGAGAGCTGTTCCCGGCGGCGTCGCGACACTCGATGAAGAACCTGTAGTCGCCCTCGGCGGCCGCGACCAGCTTGCCGCCGTCCGACACCTTGCCGTCCCAGGTCGCGGAGTGCGCCGCCTTGCTCTGGCTGCGCCAGTCGCTGAGCCGTCGCCGGACCTTGCCGTCGGCGTCGACGATCGCCACGCGTATCGAGCAGCCCTCGGCCGGGACGTAGCGGACGGCGGAGCTGTCGTCGCACCCGTCGCCATTCGGGCTGAACGTACCGGGACGGACGGCAGTGCTTGCGAGCTCCGGCGGGACCGTGTCGATGAAGACCGTCACCTTCTTGGGCGTCGCCTTGCCGAGCGAAGTGGAAGCGGAGACGACGGCCGTGTAGGCGCCGTCGGCGTACTTGTGCCCGTCGGCATCGGTCCCCGGCCACGTCACCTCGGCGAAGGCGCCCTCACCGCTGTAGCCGGTCAGTCGCCTGCCGCCGGCGCCACGAAGCTCGACGCTCCAGTCCGCCTTCTTGGTCAGAGACAGGCTCAGGGTCGTCTTGTCGAGCTCACCGTCGCCGTTCGGACTGAAGCGCTCGTGGGTCGCCCTGGCCAGCGCGATGATGGGCGCCTGCGGCCGGCCGTCCGCCTCGAGGCGGACTGTAGGGAGCAGCGGGTAGAAGATGTTGCCGGGGCACTCCGTGTGGTTGGCCTGGCGGTGGCCGGCGACGACCGGGAAGGTCACGCGGGCGCCCCTCGCGTACTTGTCCGAGGCGTCGCACCTCAGCCTGGCCGTCCCGCGCGGATCGAGATGGTGGATCTTGAGCTTCCAGGCGAGCAGCTTCTCCAGCGAGGCCAGAGCGGCAGCGGGAGGCGCGTCGCCGGCGAAGTTGCCGATCACCGAGATGCCGGTGCTCCCCGCGTTGAAGCCCAGCACCTGGGCGCCGACGACGCCTCGTTTCACGCCGCCGTGTCGCCCCTCGTAGATGGTCCCGAAGCGGTCGATGAGGAAGTTGTAGCCGATGTCGCTCCACCCCAGGCTCCTGGTGTGGTAGGCGTAGATGGCGCGCATGACGGCGGGCGCCTCGGCGGCGGTGTACGTGTTACCGCTGGCCGTGTGATGGACGAAGGCCATCTTGACCTTGGCGTAGTCCGGCCGCCCGTGACGCAGCGACTCGTCGGCCCCCCACTGGCGACGGGTGACGATCTGCGGGGCTGAGGCGACGGCCTCGGCCGGCGCGGCGAAGCCGGCGCCGGCCACGCGCGCCGCCGCGCGGCGGACGACCCCCAAGACCCGCGCGACGGGGTCGGCATCCTCGGTGGGGTCGAGCGCCACGACGCGCACGTTCTCGAGCTCGGCCGGTGAGCCTGCGGCGCCGGCCGCCACCGCTTTGACCTGTACGAAGCGGGACGAACCCGTCCAGAGGGGCTCGGTGAACGCCCGCGGAGGGCCTCCGGCCTCGCCGGCGAGCTCGAGGGGAGCCTCGAACCAGGGGCTCCACGAGCGGCCGTCCAGGCTGGAGCGCAGGCGCAGCGAGACTGCGCCCGGCGCGGGCGGCACATCGCAGATCACGCCGGCCATGGTGAACCGCATGCCGGCGTCGAGGGTCGTCGCGGGCGCGCGGCGCCGGGCGGTCTGGCGCCCCGCGCCCGGCAGCGCCGGCTCGCAGGGGCGCGAATGCGCGTGGGCACCGACAGGCATGGCACGCGCGACCGGCAGGCCGCCGACGATGTGTAGGTCGCGCATGTGCACCGGCGGCGCCTGCATCCACTCGGCTACGGTGGCGCCGGCGCGCGGCGCCGACCATACGGCGGCCAGACACGCCGTCACGACGACTACGGTGCAGATGAGGATCCTCTTCATGTGGCTCCAGAAGGCCGACGCCTGCTTCCTTCCACGGCGTCGGCCGACTCCCTCGCTTTCTTGAACGATCGCCGATGGGTCCGGGCGAGTCGCGACGCCCGTCTACCGTACCCGCGCGACATGACGAAGGTCATCCCGACGGCGCCTCGACGAGGTGCCGGATCGGCGACCCCGTCGCGCGGCGCGGCGCTCGCCCTGACGGTCGTTCGCCACGCCTCTAGACTCCCGGACAAGCGAGGGCGGGCGCAATCACAAGCTGCCTCCTCAAGGCAGAAGCCCCAGACTCTCGGTACACATCTTCCAGGGGGAGGCACTTTGACGGCCATCCATAAGAAGCTCGTACTCACCTCGATCCTCGTGCTCGCACTGGCGCTCGCGCTCGTCGCGGTCGCGGGTTGCGGCGGCGACAGCGGGTCCGGGGACGCCTCTACGGCCCCTTCGACGCCGTTCAAGGTCGGCCTCGCCGCACCCTTCACCGGTGACGTTGCGACCTACGGTGCATCTCACAAGGCAGGCGCTGAGATCGCCAAGGACGAGCTCAACGCGGCCGGCGGCGTCAACGGCGGCCAGGTCTCGTTGGAAATCGGCGACGACCTCGGCGACCCGCAACAGGCCGTGCTCGTGGCCCAGAAGTTCATCGACGACGCCTCGATCGTCTTCGTCGACGGCCACATGTTCTCCGGCGCCACCATCGCCGCCGGCGCCAAGTACGAGAGCGCCGGCCTGACCATGATCTCGCCGTCCGCCACCAACCCGGACATCACACCGCTGGGCGCCTTCATCTGGCGCATCTGCATGACCGACGCATTCCAGGGCGAAGGGCTGGCGAAGTACAGCGTCTCCACGCTGGGCAAGCAGAAG
>Ga0209254_10002192_pt1 | contig 17727 bp, 32 predicted proteins | sample FrelakmetDIP11DI_FD_187148 | JGI IMG/M metagenome (GOLD analysis project Ga0209254, IMG submission 187148) | Freshwater lake sediment microbial communities from the University of Notre Dame, USA, for methane emissions studies - DIP11 DI (SPAdes)... | ecosystem: Environmental > Aquatic >...
GATTTCCGGACCGGTGGTTTCAGCGACGAAGGGATGCCCGGGAACTGCATAAACGACTCCGCCTGCGCGGCGGCCCAGCTCCAGGATTTTTTCCACAATCGCCGCATACACCTCTTTGAAGTCTGCAGAGGTTTCATAGAGATCGTCGAAAGAAAACAAGCGGATAGACTCGCTCAATCCCGAAACGACCGGATGCCTGCGCGTGCGCAGCCATATTTCCGGACTCGTTTCCAGAATCTGCCAGGCTTCGCGGGTCAGGTGCTCCGGATTTCCAGGACCCAGGCCTAAGAGTGTAATTCCAGGTGCTGCAGAATTCATAACGTTCTCCTTAAAACGCGAATTTTTTGCCGTATTCAACGACGGCAAAAAATTCGCAATCATCCATTGAACAATCCCGTAAGGGATTCGTTAAATCAACGCTTGGTGTAGGTCGGGGCCTTGCGGGCTCGCTTTAGACCAGGTTTCTTGCGCTCTTTAATCCGGGCATCGCGGGTCAGGAAGCCAGCTTTGCGCATGGCGGGCTGGTAAGCAGGATTCATCTTGACCAGGGCGCGCGCCAGACCGAGTCTCACGGAATAAGTCTGGCCAGTCACCCCACCGCCCTTGACAACCACAGTGATGTCCATGGCGGAAGGATTTTCACCTGCAGTTTCCAGCGGTTCCATGATGTCCTTGACATCTCCAAAACGGTTGAAATATGCCTCTACGGTTTTTTCGTTGACAATGAACCTGCCGGAACCAGCCATAATGCGCACGCGAGCGGTGCTTTCTTTACGGCGGCCTATGCCTTCATAATATTGTACAGCCATTCTTCTTACTCCTTCATTTCTGCCAGGGTGACCGGATTCTGGGCCACGTGTGGGTGTTCGGATCCAGGATACAACTTAAGCTTCTTGATTACCTGGCGTCCATATTTATTGTGAGGCAGCATCCCCCACACGGCGGATTTGAGAACCCGATCCGGGTGTTTGTTTAACTGCTGGCGCAGGCTGATCGACTTGAGCCCACTTGGATACTGCGAATGGTGATAATAAATTTTATCATCCAGCTTCTTGCCAGTTACGACCACTTTACCGCAATTCACGACAACGACGTGCGCTCCCGTGTCCATTCCCGGGGTGAAATCCGGTCTGTGCTTGCCTAATAACACCGTGGCAATCTGGGAAGCCAGGCGCCCCAGGGTTTGATCCGTGGCATCCACCAGATACCATTGCTCTTGAATATCTGCAGCTTTCGGAATATATGTCTTGTTCACGCTTATCTTCTCCAATTTCACTTAACCTACCATGTTATTCGTCTCAGGCGGATATTCCACTTCGACCAGCACCAGCCCCTGGGCTGGAGCAATCCCGGTCAGCGATGAGATGCATTCCGGTTTTCCGAGCAGGCTGGCCTGGAAGGCAGCTAGCGGGAGCTTGCCCCTGGCAACCGCCACCTGGATAAACACCATCCTGCGCACCATGTGGTACAGGAATGCATTCGCGGTGACATCGAAAACCAACTGCTCCTTGTCGCTCCACCAGGTGGAGTGACTCACCGTTCGTTCCGTGCTGCCGGCTGCCCGGGGAGGTGTCCCATATGCCGAGAAATCGTGCGTTCCCAGGAAACAACCAGCAGCTTCCTGCAGCAAGGGCAGCTCCACCGGCGGCCAAATCCGCCAGGTGAAACGTTCCAACAGCGGATCACGTGCTGGCTGGCAGGTCAGGTGGTACTGGTAACGGCGCGCCGTCGCACTGAAACGCGGGTGAAAGTCAGGATTGGCAAAGGCAAGCGAGCGCGCTGCCACGTCTTCTGGCAGGTAGGCATTGAGTGCATTCCGCAAATCCTGCAGGCTGTGTGCCCAATCCAGCGAGAATGCGATCACCTGACCTGCGGCATGCACACCCGTATCGGTGCGCCCTGCGGCCAGGAGGCTGCGCTCATCCCACCCGATCTGGCGTAAAGCGGATTCAACCACACCCTGCACCGTACGCGCCCTGCCTTGCCTTTGAAACCCGGCAAAATGGGTCCCGTCGTAAGCGAGAATAACCTGGTAATGTGCCTTCATCGCTGATAGGGTTTCGCAGGTAGTTGATTACAGCAGGCTACCAGCAAAGATTTTGCCTACCAGCTACCAACTAACCTTCGACTAACTCCAACATAACCATTTCTGCCGCATCACCATGGCGAATGCCAAGGTTTGTCATGCGGGTGTAACCACCTGGACGAGTCGTAAAGCGCGGGGCGATGTCATCAAACAGTTTGCGCACAGCCGCCGGGTCGCTCAAACGGGCAGCTGCCAAACGGCGCGCATGCACCATTTTCGCCCCACCCGCCTCGTTGCCATTCTTTGCCAGGGTAATCAAACGCTCAGCCTGCCCGCGGACCGCCTGGGCTTTAGCTTTTGTCGTCCGAATACGCTCGTGCTCAAACAATTGTTTGATCAAGATCCGCCGCAGAGCAATTCGCTCGTCTTTGTCGCGGCCTAATTTTTTTCCGTATACTTGGTGTCGCATCTCGAATTTACTCCGCTTCGTGATTGGTACTGTCTTTGAGATAGCCCTTCTCACGCATCTTTTGGCGGAGTTCATCCAGGCTTTTCTCACCGAAATTCCGGATCGACATGACAGCTTCGTCGCCTTTTTCAAGCAGCTCGAGTACTTCACCAACCGTCGTGATGCCCGTTCGCTTGAGCGAATTAAACACCCGCACCGAAAGATCAAGGTTTTCAATCGGGGTTTCGATAATTTCGCTGGTCAACCGCGTGCCTTCTTCTTCTTCCAGGGCAATCGCAGCCAGGGTTTCCTCGCTGATACCTGCGAGCTGGCGCAGGTGATCGATCAAGATTTTAGCGCTGGTGCTGAGGCCTTCTTCTGGGCTGATGGTGCCATCCGTCCAAATTTCTAGCTCCAAACGATCATAATTTGTGCTCTGTCCAACGCGGGCAGAGGCCACATCCCAGTTCACGCGCTTGACAGGGCTGTAAATGGCATCGACAGGAAGCTCCCCAATCGGTAGCTTCCCCGTCCGGTCATCCGAAGGAGAATAACCACGGCCGCGTTCGACGGTCAATTCAATTTCCAGGTTGGCGCTGGCGTCGTCCACGCTGAACAGATAAAGATCGGGGTTCATGATCTCTACCTCAGGCGGGGTCAGGATATCGCCAGCCGTTACCATACCGCTGCCGCGCACTTCCAGGTGCAAACGAGCCATATCGACATCAAAAAGCTTCATGCGCAGCTGCTTGATCTGCAGCATCACGCGAATGACATCTTCGCGCACGCCCGGAATATCGCTAAATTCGTGCTGGACATCGGCGATGCGGATCGAGGTAACTGCTGCTCCTTCCAACGAGGAGAGCAGAACCCGGCGCAAGGAATTGCCCAACGTAACCCCATAACCAAATTCCAGCGGGCTGATAATAAATTTGCCATAATTGCGCGCTTCTGCTTCGCGCTCAATCTTTGGCGTCACCATGTTGTTGAGACCGATCACGGTTCACCTCTTCTTCCCACCATCAGGATGTTTGAAAACCATTTTTCAAACATTCTAACGTGAATAGTACTCGACGATCAGCTGCTCTTGCAGATTGCTGTCCATCTCACCGCGCTCTGGTAAACGGATCACCGTTCCAGAGAGGTTCTTCAGGTCACGGCTCAACCATGCCGGAACGTTGGTGTCCTCGGCAATGTCGACGATTGCTTTAAAGTAAGGACGTGAACGCGATCCTGAACGCACGCTAAGCATATCACCCGGTTTGAGGTTCATCGAAGGGACATCAGTCCGGCGATTATTTACCTCAAAATGACCATGCGTGACCAACTGGCGGGCTTCTGCCCGGTCGCTTCCATAACCCAGGCGGTAGACGACGTTGTCCATCCTGGTTTCGAGGATTTGCAGCAGGTTCAAACCGGTCATCCCACGGCGTTTCAAGGATGCCTCATAATAACGATGGAACTGGCGTTCCAAGACACCATACACCCGCCGCGCTTTTTGCTTGGCGCGTAACTGGCGGTTGTAATCTGATTCGCGCTTGCGACGGAACTGGGCGCCCTTGCCATGCATTCCGGGTGGGTAATTGCGGCGTTCCATCGAGCATTTCGGAGAGAAACAGCGTGTCCCTTTCAGAAACAATTTTTCGCCTTCTCGCCGGCATAATCTACATACTGGCCCACGATATCTAGCCATAAAAGTTCTCTATCCTTCCTTGATATATCAAACTAAACGCGGCGTTTCTTAGGAGGCCGGCAGCCATTATGTGGAACTGGAGTCAGGTCCGCCATCATGGTAACCTTCAGCCCAAGTGACTGGACCGCCCGGATCGCTGATTCACGGCCCGGGCCGGGCCCTTTCACAAACAAGGCAACTTCCTGGATACCCATTGCCATGGCAGCTTTCACTGCCTGTTCCGCAGCCATGCGCGCCGCAAAAGGCGTGCTCTTGCGCGAACCCTTAAACCCAGCCGAGCCCGCGGTTCCCCACGCCAGGGTATTCCCCTGCTGGTCGGTTACGGTAACAATGGTGTTGTTGAAGGAAGCAAAAACGTGCACCTGCCCTGCTGACAGGACTCGCTTAGTCTTCTTCGTCACGCCGGTCTTGCGGCGTACAGATCGTACACTTTGTGCCATACAACCTCACTTATCCGAACATTTTAATTAGCCCTGGCAACCCTGCTGGCTGCCGGATACTCGGTTTTCCCTGGGAGCCGCTGGGGGAAGGTCCCAACCAGAGTAACCTAAGATCATCCGGCAAAAGCAGGCAATATTCAGGCTGGTTATTTCTTTCCGCCTCTACGGCGACCGCGACCGGCAACCGTCTTCTTCGGACCTTTGCGGGTGCGCGAGTTCGTGCGCGTGCGCTGGCCACGGGCCGGCAAATTACGGCGGTGACGCAGGCCTCGGTAAGATCCAATTTCAATCAATCGCTTGATATTAAGCTGTACTTCACGCCGAAGATCACCTTCGACTTTGAAGTGCTGGCTGATGTAATCACGCAACTGGTTGACCTGAGCATCCGTCAAGTCTTTAATCCGAATATCAGGGCTCACACCGGTAGCTTCCAGGATTTCCTGGGAGTGCGGCAGACCAATCCCATAGATATAAGTCAAGCCTACTTCGACGCGCTTATTGCGCGGCAGATCAACACCTTCAATACGAGCCATAATTCCTATCCTTGTCGCTGTTTATGTTTTGGATTATCGCATATGATGTACAGGGTGCCCTTTCTCCGGACAACCTTGCACTTTCCACAGCGTTTCTTAATCGAAGATGTAACTTTCATCAACTAACTCCTTCTTTTTTTGACTGAACCTATCAGCTCAGCCAAAGTCTCGATTATACCTTTTTTTTCATTTTCGTCCAGGTCTTGGATGATGTTCGTCCAAAGAATGGGACGAAGACAATCCAGGTCTTGGACGAAGCCTCTCACAACTCCGTCAGGATCCATGGATCGCCATCGGTAATCGCAATCGTATGCTCGTAATGCGCCGTCAACGAACCATCCGCGGACCCTACGGTCCACTGGTCCGGGAACACCCGTGTCTGGGGAGTCCCCACCAGCACCATGGGTTCCAGGGCAATGGTCATCCCGGGCTTCAACACCAGGCCACGGCCTGCCAGCCCATAATTTGGGACTTGCGGACCTTCGTGCATGTGGCGCCCGACACCATGACCGGTATACTCGCGGGTGACGTGATACTTCTGACTTTCAACATACTTCTGGATTGCGGCAGAGACATCACCGGTGCGGTTGCCTGAGCGCATTTTGCGAATGCCTTCAAACAAAGCCTTTTCCGTAATTTCGATCAAGCGCTGGGCTTCCTTGCTGATTTCGCCAACGCCCATGGTAAATGCAGCGTCGCCTACAAACCCTTCAAGCAAGGTTCCGCAATCAATGGAGATGATATCGCCTTCTTTTAGCTTGCGTTTTCCCGGGATGCCATGTACCAGCTCGTCGTTGATGCTGGCATTGATCGTAGCCGGATATGGATACGGTCCTGGATATCCTTTAAAGATTGGCGACCCTCCATGCTGCCGGATGATAGACTCGGCGATACTATCGAGCTCCTGCGTGGTTACCCCTGGCTGAATGGCCTGCCGAACAGCCTGCAAAGCGAGGGCATTCACCCGCCCTGCCTCGCGCATCAGCGCCAGCTCAGCCTTATTCTTAACAACCACATTGCGCTCCCAGCTCATAACAGCCTCACAAACGCTCCGCCAGACCAGCCAGTAAAGTCTGCGAGACCTGGTCAATCGGTAAAGCCCCGTCAAGCTCGAGAAGCGTTCCTTGCTGGCGGTAGTAGGCAATCAGCGGGGCTGTCTGCTCCAGGTAAACGCGAATCCGCCGGATCACCGTTTCAGCAACATCGTCCGAGCGCTGGTAGAGCTCAGAGCCATCGATGTCACACACCCCAGCCTGCCTGGGGGGATTGTGTTTCTCATGGTAGATGTGCCCGGCTTCCCGGCAAGTCCACCTGCCGGTCAGGCGCTCGACCAGGACTGCCTCAGGTACGTTGATGTAAGGTACGGCGTTAACTTTTCCACCCAGTTTGACCAGCGCTTCATCCAGCGCAGCCGCCTGAGCAGCCGTCCGCGGGAAACCATCCAGAAGCGCGCCTGCCTGGCAATCCTGCCGTGACAGGCGTTCGCTGATCATGGCAATGGTGACATCATCAGGGACCAGCTCGCCTTTGACCATGAAACTGTTCGCCAGTTTCCCAAGCTCGGTTCCGTTCTTGATATTTTCTCGGAAGATATCGCCCGAAGAAATATGCGAAAGACCCAGCTTCTGCGAGATCACTTTCGCCTGTGTGCCCTTCCCGGCGCCCGGAGGTCCAAGCAAGATGATGTAAACGCTCATTCCAACCTCATATCCTGGCTTTAGCGTACCAGCAGTTTTTCATCATAGCGCTGCTTCAACTCGGCTTCGATGTTGAAGAAGACATCGCGCACCACACCGACCACGATGAGCAAACCGGCAGATTGGATCAGCATGGCGTTCTTTCCAAGACCGCCCGGCAGGATCAGGGTAAGCAGCCAGGGCAAAACCGCTACCAGCCCCAGGAAGAGAGCGCCCGGGAACGTAATCCGGTTCTGAACCTTTGACAGGTAAGCCTGCATGAATTTACCATCTTCACGTGGGCTGATATTCGGGATTTCTGCTCCAGCGCGCACCAGGTTTCGTCCATAGTTTTGCTGCTGGAACAACACGCTGGTGTAGAAGAATGTAAAGGCGACGACCAGTATGAAATAGCTGATGTTAAAGAACGTTCCTTCACCGCCGAACAGCGACGACACGCTGTTGGCCGTGTTTCTCACAAACGGGATTTGCGAGCTCAAGAAGAAGCTGGCAAAGACCGCCGGAAATGTCAGGATCGACTGGGCAAAAATCAACGGGATCATGCCTGCCATATTCACCATCAAAGGCAGGAAGGTGCGGGAGGACATGGTCATGCGGCGCCCGATCATGCGCCCCTTGTAGATTACGGGGACATTCCGCCTGCCCTGCTGGACATAGATGATCGCGAAGATTGTCAATGCGGTCACCACCAGCATGATCGCCAACAACAACCAGCGGTACTGCTCATCCACCAGGATGCGCTGCAAGTTCGCTGGAACGCGCGCCACAATGCCGGCGAAAATGATCAGGCTCAAGCCCTGGTTGCGGATGCCGAACTCCGAGATCAATTCACCCAGCCAGATGGCAAACATGGTACCGGCAGTCATGGAGAGGATCACCACCAACGAATAGACAAAATTCGTTGAGAATCCATACTCTGGGACCACCGGAATACCGCCCGTCATGGCAGTAAACAGGTTGATCTGTCCGACCGCATTCAAGGCAGCCATCGGGATCGCCAGCAGCAGAGTCCATTTTTCCATCCATTTCCGGCCTTCTCGCGGGTCTTCTTCCATACGCCGCTGTAAAGCCGGGATGATGGGGGTGATGAGCTGCAGGATGATCTGGGCAGTGATGTATGGATAGACACCCATCGCCAGCACAGAGAAGTTGGCAATGGTGCCTCCAGATAGGAGGTCCAGGATGCCAATCAGCTGGCTTCCTGCGCTGCCACCTTCGATGAACTGTTGGATCACCGATGGATCGGCGCCTGGCACCGGGATATGCGCTGCCAGGCGGTAGATCGCCAGGATCAAGAAGGTGATGAGGAGTTTCCGGCGAATATCGTGCGCCGTCCAAAGGTAGCGCCAGTTTGAGCGCTTCATAAGCGGGCCTCCTGTGTCTTACCCAATTTCAAGGATCTCGACACTGCCACCAGCAGCTTCGATTTTGGTGCGTGCACCCTTGCTGACCCGGTGCGCCTGGACTTTCAAGGGAACGTTGATCTCTCCCCTTCCCAGGATGACAACCGGATTTTTAACTTCACTCAACAGGCGGGCTGCAGCAAGCGTTTCCGGCGAGATGACACTATCCGCCCCAAATTCACTGAGCTGTTCCAGGTTGACTTCGTTATACTCAGTCCGGTTCAGAGGTGTAAAACCCACACCGCGCATGAACGGCAGGCGGCGGTAGAACGGCAGGTTACCACCCTGGTGGTACAGACGGGTAGAACCGCCAGAGCGCGCACCCTGTCCTTTGGTCCCGCGGCCAGCGGTCTTTCCCTGGCCGGCGGAAATACCTCGACCTACACGCCTACGGTTTTTCTTAGAGCCTTCTTGAGGTTTTAGATCGTGTAATTTCATTCAACAACCTCGGTTTTTTCTTCTACAACCACCAGGTGATTGACTTTCGAGATCATCCCACGCAGTGCGGGGGAATCGAACTGTTCAATCGTCTGGTGCAGACGATGGAAACCCAGCGCCTTCAAAGTATCCTTATGCCGCTGGGAGTAGCCGATCCCGCTTTTCACCAGCGTGATCCGCAAAACTTTCCCTTTGGAGGGTTTCTGCTCAGTCATCTTTCCTCCGATCCCAGAAAGGTGTTACCTCTTTCAGCGGTTTTCCTCTGCGGGCTGCTTCTTCTTGAGGAGATTTGAGACTATCTAATGCTTTCATGGTTGCGTTCACAACGTTCAACACGTTACTGCTACCCAACGACTTCGTCAGGATGTCTGAGACTCCAGCAGCTTCCAATACTGCACGCACACCACCCCCGGCAATAACGCCAGTTCCAGGTGAAGCCGGTTTCAGCAATACCCGGGCACCCGAGACTTTGCCAATCACTTCGTGGGGAATGGTGCTGCCAAACAAGGCAACCTTATGCATATGATTGCGGGCGCGCTCCGAAGCCTTACGCATGGCGTCGGGCACAGCATTCGCTTTGCCAGTCCCGATCCCTACAGTACCCCGGTTATCGCCCACCACAACGGTCACTCGGAAGGCAAAACGCCGCCCGCCTTGGACCACTTTTGCGACTCGCGCAATTTCGACAACAACTTCGCTATATTCTTGTGAAAATTCAGGCTGCTCGTAGTCCATTATGCTTCACTCCTAGAAATCCAGGCCGCCTTCGCGGGCCGCATCTGCCAGGGCTTTGACACGCCCTGTGTACCGGTAACCACCCCGGTCAAAAACAACCTGTTGGATACCCTTAGCAGTCGCGCGCTTGGCGATCGCTTTTCCTACCAGCTTGGCCTGGTCTGTCTTTTTTAGACCGCTCATCTGGGTACGCAGCTCCTGGTCAATCGTCGAAGCAGAAACCAAAGTGGCGCCAGCCTCGTCATCAATGACCTGGACGTAAATTTCTGCCAGACTCCGGTACACATTTAAGCGGGGACGTACGGATGTGCCTGAAACGTGCTTTCGGACACGCACATGCCTGCGAAGGCGAGCTACGTTACGTGATTTGTTATTTGCCATACGTTTATCCCTTACCAGTCTTACCTGCCTTGCGGCGGATTTTTTCTTCAATATACTTGATCCCCTTGCCTTTATACGGCTCGGGGGGGCGGACCGAACGCAGATTCGCCGCTACCTGGCCAACAAGTTCCCGGTCGAAACCCCGCACTTTAATCAGGCGAGCACGCGGCTCAACTTCGAAGGCGATCCCAGTTGGAGGTTCTACTTTGACCGGGTGCGAATACCCCACGTATAACATCAGGGTTTTATCCGCCAACTCGGCTCGATATCCAACACCGTTGACTTCCAACACGCGTTCGAAACCCGAGCTGACGCCAACCACCATATTATTGATCAGGGCTCGCGTCATCCCGTGCAGCGCCCGCAAGCGCGGCTCATCCGAAGGCCGGTTGACCAGCAGGCGGCCATCTTCCATGGAGATCATCATCTCAGAAGGAAAGGTACGCTCGAGCTGTCCTTTCGGACCTTTGACCGATACCTGCGTACCCTCGATCTTTACTTCCACACCTGTCGGCAGTGCGATTGGCATGCGACCAATACGAGACACAGGGACCTCCTTACCAGATCTTGCACAGGACTTCGCCGCCCACACCCAACTGCCGGGCACGCTGTCCTGTCATCACACCCTTGGGAGTCGAAAGGATGGAGACACCCATCCCTGAGAGCACCCAAGGAATTTCTGTTTTGCCTTTGTATACACGGCGGCCGGGCCGGCTGATACGTTCCAGGCCGGTAATGACCGAGCGACGCTCACGCCGCTCGCCGACGTATTTCAGGCGCACACGCAGAATCTTAGAATTCACCACAGTTCCATCCACGACTTCATAGCCGGTGATGTAGCCTTCTTCTTTCAAAATGCGTGCAATCTGCACTTTGAGCTTCGAGCTGGGTAAAGCAATCATACTGTGACCAGCCAAGATTCCATTACGAATACGAGTTAACATATCGCCGATTGGATCAGTAGTTACCATTTTCTATTCCTCCACCCGGCTACCAGGAAGATTTAACCACACCCGGGATTTTTCCCTGGAGGGCTAATTCACGGAAGCAAATCCGGCACAAGCCAAACCTGCGAATGTAGCCGCGCGGGCGGCCGCAGACTTTGCACCGATTTCGCACCCGGTTCGCGTATTTCCGGCGTGATTCTCGAATCACAATACTTGTTTTTGCCATCGGTTAACCTTCCTTCTTGAACGGCATTCCGAGCATGGACAATAGCTGCCGACCTTCCTGGTCGTTGCGAGCGGTGGTGACGATCGAAATCTCCAGTCCGCGCAGCTTGTCAATTTTGTCGTACTCAATCTCAGGGAACACCAGTTGTTCCCGTAGTCCCAGGGTGTAATTCCCTCGACCATCAAAAGAATCAGCAGAGACACCGCGGAAATCGCGCACGCGCGGTAGGGCGATGTTCATCAAACGATCCAGAAATGCCCACATTCGGTCACCGCGTAAAGTAACTTTGACACCGATCGCTCGCCCCTCACGCAGCTTAAAGTTGGCGATGCTTACACGGGCTTTGGTGATGACAGGCTTCTGTCCAGCGATCTGGGTCAGATCACCGACCGCGGCATCTAACGCTTTCGCATTATCCAGCGCTTCGCCAACCCCAATGTTGACCACAACTTTTTCGACGCGCGGAACTTCCATGATGTTATCCAGGCTGAGCGCCTTCATGAGTGCCGGTACGATCTCTTCTTGGTATCGAGTTTTCATAATATGGCTCATGGTTTTTCTCCTAACCTAAGCCGCCGTTAATCGATGGCAGCCTTGCAGTTTTTGCAGATACGTTGGATGGTATCTTCGCTACGCTGCACACCTACCCGGGTGGGAGTGTCGCATTTTGGGCAGACCAGCATGACATTTGAAATGTCAAACGGCGCTTCGAATTCGACGATTCCCGGGTTGAAACCACGTCCCTGGGTTTGGACACGGCGGGTGGCTTTTTTGCGCAGGTTGACGCCCTGCACAACCACACGATGCTCTGCCAGCATCACGCGGATGACTTCACCTCGTTTGCCCTTATCAGCTTCGCGGCCACTGATGATTTCTACAGTATCACCCTTGCGAATTTTTGCTTTCACTATTCTCGCTCCTGCGTTATATTCTTCGCATACTTCTTCACCAGCTCTACAGGACCTCAGGAGCCAGCGAGATAATCTTCATAAAACCTTTTTCACGCAATTCGCGAGCCACAGGGCCGAAGATACGCGTGCCCTTGGGGTTTTTACCATCGGTATCCAGGATCACGACAGCATTGTCATCGAAGCGGATGGTCGAGCCATCATCACGCTGCCATTCCTTGGCGCAACGCACAACCACAGCCCGCACAATATCGCTTTTCTTGACTGAGCCGGTCGGTGTAGCTGATTTAACTGTCCCGACTACCACATCACCGACTCTTGCATATCGGCGGGTGGAACCGCCCATGACATGGATCACTAACAGCTCGCGTGCGCCAGTGTTATCGGCAACTTTCAGACGCGTTTCTTGCTGAATCATGGTTAAGCCTCCGCCGGTGCTTCACCAGCAGCAATATCGTGGCGCATAATCGCTTCAACTACCCAGCGCTTGTGCCGGGACAGCGGGCGACTTTCGACGATACGCACCTGATCGCCAATCTGGCAGCCCATTTCATCATGGGCCATCACATGCCGGCGGCTGTGAACAACTTTCATATACAGCGGGTGGCGATATGTTCGAGATATTTCTACCACCACGGTTTTCTGCATTTTATTGCTGGTCACAACGCCCGTCATTCGACGTCGATTGTTCATTGTTCTCCTCCATTTCGTGCACTTTGCTCACGCTCATGAATTAGAGTGAGTAATCGAGCAATCTCACGACGAGTGATGTTCATACGGTTGAAATCTGCAAGCTCACCACTTGCCTGCTGGAAGCGCAAGTTCATCAATTCTTCCCGGGCATTATTGAGTCGCGATTTCATTTCTTCGGTGGCCAAAGACCGGTAATCTGTTTTCTTAGCCATTATTCGCCTCCTAAACCTTCGTGGCGGCCAACAATTTTTGTGCGGATCGCAAGCTTGAACTGTGCCAACCGCAAGGCTTGTCTACAGACATCCTCCGGCAGACCGCCGCCGATCTCAAACATAATCCGGCCAGGGCGAACTACCGCAACCCATAATTCCACGTTCCCTTTACCCTTGCCCATGCGGGTTTCCGCTGGCTTGCGGGTAACTGGCTTATCAGGGAAGATGCGGATCCAGAATTTTCCGCGCCGGCGCATTTCATGAACAACGGCGCGGCGGGCAGCTTCGATCTGGCGAGCAGATACCCAACCAGGCTCAAGCGCTTCCAGGCCATAATCACCGAAGGTGACCTCGTTGCCGCGCATCGCTTTGCCCTTCATGCGGCCGCGCATTTGTTTTCTCCACTTAACTCTTTTTGGCATTAACATGGCTTTACCCTATCACTCACTCACATACACGCCTTCGGTCGCTTCGGCTTTCTCTTCGACCTCAGGCAATTTTTCGCCACGGTAAACCCAGACTTTGACGCCAATCCGTCCGTAGGTGGTTAAGGCTTCGGCTGCGCAGAAATCGATGTCCGCTCTCAGCGTCTGGCGCGGCACCCGCCCTTCACGCATGTTCACCGAGCGGGCCATTTCAGCACCACTCAAACGGCCAGAAACTTCAACCCGGATACCTTGCGCTCCCTGGCGCATTGCCTGTTGGATGGCTCGCTTCATGGCTCGCTGGTAGCTGATGCGGCGTTCGAGCTGCTCGGCAATATTGTGAGCCACCAGGTATGCGTCCAGGTCAGGTTGGCTGATCTCTTTGATCTCCAGGTCAATCTTCTTGCCAACTTCCGCTTCCAGTCCCTGGCGGATCTTTTTGACATTCTCACCGCGCCTGCCGATTAAAATCCCTGGCTTGGCTGTGTGAATGATCACCTTGACCTTTCCAGGAAAGCGCTCGATTTCCACCAATGAGACCCCTGCACGCCCGGCTTCGGTACGCACCAGATTCCGCAGGTGAAAGTCTTGATGCAAATTTTTAACATATTCAGTGCCTTCTGCATACCAGCGACCTTCCCAGGTCCGGTTTATTTTCAGGCGAAAACCAATTGGATGTACTTTGCGACCCATAAATGCTCCTCTTTATCCGCGCTCGCGCAAAATAATCGTAATGTGCGAGGACCGTCGTAACCAGGGTTTGAACCGGCCGCGTGCTCCAAAGCGCCGCCACTTACGGGTGGGGGCTTCGTCTGCATTGATCTTAAAAACAAACAGATCATCACGACTCACACCAAAGTTTTCCTCGCCATTTGCCATGGCTGAGCTTAGTACCTTCTCGACCGGGCGTGCTGCGCCGTTGGGCACAAATTTCAAGATGTTAAGTGCTTCTACCACATCCTTGCCACGAACCATGTCGACAACCAGGCGAACTTTTTGAGCGGAATGCGGGATAAAGCGTGCTGCGGCAAAAATATCCTGTGCCATTGCTTTTACCTCTTCACTTTCTTTTCCGCTACATGGCCTCTGAACAGGCGGGTGGGGGCAAACTCACCCAGGCGGTGGCCTACCATATTCTCGGTGATGTAAATCGGCACATGCCTGCGTCCATCGTGAACAGCAATCGTATGCCCAACCATCTGCGGGAAAATGGTGCTGGCGCGACTCCAGGTGCGGAGGACCTTTTTGTCACCACGCTCGTTCATCACCTCAATTTTCTTCAGCAGTTTCGGGTCAACAAACGGCCCTTTTTTCAATGATCGTCCCATATTTCTTTGTCTCCTTAGCTCTCAGCCTCGCAACCCCATAAAACCAGGCTGCAGGGCCAATTGCCAATCGCGCTACGCACGTTTCTTGCCTCTGCGGCGGATGATAAATTGGTCCGTCTTCTTATTGCGCCGGGTCTTGTAACCCAGGGCAGGCTTACCCCAGGGCGTCTTCGGTCCGGGCATACCCACCGGCTGGCGACCTTCACCACCACCATGCGGGTGATCGCGGGGCGACATCGCCGTTCCACGCACGGTTGGGCGAATGCCCAGGTGACGCTTGCGTCCAGCTTTGCCCAGCTTGATATTGCTGTGGTCCAGGTTGCCTACCTGCCCAACGGTGGCATAGCATGCCTGGCGCACCAGGCGGGTCTCACCAGAGGGCATGCGCACCTGTGCATAATCGCCCTCTTTTGCTAATAACTGAGCGGCTGTACCGGCGGCGCGTACAAGCTGACCACCTTTGCCTTCTTTCAGCTCAATATTGTGAACCAGCGTGCCAATCGGGATATTCGAGATCGGCAGGCTATTGCCAGGACGGACTTCGGCCTTCGGGCCAGACAGCAAGGTGTCGCCAACTTTGATATCTACCGGAGCGATGATATAGCGTTTTTCGCCGTCCGCATAAAAGAGCAGTGCCAGGCGGGCTGTGCGGTTTGGATCGTACTCGATTGCAGCAACTTTCGCCGGAATCCCATACTTATCCCGCTTGTAATCAACCAGGCGTATCTTACGAGCATGCCCACCGCCACGATGGCGGACTGTTACCCTGCCATATACGTTTCTTCCCCCGGACTTATGCAGCGGTTGGACCAACGAGCGTTCAGGCTTGTCCTTGGTTATTTCCTCGAACGAGTACCCGGTCATCCCGCGCAATCCAGGAGTTACAGGCTTGTATTTCTTGACGGCCATTATCTTACTCCTTCAAAGATCGAAATCGATTGACCTTGAGCCACAGTGACTACGGCTTTCTTGTAACCACCTCTGCGCACCATCACTCTGCGGCTGCGCATTCGACGGGTCCGTTTGGCCGGAACGTTGATCACATTCACCCGCTCAACCGTGACATCAAAGATCGTTTCGATGGCTTCTTTTACAAGCTCTTTGGTAGCCTCATTAGCGACCTCAAACACATATTGATTTAACTTTCCGCTCTGGTAATTCGACTTTTCAGTAATCAAAGGTCGGCGGAGTACTTCATACAAATTATTCATCACAGCCTCCTATTAACCTAAGACCTGGATCAGGACATCGATCACCGGGAGTGGCAGCACCAACTTATCATAACCGAGCAAATCACGCAGGTTCAGGTAACCCGCCAGGAGTGTCTTGGCATCGGGAAGATTGTTGGTGGACCGGACCACCAGGTCGTAATCTGGGGTTTTTTCCGGGATTAAAATCAAGGCGCTGGCATCACCCACCAGGCGATCAAGCGCCTGAGCCATCAGGCGTGTTTTAGGTTCAGACAGCGTCAGCGCGTCCAGCACCACAATTTCCTTGTCGGCAGCTTTCACGGAAAGAGCCGAACGCAGCGCAGCGCGGCGCATCTTAACTGGCATGGATTGAGTATAGCTGCGCGGATGGGGTGTGTGCACCCGACCGCCGCCCACCCATTGAGGAGCTCGCGTTGAACCCTGGCGAGCCCTACCAGTACCTTTCTGACGCCAGGGCTTGCGGCCACCACCGGAAACATCCGAGCGGGTTTTGGTGCTGTGAGTTCCCAAACGCGCATTCGCCATCTGGCGCACATAAGCCTGGTGCATCAAATCAACGTTAACCGGGGCAGCAAAGATCTGCTCAGGCAGTTCAACCGAGCTGACTTTTTCCCCTTGCATGTTCAAAACATCTACTTCCATGATCGTATCGCTCCATTTCTGGGCGTAAGTTAGTCCGCTCGTTAGAGCAGCTATTGCTTACGCGCAGCCTTTATCATGACCAGGCCGCCCTTGGCCCCGGGTATCGCCCCACGCAACCCAAGAAGATTGCGCTCAGCGTCCACATAGGCTACTGTCAGATTCTGCACTGTGACCCGATCATCGCCCATATGACCTGGGCCGCGTGCGCCTTTGTAAACCCGTCCTGGGGTCGTTGTAGAACCCCGCGAACCGGGAGAGCGCATTCGGTCTGACGCGCCATGTGTTTTTGGACCACCCCTGAAATGGTAGCGTTTGACACCGCCCTGGAAACCTTTCCCCTTGCTGGTGCCTACCACGTCGACATGGTCGCCAATAGAGAAGAGGGATACACTAATGACATCCCCTTCCTGCACGCCTGGATCCTTCTCGCGAAACTCACGCAAAAAGCGCAACGGAGGAAGATTGTTGCGCTTCAGGTGCCCGAGCTCGCCACCTGTCAGGCGTTTTGGCTTAGTCTCATAAAAACCCAACTGCACTGCCGAGTAACCATCGGTTTCCAGCGCCCTTACCTGGGTCACATAGCATGGTCCAGCTTCAATGATGGTTACAGGCACTGCTGCGCCCGACTCATCAAAAATCTGAGTCATGCCGACTTTTTTGCCGATCAGCCCTTTCAACATCTCAATTTTCTCCTTACTAAAAGTTTTTCCGGGACTGTCAACCTGGGCCAGGTTGCATCATCCCTGAATGCAGTGCAGTCAGCCGTTCCGCCGCGACGCTATCGGTTATGGAGGTCCACGTACGGATAGACTCTTGCGCTGCCTGTTTCCTTACGAAGTTTGAGGATTGCAGCAAAGCGGTTCTTCGCTCCAATCCTCAAAGGGTTCCTAAATTTTAATCTCGATATCAACACCCGCCGGAAGGTTCAGGCGCATCAACATGTCAATCGTTTTCGAATCAGGTTCGAGAACGTCAATCAATCGATTATGAGTGCGGATTTCAAAGTGCTCGTGAGAGTCTTTGTCAATAAAAGTCGAGCGTCGTATTGTAAACCGTTCTATGCGAGTTGGCAAGGGTACTGGACCAATTACTCTGGCACCAGTTCGTTCTGCGGTCTCGACAATGCGCTTGGCCGACTGATCCAAGACCCGGTGGTCGTATGCTTTCAAACGGATGCGTATCTTCTGCTTAGCCATAATGAGGGTATCTCCAATTTAACCAGGCATCTAATCCAGGATCTTAGTGATGACGCCAGCGCCGACGGTGAGGCCGCCTTCGCGGATGGCGAACTTCGAGCCCTGCTCGAGGGCGACGGGGACAATCAGCTCAACTTCCAGGTTG
>Ga0209254_10002193_pt1 | contig 17712 bp, 11 predicted proteins | sample FrelakmetDIP11DI_FD_187148 | JGI IMG/M metagenome (GOLD analysis project Ga0209254, IMG submission 187148) | Freshwater lake sediment microbial communities from the University of Notre Dame, USA, for methane emissions studies - DIP11 DI (SPAdes)... | ecosystem: Environmental > Aquatic >...
CGGATAAATCCGCGCACAAATGCTGAGCGCAGTTACATTTTTTATTATATTAATCTTACCCTCAAAAGAATCTCCGATGGCATCGAGATTCCTATTGCTCTGCCTGCCAGTGTTCGTCGCATAGGCCAGCCGAGATGGAACGCCGATGGAACAATGTTTGCGTTCACGAATGAGGTGTTAAACGGAGTCGATCTATGGGTAGTGGATATTGCCACCCAAAAAGCTCAGCAGATTCCCGGTTTACGCATCAATCCACTGCTCGGATATGCGGTTCAGTGGATGCCGGATCAAAAGACTCTTCTCGTAAAAACCTTGCCTGCAGATCGCAGTGAGCCTCCGGAACCACCTGTCATCCCACCGGGCCCGAAGATACAGGAGAGCATCGGCGTTTCATCAGCAAGCAGCACCTATGAGGCTCGGGATGTTTTGAAGAATCCCTATGATGAGGACCTATTCGACTACTACACCCTTTCTCAGATTGCACAAGTGAATGCAATATCGGGAGAGGTTACCAGAATAGGTAAGCCCGATATCTTCGGTCAGGTAGCCCCCGCTCCAGGAAGGAATTACTTGTTAGTGGAACGCATTCACCGCCCTTATTCGTATCTGTGTGCTTATTACAGGTTCCCCAAAGAGTATGAAGTATGGACGACAAAAGGTGAGTTAATCGAAAAGCTTGCCACTTTGCCGCTTGCCGAACAAGTACCCATCGACGGGGTTCCAACCGGCCCGCGAGATTACATGTGGCATCCTTCCGAACCGGCTACACTTTTGTGGATTGAAGCTCTCGACGGTGGTAATCCTAAAACTAAAGTACCATATCGCGATCGTATATTGCTCAAGCCGGTTGGAATGACCGCTATAGAACTCTCCAGTACTGAGCAACGTTTCAATGACCTTCAATGGATAGAGAATGATGGACGAATACTTGTTTCTGATTATGATCCAGATCGGCACTGGACTCGCACTGTTGTCATAAATTCTGTTGACAGTTCAGCTTCACCCCGGTTGCTTTGGGATATGAGCACTGACGACCGATATAAAAACCCTGGCTACCCGGTCTATCGAGTATTACAAACTGGTTCCTGGGTAATTATGAAGCGGAATGATTGCATTTATCTTGATGGTAATGGCTCTTCTCCGGAAGGAGACCGCCCCTTCCTTGACATATTGAACTTGAACACTTTAAAAACGGAGCGTCTTTTCCGGTCAGATAAATCAAGCTATGAGTTCTTCGTCAACTGGCTGAATCCTTCTGCCGGGACTTTTATTACCCGACGCGAATCGCCTACCGATCCTCCCAACTTTTTCATTCGGACACTGGCAAAGAAACCCTTTAAGGGGGCATCGCAGGGAGAAGCTTCATGGCCATCCTCCTCCCGTGCAATTACTCAGTTTCCCAATCCTACACCTCAGCTTAGTGGCATCACAAAACGCCTTGTAACTTATAATCGTGCAGACGGTGTTCCTTTGTCATTCATGCTTTATCTACCACCGGGATACAAACCGGGAATCCGTCTGCCTACTGTGGTTTGGGCTTATCCGCTCGACTATACTGAACAAGAAGTCGCAGGACAGATTGAGGGATCTTCCCAGTTGTTCACGACGATTCGAGGCACTTCTGAGCTCTTTTTTCTGCTACAGGGATACGCCGTCCTGGATGACGCTGCAATGCCTGTTGTAGGTCCGGCAGAGACCGCCTACGACAGTTTTCCAGAACAGATCATTGCCAATGCCAAGGCTGCTATTGATAAGGCAGTGGAGCTAGGGGTAACTGATCCTGGCAGAGTCGGTGTAGGAGGTCATAGTCATGGTGCACTTATGACGGCAAATTTACTCGTTTATTCGGACCTCTTCCGTGCCGGCATAGCCCGTAGCGGCGCTTATAACCACACAATGCGACCCTTCGGATTCCAAAATGAGAGACGTACTTTCTGGCAAGCTCGCGACACCTACATAAAGCTCTCCCCGGTCTTACAGGCTGACAAGATCAATGAGCCGTTGCTTTTGATCCACGGAGAGTTAGATCAAAATCCCGGGACCGTACCAATGCAATCGGAAAAACTCTACGAAAGTCTTCGAGGGATAGGTAAGACAGTTCGTCTTTGCATGCTTCCTTACGAGAGCCATGGATACACAGCCAAGGAATCGACCGAACATGTACTTTACGAAATGCTATCCTGGTTCGACCGTTACGTGAAGAACGCTCCCCCGAGGAAAGAACAGATAAGTACTATTATAAAGTGAAGCAAAGCCACTAATCGGGAGGACAAATATTATTTGTAAAAATTTAAAAACAATAACCTCCGATAAGTATTAAAGTGCATTAATATTGGTTGTTATTAAAGAATTGACTATATAAATAAACGCTTATTGTAGAACTGGTTGAGGAGCAGGAAACAAAAGCAAATAAATAGGAAAATACTCTTTAGACAGTCAATAAATAATTAATCCGGATACCTATTCGCATACCTTTTAAACTACTGAAGGTTTTATTATATTCATTTACTGGCTATAAGCATGTCGGGTTCTACTCCCGCATAAAGATTTATCTGCTTCCTGTCAAGCTGCCTGCATGACAATATTAAAATTGAAACGAATACCTGACCTGATACCGACAATAAAGGCAAGCAGCCAGGCATTCTTAGTGAAAGCTTCCCTCCTTTGCAACCGAAACCGCCACGGCTGGAAAAACCGGCTTATGTACCCCGACAGGTATCCGAAAATAATATCTTTACAAACAGATTATCTGAAAGATTCTTTTTTTGACATTAAATTCACATCTAACAGAAACACCATGACAGAATCATCTTTAATAGCAAACGAAATCTTCCGTCTGATTGAGGAATGGGAGCAGAAACTTTCTGCCCTTCCTGTTTTGCAACGGTAACAGATATTTCTGTTAATTAATATTCATCTAAATTTTAATACCATTGGTCAAAATATCAAAAGGAGGGATTTCCTGTTGATATCTCCCAGCCACGTTGCTGTATTATACTCTTTTTATGAACATTAGACATGCCTAATTTAATTCAGTCGCCTTAACTTTTAAAACCTTTGGTAAATTTTATCAACAATTTGACAAACGAACGAATACTATTGATAAATGCAATTATTTAATTGATGAATAAACAATTATCAAATAGAAATAATAATACTATTCCCTGATTTAATAACTTTGTGGAAAATAAAAACTTTGCAGCAAAGCTCCTAATTGCTAATTTTATGACCGGATTTAATAAATCCGGTTGATGGAAAGGTCAAATGTTAAACATATAAATAAAATTATTAATCATCAATCCATTAAGATTGGTACTGGAGATCAAGATATTTCCATGACTGATAATCAGAATAACCCCGTTTTTGAAAATTTGCTGGCAGAAGGCGGTGAAAACTTCTACCATTATATAACATGGTTGGGCATGGCTAAGGATCCAAACCTGATGATTTTGTCGTCAATACACCATTATTATTATGACTTCAATGATCTCAAAGGTGTTAAAACATTAATCAACCTTAAGAGATTCAATCAGATAAATCACATTGACACATTTCTGGGCAATGTTTTCCGGGTACTTCCTTCAAAAGCGAATTTTATAGGGTGCTTTAAAGACAATAAGATTCATAGCGGCATAGCGGTTCCCCTTTATCAATCCTTTAAATTTCTTAACAATCTGATTAACATTTTTGACTCCAAGTCTGAAAGGTTCATGACAAGGAAAGATGTTATCAGGCTTCTGGAATCCCATGAATTCAAGGTTGTCGATATGACTGAAATCAGCAACATTACATATTTCTGTGCAGAAAACCACAGGAAATCTGCGTGACTTATTCAGTATCTCCCGAATTTAGCTTTATTTTTATTAAACCTGGCCATATAATTTGCCTGATCCGGTATACCCGGTTAACCTGACAATATAATAACTTCTAGTGCGGTTGAAATCTTAATATATCTGAAATTCAATTGTTTATCCCAATAAATCCTTCATGAACTCACCTCCTTATTTTCCCCTTTCAATCACACGTACTCACCCCCTTTAATTCCCCCCCGACGCTTCGGTCGGGACAGGCTCTCTCTACTTCGTAACTACCTTTTATACACATCTTTTATCTAATTTTCAACGTTGTTTGTCAAAATATCAGTCTCCTGCAAAAGCTTGCTAAAAAGATAGAGGCAATGAATTAAATAACTCATTATCTGATTTTTAGGTGATGAGCGATCTTTAAAAGTCAAAAATATCAGGCAACACCTTATAAATTTTATAATCTGTTTGACATAAGTAACGATTCCTTCTTTCAACGGCTGTAAGGTTAGGATTATCGTCGGATATTTAATGACAAAAGTCACAAAATATCCTCTGATTCAGCCATTTGCCGGGTCTTGCCTACTTGACTGCAATGCTCATTATAGATACTTTTACAGTGTCATCAATTCAAGAAAAATGAAAAACATTTCGATTTCAGGAAGATCTGTCAATCAGGACGGACTGACAAGATTTAATGTTGATAATGAACCTGCTGGTCAGGGGAAATCGAAAATTAATCCTGCTCTGGAGAATTTCCTGCAGGAAGGAGGAGATGATTTCTTTAAGTATCTGAACTGGACCGGCCTTATAAAAGAGACGAACATTATGGTTCTCTCCTCCCTGCATCATTATTATTATGATCATAATGATCTGGTAGGGATTAAAACTCTCGTCAATTTAAAGAACCTGAACAATGTCAAACATCTGGAGAGTTTTCTTCACACTCTTTATCGGATTTTACCTGCCGGGGCATACTTTGTCGGGTGCTTTAAGAGTAATGATAATAACAGAAAAGTAGTTTCAAACTATCAGTCCGTAAAATTCTTTAATGGACTTATAAACATTTTTGACCCCGTAACTGAAAGAAGTCTTTCAAAAAAGGGAGTAACACTTCTTCTTGAAGAACATGGTTTTAAAGTCATTGACATTACAGACATAAGCGGGATTTCCTATTTCTGGTCCCAAAATCTGAGAAGAGGGTGTTAATGGGATGAGTTATTAACAATAATAATTCACTCCTGATAAAATTTAAATCGAAAAAATTAGTTTTGGATTAAGGCAGCTGTAAAAATAAACAGCCTGTTTTTCAGTTTATAGGTTATGGATATTTTCAATAGTATAATCCGTATCAAACTTATTCCATTTCTTAAGAGATGGAACCTTATTAACATTATCCTCGGGATAATTGATATCCTTGCTATAACCTTTGCCTATCAGATTGCATTCTTGTTTAATTACCATGGACAGGGAGATTTTTTCTTTTTCGAGAGGAAGGACCTGGTACTGATCTTTCTTGCTATCCTTCCGCTCTGGCTTATTACGCTGTATATTATTAAGGTTACAGAGATCCCCAGAACAAAGAGATACAGGACTCTTCTATTTGAGTATATTCAGTCGGCTTTTGCTGTAAGCGCTATTCTCCTGGTTCTCTATTTTGTGTTTAAATTAGCTTACCTGTCAAGGTTATTCCTTATTGAATTTACATTTCTTGGTTTCCTTTTCCTTCTCTTTGCCAGGATCCTGGAGTATAAGATTCTTCGGTCATACAGGGCCAAAGGATTTAATCATGTCAATATAATCCTTATTGCAGATGATTCCTCAATCCCTTTTATAGAGGACCTACGGCAGAATGTTGACTGGGGGTACAGGATAACTTTCATCTTCGCAAGTTCTGAACAGCTTCTGGAAAAGTATGGCAAAACCTATAAAATTCTGCCTGAAAAGACAAAAATGGTTCTCAATGATCTCATGGAGGTTGACACTATCGATGAAGTAATTTATATAAAAAAAGATATAAATCCATCGGAAGTAAGAAAAACAATCCGGTCATGCGAGGAGTTAGGTGTTGTTTTCAGGCTTAAGTACCGGGAATTACAGCTTAATCTTACAAATGCCTTTACTTCTGTTATCGGAAGTGAAAAGTTTCTTACATTTATAAATATACCTTACAAACCATTTGCACTGGCTGCAAAAAAATTCATGGATGTTAATTTCTCAATTATTTTGTTGATTCTTCTCTCTCCAATAATGCTGATTATAGCACTCCTGATAAAATTAACCTCAAAAGGACCGGTTATTTACAGGCAGGCCAGGGTTGGATTAAGGGGACGTCAGTTCGATTTGTACAAATTCAGGACCATGGTTTCCGGCGCAGATAAAAGACTCGGAGATCTGGCATCTCAGAATGAAATGGATGGCCCGGTATTCAAGATTAAGGATGACCCCAGAATCACATCGATTGGGAAGCTCCTCCGTAAAACCGGATTGGATGAATTACCTCAGTTAATAAATGTCCTGAAGGGTGAAATGTCCCTTATAGGACCAAGGCCACCATTAAAAAGTGAGACAGAGCAATACAAAAGATGGCAGTTACGACGTTTATCAGTAAAACCAGGTTTATCATGTTTCTGGCAGATAATACCTGACCGAAATAATGTTAAATTTGAAAAATGGATGGAAATGGATCTGGCATACATCGACAATTGGTCACCTCGGTTAGATTTTATAATTTTGCTAAAAACAATTAAGACCGTTTTTCAAAGAACCGGAGTTTAAAAATTCTATTAACCCTATTTATGAAAAAAGAAATTCTCACCTGCAGCAAGCTTTACATCGCTATCCTATTGATGATATTCACAGGTTCATGTGTTCCGGTGAAAAAGTTAAGCTATTTTAATGATATTGATCAACTGGAAAAACCTGTGGCAAATCCGAAAATCCACAAGACAATTCTGCCTTTTGACAGATTATATATCAGGATATTGAGTATCGATCCACAGACAAGGCAGATCTTTGACATACCTGAAGAAGTACGTTACTCAAGTTCCTCTAACAGCATTCTGGGGTACCTGGTGGATGAAACCGGCAATATTGATTTCCCGTTTGCAGGTAAAATAAATATCGGATCGCTTACAGTAACTGAGGCTGCCGCTAAAATACAGAAAGCCCTGAATGAATATGTCCCGAATACAACTATTATTGTAAAATTCATTGATAATCAGGTTTCCATTCTTGGAGAGGTTCAACAGCAGGGCATTTATCCTTTTTCGCAGGATAAAATAAATATTTATGAAGCGCTCGCCCTTGGAGGCGGACTTACACGATATGGAGACCGGAAGAACGTAATACTTATCAGGCAGGAGGGTGAAAAAATCATGCACCATAAGCTTAACCTGTCCGATTCGAAAATTGCAGGTAAAGATTTCTATTATGTTCTGCCAAATGACGTTATTGTCATCGAACCTTTGAAATCAATATCCACAAGCTATACTAATGTTACTTATACAACAGTACTAACCTCAATTACAACCCTTGTTGCAGTTTTGCTATTATTTGGTGTAAGCTATCAATAAAATTAAATAATTATGTTAAATACTATAGAACCTGATTCATCAATTGCCCCTGTTAAGTACTTTGTTCTGAAGGTCGCCTCCTTAAAGTATTTATATGTAGCCATGATTGTGTTATGCTTTGCCGGCGCTTTCGTCTTAAACAGGTTTTCCACCAAGGTGTATGAGGCATCCGCATCATTAAGTCCGGTTGAAAACAAAACAACATCTATGCTTAGTTCAAATGAACTTTTCAGTGGATTGCAGTCGCTTGAATCTGTAAATAAAATAGAAAATGACATAACCAACCTTAGTTCATTCGAACTGGTTAATGCCACTGTAAATAGCATGAATCTGGAGGTAGGCTATTTCCGTGAACACAAAAATGTTTTCAAGCAGACCGTCGAACTTTTCGGCAACTCACCCTTCAAAGTAAGTATTGACAAATCGCATATTCAGCCAATAAATTCAAAGATCTATATTTCCTTGGTTGATGAATCAGCTTACAGGCTTACAATTTCCCAGAAGAAGGTTTCCTTATATAATTACCTTGACAATCAGGTTGTGAGTGAAGACAATACTGTAAATATAGATACAGTCTGCAAGTTCAATGAAACAATAAGTAACAAAACCTTAAGGTTCTCAATATCACTAGATAAAGATTATCTTGAAAAGCAGACACCTGAAAAATACATGTATTATTTCACCTTTAATCATCTGGATTATCTTTCGAAGGGATATCTTAAAAAGCTGGAAGTTGAGAAAGCATCTCCCCTTGCAACGATAATCAACATCAAATTTTCCGAAAAGAATCTCGATAAAACGATCACCTTCCTGAACCGTTATTTGAACTCCTTCCTGGATGAAAACCTTAATAAAAAGAACAATGTAGCACGAAGCACTGTTAAGTTTATCGATGATCAGATCTCAGGAATATCCGATTCTCTTGTCAGATCAGAATCGGCCCTAAGAAATTATAAATCCACCAATCAGGTAATGGATCTGAGCTTCCAGGGGCAGCGCATTTACGAGCAGATGCAACAGATTGAAACTGAACGCGCAAACTTACAGGTGACCCAAAGATATTATAATTACGTCATAAATTATCTTAAGTCAAGCGATGAACTCTCGGGTGTAAATCCTCCTTCATCTATGAATGTAAATGATCCGATAATAAATCAGCTTATAACCACCCTGAACGATCTGAGCACTCAGAGAGCAACGCTTGTGGCAGGCAGCAATCCGCAGAAAAACATTTTCCTGGGCCAGATCGAAAATAAAATCAGAGTTCAGCGACAGACAATACTTGAAAACTTCACAGGTAACCTGAATACTCTGACACTTTCATTGAACGAGATTGATTACCGGCAGGAAAAGCTTTCAAAAGAAATTTCCAAGCTCCCAAGAACAGAAATGAATATGGTAAGCATGCAAAGGGAGTTTAACCTGAATGATGCAATTTATACTTTTCTTCTGCAGAAAAAATCTGAAGCAGCAATTTCTCTGGCCTCCAATTATCCCGATTACGAAATTGTCGAGCCTGCCAGAATTATCACTTCCAAGATTGTTGCGCCTAAGAAGGTCATAAATTACATGATGGCCCTGTTATTTGGATTGTTGCTTCCTACCCTTTACCTTATGATAAGAGATTTCTTCGACGATAAGATAAGGAGTATAAATGATGCTGAGTATATGCTGCACCGCTCAGTTATGAGTGTTATCTACAGCAATAATCTTAAAAGCGAATCAGTTGTTTCTGAGTTTCCCAAATCAGCAATCTCTGAATCATTCAGAAATCTGAGGAGCAGCCTGTTCCTGAAATCTGATCACGAAAAATCAAGAGTGATCCTTATTACATCCTCACAACCACAGGATGGTAAAAGCTTTGTTTCACTGAATCTTTCATCATCAATTGCTTCGGTAGGATATAAAACAATCCTTATCGATTGCGACCTCAGGCGCCCGACACTTCATATTAAGATAAAAGAGGATAATTCAGTAGGACTTACCAATTATATGATAAAAAAGGCATCCCCGGAAGAAATTATAAGGAACACTGCAATAACGAATCTTGACTTTATCTCAGCAGGACCAATAATTCCGAATCCCTCGGAGCTTATGGAATCAGGAATACTGGATAATCTTATAAATTACCTGAAAGAAAAATATGATTATATCATAATTGATACAACACCTGTCGGTATTGTAGCTGATGCCATTCTCATGATGAAATACGCTTCGAAAGTGTTATTGATAATAAGGAACAATTACACAAGGAAAGATATTTTCGCAAATGTTATTAATAACCTTAAGACAAACAAACTGAGTAATTATGATATTGTATATAATGATCTGAATCTTCACAAAAGTTCATACAGACATTATAGCAATTATTACATCAGGAACTAGACTTAAAAGGACTTTCACATTGACTAAAATTATCTAATATCATTCAACCAATTAGTTATGAGCACTGACGCAATAGAAATAAAAGAAAAAGTAAAGGAGTATATCAGGCAGGCAACATTCGTCGAAAATGACAAGATTAAGGATGAATCTTTAATCTTTAAAGAAGGTTATTTTGACTCAATGGGTTTTGTTGTTCTTATTACATATCTCGAAGAGAATTTTGGTATAAAAACATCGGATTCTGACCTTATTGAGGAAAACTTTGAATCCATTAATGCCATCACTGACTTTATAATCCGTAAAAACAGCAACTGATCATGTGCGGAATTGCAGGCATAATAGATTACAGGGGCAAAGCAGCAACCAAACCCGTAATCGAGGGAATGCTCTGTGCCATAAATTATCGTGGCCCGGATGAAAGTGGCATTTATTTGTCGCAATTTGCTGCATTGGGAAATGTCAGATTAAGTATTATTGACCTCTCAACAGGACAACAACCTATATCTGATTCATCAGGCCGCTACTGGATCGTTTTCAACGGTGAAATATTTAATTATAAGGAGCTGAGAAAATTACTCCTCGATAAAGGTCTTAGCTTTAAAACCAATTCCGACACTGAGGTGCTTGTCCAGCTCTATGCCCTCTATGGGAAAGAGTGTCTTTCGATGCTAAATGGACAGTTTGCTTTTGCCATATGGGACAAAATAAAGGAAGAGGTCTTCATTGCTCGTGACAGAATTGGAATTCGCCCTCTTTTCTATCACAATTCTGAACGTGGATTCTCTTTTGCCTCAGAAATAAAATCTTTGTTTGTTCAGAAAGATATTACTCCTGAACTCTCTTATGAAAACCTTTCACAGATTTATACGTTCTGGACAGCTATAACCCCTGGCACCGCCTTCAGGAATATTTTTGAGCTTTCTCCCGGTCATTACATGGTTTACAACAGACAAGGTATAGAAATTAATAAATACTGGGAGCTCCGCTATAATGATGGCAATGAAGGGCTGACACTTTCTAAAGCGGTCGAAAGTTTTCATGATCTTTTTTATGATGCTGTAAAAATAAGGCTGAGAGCTGATGTTGAAGTGGCAGCTTATTTAAGCGGGGGAATTGATTCAAGTTCCACAGTTGCATATATCAAAAACATTGAACCCGGAATACTGAATACTTTTTCAATAGGCTTTGACGACAGCGACTTTGATGAAAGCTCCTACCAGCGCGAAGCTGTTAATTACCTTAATACAAGACATAGATCAATTATTTGTACCTCGGAGGAGATATCAGAAAGTTTTCCAAAAGTAGTATGGCACTCTGAAACTCCTGTTACCAGAACCGCACCCGCCCCGATGTACCTTTTATCCCGTCTGGTAAGGGAGAACAATATAAAAGTAGTTATTACAGGAGAAGGAGCTGACGAAATGCTTGCAGGGTATGATATCTTCAAGGAAGCTAAAATCAGAAGATTCTGGGCTAAACAGCCTGACTCAGTCATTCGTCCGCGACTGCTTACCAAGTTATATCCATATCTGCCTCAGATGAAACAGGCTAATCCTGCAATTCTTAAAATGTTCTATGGATATAAGCTTGAGGAAATTGACAATCCTTTTTATTCCCATCTCCTCAGGTGGAATAATTCCAATCACATTAAGAAACACTTTTCTGCAGAGGTCAAATCTGAGCTCAACGGATACTCACCACTCGATGTACTAGGGGAAAAGCTACCCGGAGATTTTCACAATTGGGATTATCTCCAGAAATCTCAGTGGCTTGAGACTACAATATTCATGTCGGGGTATCTCCTCTCATCACAGGGCGACAGGATGGCAATGGCAAATTCAGTTGAGGGACGGTATCCGTTTCTTGATTACCGTGTAATCGAATATTGCAACAGATTACCTGCCGACTTTAAGTTAAACATCCTGAATGAAAAGTACCTGCTTAAAAGACTTATGCAGAATAAGATTCCCGATTCAATAATTAAGCGGTCAAAACAGGCTTACAGAGCACCGGTAAAAAGTGCATTTTTCCTGAATAAACCGCCACTCTATGTTAAGGAGATGCTGTCGCCTGAATTTTTTACAAAAGCAGGAGTCTTCGACTATAATTCGATCTCAATGTTGCTCCAGAAGATTGAAAGAACAAACAATTCATCAGAGGTTGAAGATATGGTGCTTGCCTCAGTTATTTCCACTCATATTCTTTATCATCAGTTTATTGAGAAGAATCCAGGGACTCATCAGCCGGAACGGTTGAGCAATCTTAAAATAATAACCGATTTATAAAACAGGATCCATGAAATCAAGGAAACCATTTTCGAAAGAGATCATCAGGCTTGAAAATGTTGAAACTACAGTTAATGAGATAGTAAATAAACTACGTCAGGATGTTCTTTACACATTTAAAAGGACAGGAGGAGTAGTAGGGATAAGCGGTGGTATAGATTCATCAGTCTGTCTTGCCCTTTCGGTTAAGGCCTTCGGATCAGATAAAGTACTGGGAATTATTATGCCCGAAAAGGATTCCAGTCCGGAAAGTGAAGAACTGGCACTCAAGCTGGCCGCTAAATTCGGTATAAAAACAATAAAGGAAGAGATAACGGATGCACTCGATGGATTCAGATGTTATGAAAGGCGGGACGAAGCGGTAAAAAGGGTGTTCCCGGAATATGATCCCGGATCGTATAAAATGAAGATTGGAATCAGGCAAAGTGGCTTGTTTAATAATCTGCCGCCTGTTTTCTCTCTTACCATAATCGATGAAAAAGGAGAACAAAAGGATAAGATCATTCCTGCAAGGGAGTACCTTCAGATAGTTGCTGCCTCCAATTTAAAACAGAGATCCAGAATGTCAATTTTATATTACCATGCTGAAGCTCTTCATTATGGTGTTATCGGAACCCCCAATAAACATGAGCAGGAACAGGGATTCTTCGTAAAGTATGGTGATGGAGGAGCTGATGTTATGCCCATAGGTAATCTTTATAAGACTCAGGTTTACGAGCTGGCTGAATATCTCGGAATACCAGAAGAGATTATAGAGAGAACCCCGACAACAGATACATATTCTGCTTCGCAGACACAGGAAGAATTCTTTTATCAGCTGCCATTCAGATTAATGGATATTTATTGGTACGGATATGAAAACGGATATACCGCTGAGGAGGTTGCAGCTGTTATGGATGAGACTCCTGAAAGAATCACTGCCCTGTTCAGGAATTTTGAAAGGAAACAGAAAACTACAGAATACTTAAGAATGGCCCCTGTAAGGGATTATTACGGAGGATAATTAAAACGGTTAAAATGAATGCTTTTGACTATTTTTTTGAAAAGAGCTCAGACCTGGAAGAACACTTTCTGGTTGGAAAAGAAAACCTGTCATTCAAAGATCTTTACAATTCTTCACTTTCTCTTGCTTCATATCTTCAAAAGGAGTATGGCAGAAATAAGAATATATTGCTTTTGTCGGTTAATAATAAGTTCTTTCTGACAGCATACTTTGCAATTATCAAGTCAGGAAATACGTGTATCCCCCTTGACCCAAATATTGAAAAGGAGAATCTGGAATACATCTCAGGTCTTACAAAACCAGTGATGATATTCATGACCAGAGATATTGAAAAGAAAATATCAGCTGGCTCTGTCGGATGTATCTTCCCGGACACTCTCCTCAATGAAGAATTCAATGGATCTTCTGCAGAAAAAGAAGATGAGACAGACGATAATTCATGTGCTGAAATAATATTTACTTCAGGTTCAACGGGCATACCAAAGGGAGTTATGATCTCACATAAGAATCTTAAGGCAAATACGGAATCGATAATTGCCTATCTTAAACTGAATAAAAGTGACAGAATGCTGGTTGTCCTTCCATTCTATTATTGTTATGGATTGTCGCTTTTGCATACTCATTTGAGGGTAGGAGGTTCAATTGTTCTGAATAACTCATTTATTTTTCTGGGTAGTATTATAAACAATCTTCTCGAATATAAATGTACCGGATTTGCAGGCGTTCCAAGCCATTACCAGATACTACTCAGGAAATCGGATAATTTTAAAACAACAAAGTTTCCTGATCTGAAATATGTTACCCAGGCAGGCGGGAAACTTGCACCAATCTTCATTGATGAATTCCGTAACAGTCATCCTGAGGTGACATTTTATGTCATGTATGGTCAGACTGAAGCTACAGCCAGGTTGTCTTATCTTCCTCCTGAACTTTACGAAGCTAAGAAAGGTTCTATGGGTAAGGGTATACCGGGGGTTGAATTAAAGGTTGTCAACGAAAAAGGAGCTAATATCAAACCGGGTGAAATCGGAGAAGTAATCGCACGCGGCGGTAATATTATGCTTGGATACTTTGGAGATGAGGAAGGAACCAGAAATACCATCAGGGATGGGTGGCTCTATACAGGTGATCTGGGAACAGTGGATAAAGAAGGTTATATTTTCCTTACTGCCCGGAAGAAGGAGATTATTAAGGTGGGCGGCAAGAGGATAAGCCCTAAAGAAATTGAAGCTGTGATTCTTGAACTGCCCTATGTTGTCGATTGCACTATCGAAGGTGTGGAAGACCAGCTTCTGGGTGAAGCACTTAAAGCTACTATCGTCTTAAGATCTGACAATGGGCAGAAACCTATGATTGAAAAGATTAAGCAGCACTGTGCAATGCGTCTTGCACTTTATAAAGTCCCCCAGGTATTTGAACTAAAGGAACAGCTGGTAATCAGTGCAACCGGGAAGAAGATAAAAGGAAAACTCTGAAATGAAAATCGATCATATCTGTTTTGCAGTAAAGAATATTGAGGAGGGCATTGAATATTGGGAGAAGGTCTTTGATTACAGGCAGATGACACGGATAGTCATCAACTCGCTTCAGAAAGTTAAGGTAACATTTTTACAAAAAAAAGATAGTATTCTGATAAAGCTCATCGAACCACTCGATGATAATCAATCCCTGGTAAACTTTGTGAACAGAGGAGGAGGATTTCATCATACCTGCTTCATGTGTGATAGTATTGAGGACCAGCTGGCTGACCTGAAGAAAAAAGGTCTGATCACACTCGTTCCACCTCAGCCGGGAGAGGCATTCAATAATCATAACATTGCGTTCCTTCTTGGCCGTTACGGAATGAATATTGAACTGATTGACACTGATGAGAAAGCAGATCTCCTCTGATTGTCCTAGTATTTTATAACTCTGACTGAAGAAAGCTTTCGTCCTTTAAGACAGATATTAAGAATATACACACCGGCCGGTATATCCGGTTTCAAATTAATTATTGTATTGGCCTGAACCTGAGAATTTACATAAACCAATCTGTTACTTATACTTAACAGGTAAATTTCATAAATATCATCAAATTGCGATTTTATTAAAACATTGAATTCATTTCTGAAGGGGTTTGGGTAAATGCTGGGTTCTGCTGCATCAGCATTTTCAACTGACAGAGAGCGGTCAGAAATTGTGCCTGTCTCTTCTTTTCCATTCATACTTTTAAACAATGGGATCTTTGAAAATACGACTGAATAATTATGATCGCTTGTAACATTTCTTATAACAAATTCTTCTTTCGAAGCAGGAACCGGGAAATGATCGATCATTATGCCGGATACTTTAAATCCATAATCAGGTGTAACAGTAAAGTACTGGTCATGGCCATATTCCACTTTAATCTGGCCTGAGGGAGTTACAGAACCACCTGACCCTGTTTTCCCGTATATTGTAAAAGTTATAGGGATAAATGAAGCATATATTTTATGGTCAGAGGCTATTCCCCTGAAGGCATAACTTGAAACGGGTCCTGCTGAAAGATTATCAACCAGTACATCATTTATCTGATAACCGGTAACGGGTTCAATTGTATAGGTCTGGTCATTGCCGTATCTGAAGACTTTTGCTCCTGAAGGATTGATTGAGCCTCCGGGACCGGCATCACTACTTATATTGTAGTATATGGGAGTAAATGAAGCATAGATTGTATGATCAGAGGTAATACCCTTGAAAGAGTACTTTGAAATGGGTCCTGCCGAAACATTATCGACCAAAACATCCTTTATATTATAGCCAGGAGAAGGTGTAATTGTATAACTCTGATCTTTCCCGTAGGTTATACCTGTCACCCCCGAAGGACCTATAGTACCCCCGGGACCTGCATCACTTCTGATATTGAAGATTATCGGAGTAAATGAAGCTTTGATTGTATGGGAAGATGTAATATCATCGAAGGTATACTCAGAAACGGAACCCACCGAAACATTATCAATCTTAACCTCTGCTATCCTGAAGCCAACATCTGCATTTATCGAAAATGTTTGTTTTGCGCCATAGTTAACGGTTATTGCTCCGGCTGGTGATATTTTTCCGCCTGACCCGGCTTCTGCAGTTATCGAATAGCTCAAAGGTCTGAATGATGCAGCAATCTTGTGATTAGCTGTAATATTGCTGAAAGTATAGGAGGAAACTGCACCGGCTGAGGAATTATCAATTTTTACATCAGCTATTTCATAACCCTGATTTGCCCTGATATTAAATGAACTGCTTGATCCTGACCTCACAGATACTGAACCTGACGGGGTAATAGTCCCGCCTGTGCCGGCACTTGAAGTAATTATATAACTTCTAGTGCCGCTGAGTTGGGCAATCTCATTATCGGAAAGGGCACGATTATAAAAACTTACGTTATTTATCTGTCCTCTGAAATATGAACTTGTCATTGTCGCCTGTCCGAGGATGAACTCAGGTGTTGCATAATTCGTTATAGCTTTCCCTGTTGTGATTGTTTTGTCAGGCAGTCCGTTAATATACAGCTTTAGACTGCTGCCATTTCCGGTAATTGCAATTAGCGACCAGGTGCCAGCTGAGATTGCTGCTGTTGATGTCATAGTTCTTGAGGCCCCGTCATTAATCCGGGCTCTTATATGTCCGTCACCGGTTAAATAGAGATTCCTGTCATTTTTTGTTGAGAGCGGATACTCCGACATAGCAGATATATCCATCTCACGTATCTGGTCAGGTCTGATTCGCATAGTTATCGTAAACGATGAATAATTATTCCCTCTCAAGGTCAGGTAATCATCGTCACCGTCAAAAATGTATGCCCCGGGCTCAAGCTGGGCAGTTCCCGGGTAAGTTATCGCGTCTCCTTTGAGGATATTTGATTTGTCGCTTCCCCCATCGACAATCTTAATAAACTTATGATCGCCTGAAGGAACTCTGTCGGTGTACCATGTCCAGCGGTTGTTGTTCACGTATATTGCCCTGATTCCTAAAAACAGATCGGGAGTATTGAAGCTCCCGTAGGTGTATGTGATGCCATTTGGAACTGAAACATCGATAAAACCGCCATTGTCACACCCAAGCATCCAAACATCTTTACGGTACTTTACAGCAAGTTCCCTCACTGCTTTGTTAATTCCCTTATGGTGCTGATGTCCGTATTCCCCCCAGTTGTTGTGAGTGATAACTCTTCTCATCGACTGATCGGCAAAGAATTGCTCAAGTTTGGCTTTTATCTTGTTTATCTCATTTCTCGACAGTTCTGTTGTATTATTGTATAACCTTGTTTCAAGGTGGTCATTTTGAAGATAATTATATGATGTATTTGCAGCAAGGTAATACTGGGAATATTCGGTATCAGTAACATCGTCCCAGGGAGTATACCAGTTATTCTGATAAGATATATTATAGTCATTATTATTCAGAAATGTCTGCTGCTGGCTTATAATTGTCCTGTAGGTTGGAGAGGCAGGCATAGCCCCTTCGATAAATTTTTCTGTAATCCTCCAGAAAGGAAGCATCCAGATCAGATCATCATCCTGGTGCGAATAAACGAGTATTGTCCCGCTTTTTGGGATAGCACTAAAATCGACTCTGGTTCCCTGACTCTGAACTGAAACAGATCCGGAAATCCATAATAAGAATACCAAAACTGCATTAATAACCGGGAG
>Ga0209254_10002194_pt1 | contig 17704 bp, 16 predicted proteins | sample FrelakmetDIP11DI_FD_187148 | JGI IMG/M metagenome (GOLD analysis project Ga0209254, IMG submission 187148) | Freshwater lake sediment microbial communities from the University of Notre Dame, USA, for methane emissions studies - DIP11 DI (SPAdes)... | ecosystem: Environmental > Aquatic >...
GATAGAAGTTACGCAGTTCTAGGGAGAAGTGGGGGTGTTTTGGCGGGCGTAGCCCGCCAAAACACCCCCATAAACCCACCAACTGCGTAAGTCCTAATCGATCTAAAATGATTATATCTCGAAAGACCAAATGGCAAGTCAATTGTTATACAAACTCTAAACATTGAACTTGAATTTGGGATAAAGAAAGATATTGGTGTTGGTATAAGCAGCTTCGTCGCTCAAACCAACACCAATATCTCCGTCTATTAACAGAAACGGGCGTTGTCTCTGAAGACTACGCCCGTTATTGATTAACTCAATGCCTACCTTAGCGGCGATTGCGATTCTGGCTTCCACCCCGCCGGTCATCGCGCCGACCTGAGCCGCCGCTACCGCCTGGCCGCCGACCGCCTCCCCGATCACGACTGGCAGCTTCTTCTGCAGTCCAACCTTCCAGGACAGCCTGGCGGGAGAGACGAATCTTTCCTGCCGGATCGATATCGGTAACCATCACGGTTATTTCGTCACCCATGCGGACGACATCTTCGACTCGTTCGACACGTTCGGTATCCAATTGGGAGATATGAACCATGCCATCCGTATTGGGCAAGATCTCAACAAAAACGCCAAAATCAGCTATGCGAACCACCCGACCGGTATAAATTCGACCAATTTCCGGAACTTCGGTCAATGAGAGGATGCGGTCACGCGCCATTTGCTCACCTTCCCCATCTGTGGCAGCAATAAAGATCGATCCATCTTCCTCGATATCGATGCGGGTGTTCGTTTCCTCTTGAATACTGCGGATCATCTTGCCGCCTGGGCCAATCACCGCCCCAATCTTGTCCACCGGGATGCGGATCACTGTGATACGGGGTGCGTGAGGCTTGAGGTCAGGGCGCGGCGCCGGGAGGGTCTCCAGCATCTTGCCCAGGATCGCCAGGCGAGCCTGGCGCGCCTGTTCGAGCGCCTGAGCCATGATCTCTTTGGTGATCCCCTTGGTCTTGATATCCATTTGCAGGGCGGTTACACCCTGTTCAGTGCCAGCAACTTTAAAATCCATATCGCCGAGATGGTCTTCCATGCCAAGGATATCTGTCAGGACAGCATATTTCTGATCTTCCCCTTTTACCAGACCCATGGCGACACCCGCAACCGGGGCTTTTATGGGCACACCGGTATCCATTAGGGCCAGCGTTGAGGCGCATACGGAGGCCATCGAAGTTGAGCCATTTGAGGACAGAACTTCGGAAACCAGCCGCAAGGTATATGGAAACTCTGTTTCCGATGGGATCACCGGAACCAGGGCGCGTTCAGCCAGGGCGCCATGCCCGACATCGCGCCGGGACGCACCCCGCAAGGGGCGGACTTCACCGGTTGAGAATGGAGGAAAATTGTAGTGATGGATGTAACGTTTGGGCTCCGCATTAACCAGGCTATCCATCTCCTGGGCTTCACGGGGCGTCCCCAAGGTGGCCAGGGTCATCACCTGAGTCTCACCGCGGGTGAACAACCCGGAGCCATGCGCACGGGGACTCACTTCAACATCGCACCAAATTGGCCGGATATCGGTCAGGCCGCGACCATCCGGGCGAACCCCGGTCTCCAAAATACGCCGGCGAACAACCTTCTTTACGCTGGCTTCGAAGGCCTCTCTGGCATTGGGTATCAAGGATTCGTCATCTGCAGAGAATTCGGCTACGACCGTCTCGCGTAAGGTATTGAGGCCGGTATCAATGGCTGCTTTGTCAGAAACCTGCGTGAACAAGGTTTCCAGCTCAGGGACAGCGCGACCATCCACCGATGTCTGGAAATCCGGATCGATTGCAAAGCTGAGGTACTCGCGCTTGGGCTTGCCAAGCTCGGCTGCCATACGCTCCTGCAGATCGATCAACGGCTGGATGGCTGCATGACCAACCTCCAGGGCCGCCACCAGCACATCCTCCGGGATCAGCTCCGCGCCGCACTCGACCATCAGGATCGCATCTCGGGTGCCAGCCAGCCGCAAATCCAGGTCAGATTCAGCTCTCTGGCTGAAAGTCGGGTTGATGATCAATTCCTCGTTAATCCGACCTACGCGCACTGCCCCCACCGGACCATTCCAGGGAACATCAGATATCGTCATGGCCGCCGAGGCAGCGTTAATCGCCGGGATATCGATCGGGTTCTCAGCATCGGCTGAGAAGGAGTACATGATCACCTGCACATCATTGCGCAGGTCCTTGGGGAACAACGGCCGGAGCGGTCGGTCTGTGAGGCGGGCGATCAAGATCGCATCTTCGCTCGGCCGGCCTTCCCGGCGGAAGAAAGAACCAGGGATCCTGCCGCCAGCATACATGCGCTCTTCAAAGTCCACAGTGAGCGGGAAGAAGTCAATCCCTTGCCGGATATCACCCATTGTGGCAGCCGCGAAGACAACAGTATCGCCAATGCGCACCTGGACTGCACCTCCGGCCTGACCGGCCAGGCGGCCGGTTTCCATGGTCACCTGTTTATCGCCGACCATGGCTGAATAAATCTTACTTTCTGGTTTCATTTTAAACTCCTAAAAGAATCGCCTGGCAAGTCAGGGACTGGAAGCTGTTGATAACCGGATAGCTCATTTCTTAAGACGGTTGTCACCAGACTCCAATTCCCAACCTGCTGACAGGCATAAAAGAATATATGGTTGATCGAAGCTTATTCAACCAACACCACGAATTTCCGCAATTATTTTTCCCCTGACGGCATTTTCAGAGAGGTACATCAATACCTGACTGTAAAAAAGAGCAGATGGGAACCTGATGCACCATCTACCCGGTACGATCTCACTACTTGCGGCGGATATTCAGCTTCTCTGTTAATGCCTGATAGCGCTGAAAATCCTTGCGGCGAACATAAGCTAACAACCGCCGCCGTCGACCAACCAGCTTGAGCAGCCCACGCCGGGAGGATTCATCGTGCTTATTCACTCGCAAGTGGTCAGTCAGGGTATTGATCCGTTTCGTGAGCACCGCTATCTGGACTTCGGGCGATCCTGTATCACCAGGATGGCGGGAGTACTCCGTAATAATCGCCGTTTTAGTTTCTTTATCCACACTCATGACGTCTGCTATCTCCAAAATAATTTTCTTAATATTTCTGCAGGTCTCCATACCAGCAGTCTCGCAATCGAAACCACCAGCAGGCCTAGTCAGCGGGCAAAATTATACCAAAGAACTATGGAAACCGACAGGTGACCAGGATTCTGCGCCAGAGCGATCCGATTCCGGGATGAGCTTATACACCTTCTCTCAGAGCGGTGCGGAGTGCAGTCCTGGTGTCGGCAGGAAAATAATTGAGACTGTGGCGGGCTAACCAGGCAGTGCCAGGATTTTCGTCTTTTATGGCCAGGTTCTTGCGCAAGAAGAAAGCAGTTTCCTTCGGCGAGCGGGCAGCCATTATCTCGATTACTGCCAATAAATCGGGGCGCAAGCCAGGCGGCGCGGCGCGCACCAGGGGGGTGATCAACCTCATCACAAGCGGCAGATTTTCAAATTCTGCCATGGACAGCAGCGGGGGTAATGCCTGTAAGCCCAGCTGGCGGTAAAAAGATTGGTCAGCAGCCAACCAGAGTTCGACCTGGTTGAGATATTCTTCCGGCAAGGCTGTTCTCACTGATACCAGACCATCTTCAATCAAGGCGCGGATCAAGCGGCGTTCTGTGCTTGGCTTCGCCCAAGCATTTACCCGACCCAGAATATCTTCCAGAGGCTGCACAGAGATCTGTCCCAGCGTAAAGGCAGCCAGGAGGCGGAATTCAAGCACCGACTCAGACCACAAGGCATCGCTCAACGCCAGCGCCGCAGCCCGGTTGGTTGAAATTGGCCCAGCAATCTCTTTACTGATCTGTCGTAGAACAGGAGTCGGGACATTAAAGGCTTCAAGCAGGGGTGGGGGATCGCCTGCCTTCCCCGGTCGGTAGGCGCGGTCCGCGTAAAAATATAGAATTTCGCGCAGACCACTTTTAAACCGGTCTGGATCAGTAAATCTTTCAGCAAGCTGGGCAGCCTGGATTTTCAAGCGCGCCGGTTGGATGGCAGGCATGGAGATCAATATGCCCGAGCGAAATAAACCTTTTCAGTCGCGGGCTGACCACAAAAAATGCAGGGTCCGCTCCCTCCAGGCTGATCAAACGGAATGCAGCGCGTGGTGGCTTTGGTATCTTCTTTGATTTTTATTTCACACTCCGGGTTTTCGCACCACCAGGAGAAAGCCCAGCCATTCTTAACCACTTCCTGGAACTCAGCATAATCCTGTGGCTCATAAGTGTTCTGTTTACGGAAGGCCAGGGCTTTTTCAAAAAGAGAAAGCTGGATCCTGTCCAGCAAGTCGCGAACTTGACCAGCCAGGCCCTCCTGGGACAGGAAAGCCTTGCCCTCCCGGCCAGGGATATCCCGGCGCGCGGCAGCCACCGTGCCTTTGGCCACATCCTTGGGACCAATTTCAATGCGTAAGGGAACCCCCCGCAGCTCCCAATCATTAAATTTGAAACCCGGAGTCACTTCTGTGCGATCGTCTACCTTGACGCGAAAATCCTGCAATTCAGCCCGCACTTTTTCAACCACCGGTAAAACTTCCGAGGCTTCGTGATCGTCCCGATAGATTGGCACGATCACGACCTGGATCGGAGCCAGCTTAGGAGGCAGTATCAGGCCCTGGTCATCGCCATGCGTCATAATGATTGCCCCAATGAAGCGGGTGGAGAAACCCCAGGAAGTGGTCCAGGCGAGCTGCAACTGGTTGTTGGGATCCAGAAATTGAATATCAAAGGCCCTGGCAAAGTTCTGCCCCAAGAAGTGAGATGTACCAGATTGCAAGGCGCGTGTATCGCCCATCATTGCCTCAATGGTATATGAGTCAACCGCTCCCATGAACCTCTCGGAATCGCTTTTGCGCCCGGGAACCACCGGCACGGCAGCATCGTTTACGGCAAAGTCGGTGTACACGTCCAGCATTTGCAAAGTTTCCTGGCGAGCCTCTTCTTCAGTAGCATGAGCAGTATGCCCTTCTTGCCAGTAGAACTCGAGTGTACGGAGGAAAAGCCGGGTGCGCAGCTCCCAGCGGACCACATTACCCCACTGGTTGATCAGCAGCGGTAGATCGCGATAGGACTTGATCCACTTGGCGTACATATATCCGACGATCGTCTCCGAGGTCGGGCGCACGATCAGCGGCTCTTCCAGCTTCTCGCCGCCCCCGAGGGTCACCACCGCCAGTTCCGGGGAGAAACCTTCAACATGCGCCTTTTCTTTTTCCAGGAAGGACATCGGAATGAGCAAAGGGAAAGCCGCGTTGACATGTCCGGTAGCTTTGAAACGACGATCCAGGGCAGATTGGATGTTTTCCCATAACGACCACCCATACGGGCGGACGACCATACAACCCCGGACTGGGGCGTAATCGGCCAATTCGGCCGAGATCACCAACTGGTTATACCAGTCTGAGAAATATTCACTGCGGGAAGGTAGTTTATCGACAGGCATTAGAATTCTTTCAAGGTGATAGAGATTATCTTAATATGGATTCACAAACCTACAGCAGGATGGGGAATAAATTCCATGGCTGCCTCGACATCAGGAGCAAAAAAGAGCTGCTGATAGTGCTGCGGCTGGACATAACCATCAAAAACAGTCACGAACTGGTTGATCAGCGCCTTCCACCCTGGGCCTACCAGGATCAACGGACGCGGTGCGATGACCCCAGTTTGCAGATTTGACCACATCGCAGCCACCTCAGCCAGCGTACCGATACCGCCTGGCAGGGCAATGGCCGCATCGCAACAATCGATCAAGGCGTTTAATCGCTGGCGCAAAGAAGGAAAGCGCATCTCCTCCTGGACCCAGGCATTCGGCCTGACCGGTCGCCATGCTTCGATCTCATCGCAGGTAACGCCGATAACATGCCCACCGGCCTCCGCCGCCCCCCGTGAGACAGCCTCCATGGTGCCTACATAGCCGCCCGTGAGGACTGTATAGCCTTTCTGACCGATCAGACGACCCAGGCGGAAGGCATCTTCATACGCTGGTTCGCCTGGGCGAGGTTCGGAACCGCCAAAAACAGTGACCTGCACAGCTCAGTCCTTCTCCCAGCGGCGGGTGTAATTGCGCGCCAGCTTGGCCAGGATGGCTTGCTCCAGATCGATCTCGGCGACACTGGCGATCTGCAACAGGTACAAGGCGACATCTGCCAGCTCGTCGGCGAGGGCCTGCTGATCGGGGTTCTGATCACTCCATTGGAAATGCTCCAGCACCTCGCCAGCCTCCAGGCTAAGAGAAATAGCCAGGTTACGCAAGGTTTGCGGGCGCGGGCTGCCTGCTTCGTCCCAGCCCTGCGAACGCACAAAGCGGTGCATCTCTTGAGTCAAATCCTTAATATCCATAAATCGATGGGTCCCCAATTATTCTGTAATTGGCAGGCGTGGCTCCGCAAACTACAGAAAAACCAATACACTATCCACAAACCGGGTAGATTATATAAGTCATGCACTGATTGGTCAACATCAGAGAGGAGCGCCTGGTTAAAATCCGACCCGGAAACATAAATCCGATCCACCTCAGCCCACCCCCTCGAATCCTTCCAGAGTATCCAATGCGGCTTGGGCGGACAGGCGCTGTTCCGGGTGCCAACCTGCCTCACTCACTATGCGCTGGAGATGAGCAAGGACCGCGGCGCGGCCCGCTAAGTCCAGAGACGAAAAGGCGGTGCGCGCCAGCTCGGGCTGGCGGGAGAGCAGTCCATCCCAGAGGTCTTCTATCGAATCAAGATTTTCATCCATCACAATTGATTATATCGGAACTCCAGCCAGGCTGCGCAAACCGAATGTCGGTTACAATTATGGGGGTTCAATCCGTTTCAGGCTCAACTGGCGCCATCCGATGCACATCATCTTAACCCACGAACAGGCTGATTTTGACGCCCTGGCATCTCTCCTGGGCGCCTACCTGGTAAACGAATCTGCCATCCCGGTTCTGCCCCGCCGCATGAACCGGAATGTGCGCGCCTTCGTGAATTTATATGGGGTTGAGCTGCCTTTTGTTGACCCACGCGAATTACCGAACGAACCGGTAGACAAAATTACTTTGGTTGACACCCAGTCCATGGTCACCATCAAAGGAACCAGCGTCAGGACTGAGGTGCAGGTGATTGATCACCATCCGGTGCGGGAGGGGACGCCAGCTAGCTGGGCAATCACATCCGAAGAAACCGGTGCAACCGCCACTCTCTTCACTGAGATTTTGCACGAGCATGACAGCCTGCTCAGTGCGATCGAGGCCACGCTGCTCTTACTGGGCATTTATGAAGATACAGGCTCACTGACCTATACCCGGACAACGGCTCGAGATTTAAATGCAGCCGCTTTTCTGTTAGAACGAGGCGCCAGCCTGGAGATCGCCACAGACTTCATCAACCACCCCTTATCTCTCCAGCAACAGGCGCTTTATGATACCTTACGCACCCAGGCCAGGACGCACCAGATCCATGGGCATACCATTGTGATCGCCTGCGGAGATGCTGAATCGATGGATGAGGAATTATCGACTGTAGCGCACAAGATGCGTGACCTGCTGGATCCCGATGCGTTATTCTTACTGGTCAAAACGCGGGGCGGTGTTCAATTGATCGCTCGATCCACCCGCGACACGATCGACGTGGCCAAGATCGCCGAGTATTTCGGCGGGGGCGGACACGAACGGGCTGCCGCAAGCCTGATTAAAGACCAGGATGTTGAGACAGCCTACAAGGCACTGGTCGAGCTCTTGCCAACCTCGATCCAACCAGCCATCACCATCTCCCAGATCATGTCACCCAGCCCGCAATTGCTCACCCCGCAAACACCGGTTGAAGAAGCTGCCCAACAGATGCAACGATACGGATTTGAAGGCTATCCGGTAGTAGAGAATGGCAAAGTCATCGGTTTGCTCACTCGCCGGGCTGTCGATCGAGCGACCTCACATCAGATGCATGTCACCGCGACCAGCCTGATGGATGCCGGCGAAGTGACAGTCTACCCGGATGACCCCCTGGAACGCCTGCAAGAGGTGATGAGCGAGAGTGGCTGGGGACAGGTACCCGTGGTCAGCCGGGAAACCGGTCAAGTTATCGGCATTGTCACCCGCACAGATTTGCTCAAGACTCTCACCCGCGGAGCGCGCATGCCCAGTTTTCAAAACCTGGCAGGCAGACTGGAAACCACATTATCTCCCGCTCGCCTGGCTCTGCTGAAGGCTGTCGCCGACCTCGCCTACCAACGCCGGGACGCGCTGTATATTGTCGGAGGTTTCGTGCGCGACATGCTTCTGGATCGCCCCAGCCTGGATGTTGACCTGGTCGTTGAAGGAGATGCAATCGAGCTGGCGCGCACCCTGGCAGAAAAATACGGCGGCAGAACCACCGGCCATGCCCGCTTTGGCACAGCCAAATGGCATATCCATGAAATTCGCCCTGCGTTGATTGAATTCCTCAGCTTAGATCCACAGCTCGATCCAAATGGTAAGCGCGTTGTGGGAAGAAAACGCCTGCAAGCTGCTGATCTACCTGAATTCCTTGACCTGATCACCGCCCGTAGGGAGTTCTATACCCACCCCACTGCATTGCCCACCGTCGAGCGGGGCAGCATTAAGCTCGACCTGCACCGGCGAGATTTCACGATTAACACACTGGCCTTACGCCTGGATGGGCGTCACTATGGGGAGCTGCACGACTATTGGGGCGGATTGAACGATCTGCGACAGGGGATCATCCGCGTGCTGCATTCCCTGTCTTTTGTTGATGACCCCACCCGGATGCTGCGGGCAATTCGCTTCGAACAGCGGTTTGGCTTCCGCATCGAAGACCGAACATTACAGCTTATTAATGAAGCCCGACCCCTTTTAGGGCGAATCACGGGTGATCGGATCCGCCACGAGTTTGACCATATCCTAGAAGAGGAGCACGCCCATCTCATGCTCGATCGGGCGGCTGGGCTGGATCTGCTCAGCGCGATCCATCCGGACTTACTCTGGGACACGTGGATTGCAGCCCGCTTGCAGAAATTGAACAGCTTAAACCCACCGCCCGAATGGGGGCTCGAAAGCACGCCAAAGGGCATCTCCATGAAGATCCGCCTGGCTTATATTCTCTGGTTGATCCGCCTGCCCACTATTCGTTCTTGCAGTGTGATGACGCGCCTGACAATCCCAGTTTACCTGAGCGATGAGGTCCTGGCTGCACGGCGATTGTGGCGGGAGCTACCATCTCTGGATGGGTTACCGCCCAGCCAGATCGTCTCCCGCCTGGAAGGCGTTCCGTCCCTTGCCCTTTACGCAGTTTATCTGGCAACTGGCGATGACCAGTCTCAGCGGCTCCTGTGGGAGTTCTGCGCTCGATGGCGGAAGATCGAGCCTGAAACCAACGGTCATGACCTGCGCATGCGTGGATTGCCGGCTGGACCACGCTATAAACAAATTCTGGGCAGCTTGCGCGACGCCTGGCTCGACGGTAAAATCCAATCCGCAGAGGAAGAGAAAGCGCTTCTCGAGCAACTGCTGGCCAATCCTGATCCGATTCTGCCAGCTTAACAGACCCATTTTTGTTGCTATGGTCACCCTACCCCTGGTTTACCTTGTCCAGATCCGCACTGCCAGCCGGAATGATCTGCCTGAGCTGGAATGGAACGGCGAATTTACCCATTTCCGCCGGCTGTTCGCGGATGCGTACCGCCTGGTTGAGCGAGGTGAAGCGATTATGTGGATTGCTGAATTGCCTGGGGTAGGCATCATTGGTCAGTTATTTGTTCAGGTGAACAGCCACAATTCAACCTGGGCGGATGGCGACCAACGCGCCTATATTTATGGGTTCCGCGTCCAGACCGCCTACCGGGGGATCGGTATCGGTAGCCGCCTGCTTAAGACAGCCGAAGACGACCTCATTCAGCGCGGCTTCCATTCCATCGTTCTGAATGTCAATCAGGACAACCTGGCAGCGCGGCGCCTGTACGAACGCTTTGGATATCAGGTGGTTGCTCCAGAGCCAGGAGTCTGGTCTTACATAGATCACCTGGGTCGTCGCCGCGAGATCAACGAACCGGCATGGCGGATGGAAAAACAGATCTAAAATTCCCTTGCGCCGGTTCAATTTCCATGCTACAATCTCGACTTAACGGGGTGGTGGCTATAGAGACTTCACAGAGAAGTGGGCGAAATCCCACTTTTCTTTATGTGTAGGGCTCGATCAGCCAGATCCACCAGGAAGTGTTGACTGTTTTGGAGAAAGCGCAAGCATGAAGAATGAATTTACCCTGGCCTTCAATGAAGTTATCGAAGAGAAGCAATTACCTAAAGAAGTAATCTTAGAGGCTCTGGAAGCTGCGATGGTCTCAGCCTACCGGCGTGCTGTCAATGCCTCCAATGCTCAACACGTTGAGGCCAAAATCGATCCTGAATCTGGCCGCGTCCTGGTCTTCGCCGAAAAAGAAGTCGTCGATGCTGTCCAGGACGAACGTACCGAAGTCGCCCTGGATGACGCTCTGAAGGTCGATCCTGAGGCAAAACCAGGAAGCATGGTGGTTGTTGAAACCACCCCGCAAGACTTTGGCCGGGTGGCAGCCCAAACGGCGCGCCAAGTAATCCAACAACGCATTCGCGAGGCTGAGCGAGACGCTCAACTGGGTTACTTTAATAAACAACTCGGCGAGATCGTCAGCGGCGTAGTTCAGGCAATCAGCTCACAAGCCATCACACTGGGCTTGGACATGAAGGCTGAAGGGATCATGCCCCGCAACCAGCAGATCGGTGGAGAGCGCTTCCGGCTGCACGATCGGGTGCGCTCCCTGCTGGCTGAGGTGAAATCATCGCCACGCGGTCCGCAATTGATCCTTTCCAGGGCGCACCGCAATTTCCTGCGGCGCTTGCTGGAGAATGAAGTCCCCGAGATTTATCACGGGCTGGTCGAAATCCGTTCAATCGCCCGGGAACCTGGACAACGTTCCAAGGTCGCCGTGGCAGCTTTGCAAGCCGGGATAGATCCGGTGGGTGCCTGCGTGGGGATCCGCGGTGTGCGCATCCAGGCCATCGTGCGCGAACTCAATGACGAGAAAATCGACGTAATAGAATGGAACCCGGACCCGGCTGCTTACATTGCCAAGGCGCTCAGCCCAGCCAGGGTGAACGGTGTTTATTTAAATGATCAATCACGCGGCACCAAGACGGCGACCGTCGTCGTCCCAGAAGATCAACTAAGCCTGGCAATCGGCCGGGATGGTCAGAATGCCCGTCTGGCAGCCAAACTGACTACCTGGCGCATTGATATCAAGAGCCTTCCAGAAGCTACATCAGATGCTCTGCATAAGCTCCAATCCGACCCAGAATACGCACCCCTGGCGGAAAAAGAAACCGGACTGTTCACCCAGATAGAATCGATATTAACCAAGAAGTCAGAAGGCCGTCCGATTACGCCTGAGGAATACACCTTACTCAGCCAATTTGTCGATCGAGTCGAACGCGGTATTCTCAACCAGCGCCAGGCGGAGAGGCAGATTGTCAAGGACCGCCGGGATGAGATTCTGGCTACCCTACCCCTGGCTGCCTTCGAAATGCCAATCGGTGATTTAGGCCTTTCTGAGCGTGTCCATTCACTGCTCACCGAGGCAGGGTATGCGACGATTGGCGATTTAATGCTTCAGTTGCAGCTCGACTCGGACGCCATCCTGAGCCTGAATGGGATTGGCCCGAAGAGTATGGAAGAGATTGAAGCCGCCCTGGCAAAGGTATCCTTCCCTGAGGCAGAGGTTATTGAACCAGTCGAAGCCTTACCCCTGCCCGAAGAGCCAGAGGTGGTTGAAGTCGCTGCAGAGATGGCCGAACCACAGGCTGAGGTCTTGTTGGAAACCGCTGAAGTGGTGGCCGTTGAGACCCCAACCTTAGAAGCGGCCCCGGTTGAGGCGCTTGAAACCGCTGAGGTCCAGGCAGAGCCTGAAGGGGCGCCTACCGCCGAAGTTGAGCTGGTTGAAGCCGGCGAAGAGAAGGAAGAAGAGATACCGGCCACGCTAGACGAACTCTTCACCCTCAAGCCGGAAGTCTTCGATGTAGATATAGCAGAGATTGAAGACGAGGATGAAGAAGGCGAGACTGGTACCGGTAAGAAAAAGAAGAAGAAAAAGAAATTCGTCGAAATGGAATATGACCCCGATAAGGATGTGGTCATCGTGAAGCGCAAGCGCAAACGGGCCGGATCCGAATGGGACGACGAGTGGAGTTTGTGATTTCGCAAACACGAGAGAAGTTTGCGTGCCTAAGAAGCCGACCAGACAGAAACACGTTCCCCAGCGCACCTGTGTAGGCTGCCGCGAGGTCTTACCCAAACGAGCGCTGATCCGCATCGTGCGAACCCCGCAGGGTGTGCAGGTCGACGCGAGTGGGAAGATGAACGGCCGGGGCGCGTACTTGCATGACCGGCGATCTTGCTGGGGACGCGGTCTAAAAGGGGCTTTAGCCCAAGCTTTGAAGACCGAATTAAGCTTGCAGGATCGGGAACGATTATCTGAATTTATGGCTACATTACCGGAAGAAACATCTGCTCAAGGGCAAAATATCCATGAGCGCATGTAGGGGAGTTCTTTCTGAATATCAATCCGGTTGGCGGATGGAGTGTGGTGAGATGAGCTGATCGCTCGGCCCGCTTCACCAGCCCACAGGCCGCAAACAGCATATAGCAGGAGGTGCCAAATGGGCGAGAACGGGCATACTAAAACGATCGAATTACCCGCTACGATAACTGTACGGGAGCTAGCTGAAAATATCCAGGCCAGTCCCATTGATGTGATCAAAGTCCTGATGCTCAATGGGGTAATGGCGAATATCAACCAACAGATCGACTTCGATACTGCCGCCATCGTAGCCGCTGAGATGGGCTACGAAGCGACAATGGAAACCCCGCTAATCCCAGCCGAACAGGATACTGGTGAGATCCCCTTATGGCGCCGGTTGATCGCCGATGAAGATCCTGCGGTTCTGGTCAACCGGCCACCAGTCGTGACCATCCTGGGCCATGTCGATCACGGTAAGACCACCTTGCTGGATGCGATCCGTGATACCAATGTGGCCGGCGGCGAAGCCGGCGGGATTACTCAGCATATCGGGGCGTATCAGGTAGTGCATAATGACCGGATGATCACCTTTCTGGACACCCCAGGTCATGCCGCTTTTACTGCGATGCGGGCGCGCGGCGCCCAGGGGGCAGACATCGTCGTGCTGGTCGTGGCGGCAGATGATGGAGTCATGCCGCAAACGCGCGAGGCGGTGGCGCATGCCAAGGCTGCCAAAGTACCCATCGTGGTGGCAATGAATAAGGTCGACAAACCAAACGCCGATCCAGACCGACTGAAACAGCAATTAGCGGAGATCGGACTGGTGCCAGATGAGTGGGATGGCGAGACAATCGTGGTTCCACTTTCGGCCAAGAAGAGGACCGGAATCGAGGATCTGCTGGAAGCCATCCTGTTGGTGGCTGATAACATCGAAATCAAGGCAAATCCAAATGGGCGTGTAATCGGCACCGTCATCGAAGCTGAGATCGATCGTGCCAAGGGCGTTTTAGCTACGTTGCTGGTGCAGAATGGCACCCTTGAAGTCGGCGATGTGGTTGTCGTTGGGACAGCCTACGGTAAGCTGCGCGCCATGTTCGACCATCTCGGTCACCGGGTGCGCAAGGCAGAACCATCCAACCCGGTCTCAGTGATGGGACTCAACGATGTACCCCGGGCTGGTGATCTATTCCAGATCGTCGAGTCGGACCGCGTAGCACGGGTGCTTGTTCAGGACCGCAAACTTAAACAGTCACAATCTGCCACCTTGCTGCAAAAACCGGTAACCCTGGAGCAGCTATTCGAACGATTCCAGGCTGGAGAAGTAAAAGAACTGCGCCTGATCGTGAAAGCCGACGTGCAGGGTTCCCTGGAGCCAGTCATATCATCTTTGAATGACCTGGGATCTGGGGATATCTCGATCAATATCTTGCATGCCGAAACCGGTAATATCGGTGAGAACGATGTGATGCTGGCAGCCGCTTCCAAGGCAATCGTGATCGGCTTCAACGTGGGCGCTGACTCGGCTGCCATGCGCCTGGCAGACGCAGAAGGGGTATCCATCCGCCTGTACGATATCATTTACCGCCTGGTTGAGGACATAGAAAAGGCTCTCAAAGGTATGCTGGAACCCGAGCTGCGTGAAACGATTATCGGTCACGCAGAAGTGCGCGCGGTGTTCCGCATCTCAAAAGTGGGCAATATCGCTGGCTGTCGCGTGGCCGATGGCGAGATCCGCCGAAACGGCCATATGCGCGTATTGCGCCGGGGCGAGGCGATTTACAAGGGAGATATCTCTTCCCTGAAACACCTCCAAGATGATGTACGTGAAGTGCGCTCTGGTTTCGAATGCGGGATCGCCTTGAAAGGATTCTCTGAATTTGAGCCAGGCGATATCCTGGAATGTTACGTGATCGAAAAAGTTGCAATCGCCTAAACGGAGGATGGCTTGGTATCGAAAGTTCGCATCCAACGCATTGCTGACCGGATTCGGGAAGAGCTTTCTGAGATGATGATCCAGGAGGTGCATGATCCGCGTCTGGTTGGGGTGATGATAACCGACGTTACAGTCGACCGCGAGCTAGCCTTTGCAGACGTGTATGTATCTTCCCTGGAGGGAGCTGAGCGCGCCGCGGAAGTTATCCCGGCTCTCGAGCATGCTGGCGGCTACCTGCGGACTGAACTTGCCAGGCGAGTTGAACTGCGCATCTTTCCTCGACTGCGCTTCCATTGGGATCCTACCCCTGAGAAGGCCGATCACATGGAAAAGCTGTTCAAAGTCATGCAAGCTGAATCAAACACGCCAGACACACAGCCCACAGGGGATCAGGCGCCAGAAGGCAACCAAGATGGATGAGGCGCTGCTTCAGGCTGCCAACCAACAGATCCAATCGACCCAAAGGGTTTTGATCCTGTCGCACATTCGCCCAGACGGGGATGCGATCGGTTCTTTACTCGGATTGGGATTATCCTTACAATCCATGGGCAAAGATGTGCAAATGGTACTGGCAGACGGCGTGCCAGCCAACTTTCGCAGCCTAAGCGGCAGTGACCAGATCCGCACTCGACCAGACGGTATGTTTGACCTGATTGTTGCGCTGGATTGTTCGGATTTAAAGCGAGTCGGGGATGTACTCAACGGCTATGGCCCGCCCCATATTAACATCGATCACCACCCGACTAACTTGAACTATGCCAGGATCAACCTGGTAGAGGCTGAGGCAGTGGCGACCGCCGAGATGCTGATGCAGTTCCTGACCAGGTTCTGTTTTCCGATCACGAAACCTGTAGCAGACGCCTTATTGTTTGGATTGATCGCTGACACACTGGGGTTTCGCACGTATAATATGACTCCCCGGGCTTTACGCGCGGCAGCCGACTTGATGGAGGCAGGTGGCGATCTGCCTGATCTTTACTACCGTGCCCTGGGACGCCGGTCATTTGAAGCAGTCCGCTACTGGGGCGCAGGCCTGTCTACTCTAAAGCGGCAAGGCCGGCTGGTGTGGGCCTGTCTGACTCAAGCCGACCGGCGCGCGGTGGGATACCCCGGCCGCGATGACGCCGATTTGATCAATGTGCTCTCGACAATAGATAATGTTGATGTTGCTTTGGCGTTTGTCGAGCAACCGAATGGCAAGATCAAAGTTAGCTGGCGTGCGCAACCTGGTTTCGATGTTTCTACAATTGCGTTACAATTTGGCGGCGGAGGGCACGCAGCCGCCGCTGGAGCAGAACTAGAAGGTAACCTGGAGCAGGTCCAGGCAAGAGTTTTAGAGATAACCCAATCTTTTATCAATATGACTTCGCAGGGAAATAATGTACGATAAACCTAATCCTGGGGAGAATAGAATGGACGACGATCAGATGAAAAACGTCGTATCCGGCGTGCTGGTAATCGATAAGCCGATCGGGCTGACTTCGCACGACGTGGTACAGATCATCCGGCGCGGAACAGGCATCCGCCGGGCAGGCCATACCGGCACGCTGGATCCACGCGCTTCGGGTGTTTTGGTAGTGCTGATTGGTCCGGCAGTTCGATTGAGCGAATACGTATCAGCTTCGGATAAACGTTACCAGGCTACCATCCGCTTAGGTAGCTCTACGGATACATACGACGCTGAAGGGCGCATCACCCAGCGCGCCTCAGTTGACCACCTGACTGAAGACCAATTCTTCGATATATTGCAGACCTTTGTCGGCGAGATCGAACAGGTCCCGCCGCCATACTCGGCAGTTAAAGTCAAAGGCCGTAAGGCGTACGAAATGGCGCGTGAAGGCGAAGAGGTTGACCTCGCACCGCGCAAGATCCAGGTATACAGCCTGGATATTCTCGAATGGGCTCCCCCAGAAGTCGTCATCGATGTGTATTGCTCATCGGGCACCTATGTCCGATCACTGGCGAATGATCTGGGTAAAGCGTTGGGGACCGGTGCACATCTGATCGGCCTGCGGCGGACAAAAAGCGGGCGTTTCACCTTGAGAGATGCTGTCCCGCTGCGCCGCCTCAAGGAGGCCTTCGATGCTGGCGACTGGTACACGAACCTGATCCCGGCCGCCGATGCGCTGGGTGATTGGCCTGTGGTGGAGCTTGATGCAGACCAGGTTGAGCTGGTGCGCCACGGGCACCGCGTCCCGGCTGAAGCCGAGGCGCAAGGTTGGGCCAGGGGTATCAGCCAGCAAGGGGACCTGGTAGCCTTGCTTGAATGTGATTTAGAATCCAACGAATGGCAGCCGCGCAAAGTCTTTTTCCAGACCTGATTCCCGCGATCCATTTATCTCCGCTTCTATGCGCCATTACCTGACGTTAGAAGGGCTTTCCCTCGAAGATACCTGGTTGACGGTGGGTACTTTTGACGGCGTCCACCGCGGCCATCAAGAAATTGTTCACCAATTGGCTGCCGGAGCCCACCAGCTGGGATATCCGGCAGTTGTGTTAACTTTTTACCCTCACCCGGCGGTCGTCCTGGGAAAACGTTCCGACCCGTTCTACCTGACCACTCCAGAGGAGCGCGCCGTTCTGCTCGGCGAGTGCGGCGCTGATATTGTTATCACCCTGCCTTTTGACCACCAGCTTGCTGAAACCAGCGCCCATGATTTCGTATCACGCCTGAGCCAACACCTGGGAATGCACTATCTGGTGATCGGACAGGATTTCGCGCTCGGCAAAGATCGTGAAGGCAACGCCGCGCGCCTGGGTGAACTGGGGATCGAGTTTGGCTACACCCTGGAAGTCTTTCCACCTATCCAAATAGACGGTGAAATTGTCTCTTCCAGCCGCATTCGCGCTGCACTGGCAGCTGGTGATTTGAAACTGGTGACCCGGCTGCTCGGCCGGCCTTTTGCTGTCAGCGGACGGGTGGTTTCCGGCGACGGTCGTGGGAGCACGATCGGTATCCCTACCGCCAACCTGGAGCTGTGGGTTGAACGAGCGATCCCCAAAGCCGGAGTGTATGTTTCGCAAGCCACGGTCAACGGAGAAGTCTGGGGGGCTGTCACCAATGTTGGCGTGCGACCCACATTCGAGACCCAGCCGGTGCCGCTGCGTGTGGAAACTCACCTGCTCGACTTCACGGGCGATCTATACGGCAAAGAGATGCGCCTGAATTTCCTGAGGCGCCTGCGTGATGAGCAGCGCTTCCCGGA
>Ga0209254_10002195_pt1 | contig 17702 bp, 10 predicted proteins | sample FrelakmetDIP11DI_FD_187148 | JGI IMG/M metagenome (GOLD analysis project Ga0209254, IMG submission 187148) | Freshwater lake sediment microbial communities from the University of Notre Dame, USA, for methane emissions studies - DIP11 DI (SPAdes)... | ecosystem: Environmental > Aquatic >...
TAAGTGGGTAGATGCCTGGAACCGGAAAGGTTATTCAAAAGCCTATGCCGCAACCAACTGGGATCTGATGCACGACAAATCAACCTACAAATACGGCGATTACGATAACATGCCCTGGGAGACCAATCTGCCCGGTTTTGGGATCGTCTTTCCGCATCCCTTTGGCGCTGCCGAAAGCAAGCTGTTTACTACCTTGTTGACGCTTAGCCCCGCAGGCGATGAGCTCACCCTCAACTTTGCCCGGGAACTAATGGTTCAGGAAGGCTTGGGACTGGATGATATAACGGATTACCTGTCCATCAGTTTTTCCTCTACCGATTACGTAGGGCATGTGTTCGGTCCATCTAGCCTTGAAAGCGAAGACAATCTGCTTCGTCTCGACAAGACCCTTTCGGAACTATTCGCATTCATTGACAAGCAAGTGGGTCTCGACAAGACCCTCATTGTGCTATCTGCGGATCACGGCGCGGCCGAAGTACCGAAACGATTGAATGAATTTGGCATTGATGCACAGTATTTCAAACCCGACAGCCTTGAAAAACAAAAGGTCATCAAAAACATCAAAGCAAAATATGGTATTGCTACAGAGCTTATCTCAGGATTCAATCAGCCCTACATTTATTTAAACAACGAAATACTTAGAAAACGAAAGCTGAATATCGCCGAAGTGTCCCGGGTCATTGCTGCAGAGCTCACCAAAATAAACGGCATAGCCTATGCAGTGCCGAGCATTGACCTGGTTGAAGGAAAAATACCTGATACGCGGCTTTACCGGCAGATACTCCGGAATTTTAATCCCAAACGCTCCGGCGACATTTACCTGGTGTTGGAACCCGGTTGGTTTGTCAACGATTTTGACGGACTAACGGTAGCCGCTACCCACGGTTCTCCCTGGCGGTATGATACGTTTGTCTCTATAATTTTTGCTGGCAATGGCTTGAATGCAAAAACCGTTTTCAGAGAGGTTGAGACGGTAGATGTGGCATTGACGCTTTCAAAGTATTTTAGCATCAATGCACCTTCCGGCGCAACGGGGGCGGCCCTCATCGAAGTACTCAGTCGATAAATAACTTTGCTATTCATCGTGTTCCTAAAGGACATTTAAAACCCATTATGAAACTAATTGTAATCACATTTATAAACCTATAAATTTTATAGAAGGATATTTCTTAAATTTATTTCAAACTATAAATTGTCAACACAATGAAATCCATCTTCAGAATTGCAGGCCTTTTTATCGCTATCACCTTACTGGCCTGTAATAACAGTTCCCAAAAGTCAAATCAGGAGGAGAAATCCTCCGCAGCAAATGAGGGCCTCTCTGCGGAAGAAGCCCGCCAAATAGCCCGCGAAGCTTATACGTACGCCTTTCCATTGGTGGATATTTACCGTATCACCCATGCTTATTTTGTTGCAAAAGACAATACGGATTACAAGGGCAACTGGAATATGATCCATAATATTTCGCGTGTGTACACCCCCGCCGATAAAGCCATACAGACACCGAATTCAGATACCCCTTATTCATGGCTGGGCCTGGACCTCAGGACCGAACCCATGGTCCTGACCATTCCAAAGATTGAAAAGAGCCGCTATTTCAGCGTTCAGCTGGTGGATGCCTATACCCACAACTTTGCGTATATCGGAACGAGAGAAACGGGCAATGACGGTGGTGCTTACCTGATTGCGGGACCCGGCTGGAAAGGCGAACTCCCCAAAGGCATCACAAAAATCATTCAGAGTGAGACGGAACTGGTAATAGCACTTTACCGGACACAACTCTTCAACCCAGGTGATATTGAAAAAGTAAAGACTATCCAGTCCCAATACAAGGTACAGCCGCTTTCTGAATTCCTGGGTACAACAGCTCCGCAGGCCAAAACGGCGATTAATTTTTTCCAGCCACTGACACGTGAGGCACAGAGGAACTCGCTCGAAGTATTTTCTATATTGAATTTTATCCTTCAATTCTGCCCAACTCATCCATCCGAAACAGCGCTGATGGATAGATTCGCTAAAATCGGCATCGGCGCTGGCAAGACATTCGACAGTACCGCATTTTCCCCGGAAATCCAGCAAGCCTTACGGGATGGTATAGCCGATTCCTGGAAGGATTTTGCAGGATTAAGTCAGCGGGTGAAAGCAGGGGAACTGACATCTGCTGATGTTTTCGGCACCAGGGAATTTATTAAGAACAATTACGGTTACCGTATGGCCGGTGCGGTCCTGGGCATCTTAGGCAATTCAAAATATGAAGCCATCTACCCTGCCTACATAGTTGATGATAAAAGTCAGCCATTAAACGGTGCGAATAAATACATTCTGCATTTTGCAGCCGGACAGTTACCACCAGTCAATGCGTTCTGGTCATTAACCATGTATGAACTGCCTGCCAGTCTGTTGGTGGAAAACCCAATCAATCGTTACCTGATCAATTCTCCCATGGTGCCTAACATGAAAAAAGACAAGGATGGAGGGTACACATTTTATATCCAGCACGATACCCCGGGGAAAGACAGGGAAGCCAACTGGTTGCCTGCGCCATCCGGTCCATTTTCGGTTTTTATGCGTTTATATCTTCCGAAAGAAGAAGCGTTTAATGGCAAATGGACAAGACCTCAAATAAATTTAGTTCCGTAAACAAATTTTAAAAAGCCTGCGACTGCAGGTTTTTTTATGCGTTGTTGAAAACGATTTTAAAGAAACACAGATGTTAATAATTTCGCTTGGTATAAGCTTTTTGCTATTTTAGCTAAATAAAATAACAGGTCATTTTTAATTCTATCAAATCTGTGAAATTACATTTTGCGCCTCAGCAAACACTTCTTGTTTTTGGGAGGTTTCTCATTCCCATATTTATCCAGTTTATTTTCCTCTTTGTTTCTTTAACTGCCATTGGACAGAACAACTCCTGGGAAAAGCCTTATGCAGGTAACGATCCATCACTCCTTTATTACCCCGACCAAAATGCCGTTTACTTCAGGTATGGTTGGGAAAATAAAACGGAGCATGGTGTTGTGATAAAGGGAAAGATGCCCGAAGCCAGGTATTTTAGTTATAATCTGTATAACGATTATACTAAAAGCAGCATCGCTGCCCTGGCAGACTTTGAGATTGTTCCTGACGAGGATGACCGCAGCAGCTACACTATTCATATCATGCCAGAGCGCATGAGGGGTAAATACAAAAACCAAATAATCCTGCCTGATACAGTTCAAATTGCTTCTGTTTTTCTCAGGTATTACCTTCCCAGTAAAAGTATTTATGCCAATAAGCCCCTGCCGGAAATTTATTTTTTCGATGAAGATAAATTGAAACCTGCTTTGCCAGGCATCCCCGTGGCGCCGATGAGTGCGGCAGATATGGCCAATTTGAAAAAACTGATCATGGCAAATCCTCAAATCATATCAGGTGAGGAAAGGAAACTGCTATCCTCCAGTACAGCCACTATGAAGGAAAAAGAACCCATCATCTCCAAAGTGATGACCGTGCCGATTTTCAAACATTACACCGATCCCCTTTCTATTGGAGCATTCAATTATAACTCAAGCGGCAATTATCCCAACAAGGATAATCATTATATAGTGATGCCGGTAGTGAGAAAAAAAGAAGACGTGCTGGTTGTAAGGTTTAAAGCGCCTACCCATGCCATGCAGTTAGGCGATACATCAAAAAATGTACGCTACTATTCATTGAGCCAGGGAAATGAATATACCAATACATCCATCACCATGCATGATGAACAACTCAGGGTAAGTAATGATGGATTTGTTTATGTGGTGGTGGCTAATGATACAAGAGAAGCAAGGGCCAAAGCAAATGAAATGGGCATCAACTTCATGCCCTGGTTGTATAACGAAAGAATTGTACTGATACTTCGACACATGCTACCATCTCAGGGATTCAGGCAGAGTGCAAGGGAGGTTCCGTTATTTGATAACAGCAGGCCTGCGAAAGGGCAGGAAGCACAAATCACAATTGGTGATTTTGCACTCGTTGGGAAATTTATTAGTAAGTCAGCCTGGAAATCGTACATCCGGATTGAACAGGTAGGATTCTGATCGACTAACAATTTTTGCAGAAAAGATTATAAACATGCAGGGGAATAAAATTTAAGAGGCTGAGAGGAAATGAATGCACTGATCATTGCGTTCATCCTTCCTTCGCGGTTATTGTATTCCCTTCCTTATTCTGTATAAATTTCAGTCAGTCTGTCGATGACTGTCAAACCGGGAACATTGTGTCACCTATACGGAATGCTTAACGTAACCGGTCTGACCGTCTCGGGTCTGACCGATTGTATTATATATTTATTTCACAAATAAGTGTAGTTAAAAACCGCCGTCGGTCAGACCGAGGACGGTCAGACCGGGAAACGTTGAATGCCTGCGTCTCTGCGCCTCCGCGGTTAAAGTATTCCCTTCCTTATTCCTTATTTTTTGTTCCTTATTTCTTATTCTCGAATCATCACTTACAACCGCATCGTACCAATCCTTCTCAGCACATCCTTCATCGGTTGCTGACTAATCTTAAATAATGAATTTGCAGGATGATCCATGTCCAGGATAATTCCAATAATCGTAGCAAATACGATGACGAGTATAAAATTTGCAATTAAAGAACGACCTCCTTTTAAACCGGAACTATAACCAATGGCGGCTAGTCCCAAAAGTGACATTACATACATCAATATTTTTAATGACCTCGGGATTCGGTCACCAGTAGCATTGTTAATCCTGCGCATATTTATATCTATAAGACTGGAAATTGATTGTATAAATGAAGAAGCATCCGTATCCGGAATTTTGCTTGTCAACATCCCCTCTCTTAAAAGTGAATCTTGTATTCGCTCACATAAAAGAATACCTTCCTGAAGTGATTTCATATTTCTCTCTTCTCTGGCCTTATTTGCAAGTTCATATCTCAATCCGGCATAATCGCGTATCAAACGGCCTGTTTGGCTTTTATGTGGTTCAGGAAGAAATTGCGAATGCTGGTATGCTGTTAAAATGGCACTCGCTTCTTCCATCACAAATTCTTTTTTATGTTCCATGCGCGTTAATGACATGCCGAAAAGGAAAGCAAGCGTAAAGCCAAGTACCCCAAATATTGCTCCCATGAGTTCGCCATTGGAACTGTCATCAGCCTCCGGCATTTTTTTCTTATGCCAAAGGCCAAATCTGTAACCATAATAGTTACCAGCCAGCATTAAAATTAACATCCCAAAGAAGATCAGCCAACCGGGACTATTATCGAGCAGATTATCATTAAACATATTTAGTGGATTTTAAAACATTAGGATTAACATAAATGGTTTTAATACTTTTTATTTTTCAGGTTTTTTCCAGCCGAAATTAAAATCATACTTAAATCCAAAAACATACGCATTCACATTGTCTACATATTCGGCATTATTTGAACTGCTGAACCTTGTCATCAAATACAATTTTACACCAGGCGTTATATAATAATTAGCTCCCATGATTAAATGAAACAAATAATAATTACCTGCAAAAACTGTTCGATCTTCTCTTTCCTGGATTAGGTTAAAGCCACCTTCAAAAGACCATTTATTGTTCAGGTGATATCCCAAAGAAAGTTCATATCTATAAGTAGGAAAGCTCACCGCTTTAGAAGTATCTACAACAACTATGGCATCATCATTGACCGAGAAAGTAAATGCCCCATAATATTTTTCCTGGTCATATTTTGCACCGGCGATAAAATTTGCAGTACGGCTTCCAATATCCACCACATAGGTTTTTACAGGATAAATTACAGCTGCGTTGTTGTATGCAGCGCCAAAACTTAAACCAAATCTTGAGTGATATTGAATGGAAGAACCGAAGCTGCTATGACCACTAAATATTTGTGATTGTAAAGCAAATTCCAGAGGCCCAAAAGTATTTCGGTATACAACGGCATTATCAGCACGACCAGTTCTTCAGGATGAGAGCGAATCTATCTGTATGGATATCATTTTTTACCAATGCAGTTTGTTCATTTGTTACGATTCAATAAATATTTACCTAAAAGCCAGAATTACAACAAAAAAGCTACCTTCAATAATTAGACAGTCTTTTGTAAAATGATATCATCCCTTTTAATAGAAACAGGCCTGATACTGGGAATATTGGTTATCTCCATCCTGTTTTTTTTTCAAAAGAAAAACAAGAATTATAATAACTATTTTCTGATTCTGACACTTTTTTCAGCGCTGTTTTCTTTATTCGTTAATCACTTGAACGTCACAAGGAAGATCATCGAATTTCCTTATCTTATCCGCACCGGGAATATAACAGCATACCTTATTTTCCCTTTCTTATATATTTATACCCGGAATTCTTTTTATCCCGGACGTTTTTGGCAGAAAAAGGACTATTTGTTATTGGTTCCAGCTATTTTTTATGTAGTAGATATGCTACCCTTTTATTTTAGCTCACCTGATTTTAAAATTGATATAATGCGCGCAAACCTGGATCATCCGGAAAGGATGTTCAAGGTAGCAGAAGGTTGGATATCCATAAAAGGTTTTCATTTTATCTTCAGATACCTGTGGAGCGTATTAATAATGGTATTCCTTGTGAGGTTAATATACAGGAACAGGCATATTGATCTGAAAAGTAACAATTCAATTAATCGTCCTTTATTTTGGTTCATCATAACCCTAAATGCCCTGCACCTTCCTTTGATCATTCCGGGAATATTCGGTGCCATCTTTCATTTACGGTGGTTTTCGCTCAATTATATGAATATGAGCCTTGCGCTTGTGATGGTTGCTACAACCATTTTTATCTTATTCTCCCCTTTGGTATTATATGGTTTTTTACCTCAAATCAGCCTCCCGCCTCAAAAACATACTGATAATGATCCTGACTTATCTATCGAGCCAGAATTATTGCTTCCGGTTTCATCTGAATTGTCCAAACTCAGGATCCCTGAAACTGAGATGAACGCCATGATTGAAAAAATTGAGGGTTTTATGAAAAGTAATAATCCCTTTATTGACCAACACTATTCCATACATGACTTATCAAGGGATATTAATATACCCGTTTACCAATTGTCACCTGTCATTAATAATTATTATCACACCAATTTTAATTCCTGGCTGAATAAATTCAGGGTGGAGTATTTTATCCAAATCAGTCAGTTGGCAGGTAAAAAGGATCTTACATTGGATGCCATTTCCAAAGAAGCAGGCTTCACCAACCGCACTACTTTCACCAATGCTTTTAAAAAAGAGAAGGGTACTACGCCGGGTCAATTTGTAAAAACTCGCCAAACCAGCCATTAATTTGTCCTTTCTGGTTAAGATTAACTGAATTTGTACAACAAATGATGTTGTAATTAAATATTTCGCTTCGCCATGACTGATATTGCACTCGTAAATATCCAGTCTCCTAAAGATTAAACTGCCCCCCGCTTCCCGCATAATTAATCTAATTGATTATTATTTAATGAGATAACAATGAAAAAACTAACTTATTTGTTAGCTGCTTTCATGATTCTTTTTGCTTGTCAGCAAAAAGAAATCAAAACTGTAGATGTGGTTAAATCTGAATCAGAAAACGGTTCTGTTTTACCTTTTCCTGAACCTCCTTCTGCCAGTACTTATGGCGAAAGTATCCTGGAAAGCAAACATGTTAGAAGGACATACCCCAGTCATCTGCCAGCAAATTCACCCAATATCATCATTGTGCTAATGGATGATGTTGGCTTTGGCAGCCCTTCAACTTTTGGAGGAGAAATTAATACCCCGGTTTTATCTAAAGTGTATCAAGAAGGTATTGCTTACAATGAATTTCATACAACGGCTATATGTTCGCCCACCAGGGCTGCTTTGTTAACAGGACGGAACCATACCAAAGTAGGCAATGGCACCATTGCTGAACGTGCTGTAGATTGGGATGGATATACGGGTATCATTCCAAAGGAAGCAGCAACTGTAGCGGAAGTGTTGAAGAATTATGGGTATAGTACTTCTGCTTTTGGCAAGTGGCATAATACGCCGGCAAATCAAACCACCACACAAGGTCCTTTTGATTACTGGCCGAATAATTATGGGTTTCAATATTTCTATGGGTTCCTGGCAGGGGAAACTTCACAGTGGGAACCAAGGTTGGTAGAAAATTTCACTCCAATAGAGCCTCCGCATAATGAAAAATATCACCTGTCTGAAGACCTGGCTGAAAAAGCCAATACCTGGTTGGATCAGCACCAGGCATTCGCTGCTGATAAACCCTTCCTCTTGTATTTTGCTCCAGGAGCAGGACATGGGCCGCACCATATTTTCAAAGAGTGGGCTGATAAATACAAAGGGAAATTTGATGATGGCTGGGATGCTTACCGCGAAAGGGTATTCAAACGCCAGAAAGAAATGGGCTGGATTCCTGCCAATACCCAACTCACTCCAAGAGATAAAACAATGCCTTCCTGGGAAAGTATCCCTGAAGAACAAAGGCCTTTTCAACGGAGGCTGATGGAAATTTATGCCGGCTTTGTGGAACATGCGGATACTCAGGTGGGAAAAGTGATCGATAAGATCGAGGAAATGGGGCAGAAAGAAAATACAATCGTTATCTATATATGGGGTGATAATGGCGCCAGTGCGGAAGGGCAAAATGGTACCATCAGTGAGCTGCTTGCGCAAAACGGAATTCCCAATACTATAGATCAGCAGCTGGCTGCTTTAAAAACACTGGGTGGATTGGCTGCAATAGGCACTCCGCTAACAGACAACATGTATCACGCTGGATGGGCCTGGGGTACTAACACACCTTTCAAACACACCAAGCTGATTGCCTCGCATTTTGGCGGAACAAGAAACCCGATGGTTATCAGTTGGCCCAAAGGAATCAAACCGGATAAAACACCCCGCTCACAATTTCACCATGTAAATGATATCGTTCCTACCATTTATGATGTTTTGGGAATAACACCACCCAAAGTAGTAAATGGCTTTACACAAATGGGTATTGATGGCGTGAGCATGAAATACACATTCGAAAAAGCCAATGCGCCAGCCGTTGCTAAAACCCAGTTTTTTGATAATAATGGCAGTCGTGGTATTTATAAAGACGGCTGGTATGCCTGCACGTTCGGTCCGTTATTCCCGTGGTTGCCCGGCGCACCGGGTCTCGACAAATGGGATCCTAAAAACGATGTTTGGGAATTATATAACCTGAACGAAGATTATTCGCAGGCCAATGATCTTGCCACTAATAATACATCAAAGCTGGAAGAATTGAAAAAACTTTTCAGCGAAGTCGCCAAAGAAAATAAGGATGTACCCATTGGGGCCGGCATCTGGCTCAGACTCCATCCGGAAGATGCCATTACCTCGCCATACAAGAGTTGGGTATTCAATGGAAGCACGATCCGTATGCCGGAATTCAGTGCGCCTGGTTTAGGAAAAAGGAGCAATAAAGTGGTGATCGATATGGAAGTACCTGCCAATGCTAACGGTGTACTATATGCGTTAGGTGGCGGTTCAGGTGGCTTAACCTTATTTATGGAAAATGGGAAGCTGGTATATGAATATAATATGATGATCATTGAACGATATACAGTAGAAGCAAAAGATAAGCTTGCTCCTGGAAAATATTTGGTGGAAGTGAATACTACCATCGCCAAACCCGGTGCGCCTGCAACTATTGTAATCAATGTGAATGGTAAACAGGTTGCAACAGGTGAAGTGAAAAGAACAGTTCCGGCTGCTTTTACGGCGAGTGAAACTTTTGATGTGGGAATAGATTTAGGTTCGCCTGTGTCTCTCCGTTACCATAAAAAAGCGCCGTTTAAATTCAATGGGAAAATTAAAACTGTGAAAGTGGATTTATTATAAGCAATAAAAAGTGTAAAAAAATTAAAGGGTATGAAAAAGACAATCTCTTCCATTTTATTACTTGTGACTGCGGCAAGCCTTTCTGCGCAGGATGTACTGCCTTTCCCGCCTACGCCCTCAGCCTCCAGGGCGGGTATAACTATTCAGGGTTCCACATATAAAAAGCGGGAAGAACCACGCCGACTGCCCGCTGATGCACCTAATATCCTGATTATTCTGATGGATGATGTGGGACCGGCAACAGCATCCACTTTTGGCGGTGAAATCAATACACCTACGATGGATCGGGTGGCAGGTCGCGGTATTACTTACAACCGCTTCCACAGTACGGCTATGTGTTCACCCACACGGGCTGCATTGCTTACAGGTAGGAACCATACTAGTGTGGGTAATGGACAGATTGCTGCGATTGCCAATGATTTCGACGGCTTCAGTGGGGTGATCCCCAAGACATCAGCCACTGTAGCAGAAGTATTGAAAGCATATGGCTACAATACCGCGGCATTTGGCAAATGGCATAATACACCGGAGGAACAGATCACCAATAAGGGGCCTTTCGATTTTTGGCCCACAGGATACGGATTTGAATATTTCTACGGGTTCCTCGCCGGGGAGGCATCCCAGTATGAGCCCACCATGGTCCGCAATACGAATTACGTGGAAACCCATCGCCCCAAAGGATACCATGTTACCGAGGATATTGCCGAGGATGCCATCAACTGGATCCAGGACCAGCAGGCCTACCATCCTGAAAAACCCTGGTTCATTTACTGGGCCCCGGGCGCATCCCATGGGCCCCACCAGGTGCCGAAGGAATGGGCCGATAAATACAAAGGAAAATTTGATGACGGATGGGATGCTTATCGTGAACGTGTGCATAAACGAGCCAAAGAAAAAGGGTGGATACCACAGAATGCCCAACTCACTCCCCGTGCCGAATCAATGGCATCCTGGGCTTCGATACCCGATGCTGAAAAACCATTCCAGCGCAGGCTGATGGAGGTTTTTGCCGGATTCACGGAACATGCGGATTATAATGCCGGCCGGATCATCGATCAGATTGAACAAATGGGAGAACTCGACAATACCATCATTTTCTATATCTGGGGCGATAACGGGTCTTCATCAGAAGGACTATATGGGACCATTAGCGAGCAACTCGCTCAAAACGGTATTTCCACAACCACCGCAGATCATCTAAATGCATTGAAGGAATTGGGCGGACTGGATGCAATAGGTGGACCTAAAACAGACAATATGTATCATGCAGGATGGGCCTGGGCAGGCAGCACCCCTTACCAGGGAACCAAACTGCAGGGAGCCTATTTTGGCGGAATCCGGCAGCCAATGGCGATCTCCTGGCCCAGAAAACTCAGCGCAGATAAAACCCCCAGGCCCCAGTTTCATCATGTCATAGACATTGTCCCTACCATTTATGATATGCTGCATATTCCGCTGCCCTCCCTGGTCAACGGTTTTGCACAAGACCCCATGCATGGCGTGAGCATGGCATATTCATTCAGTGATGCCAGGGCAAAGGGAACCCGAACCACACAATTTTTTGACATCATGGCCAGCCGGGGCATCTATGATAATGGATGGTTTGCCAGTGCCCGCGGCCCACGGGAACCCTGGGTTGCGGGATTGCCCAAGGGAATTAAAGAATGGAGCCCGCTGACGGATAAGTGGGAACTCTATAACCTTGAAGAAGACTGGACCCAGAGCAGGGACCTTGCAGCCAGTAATCCCGCCAAACTGGAAGAAATGAAAGCCTTGTTCCTGGCTGAATCGGCCAAGTACAAGAATATGCCGATCGGGGGCGGCTTGTGGAGTACCGCAATGTTCCATCCGGAAGATGCGCCGGCGCCAACAGCAACTGAGTGGACGTTTAGTCGCCCGGTGGTTTATATGCCTGAATCTGCAGCACCAAAACTCGGTAAGAACAGTTCCATCGTAAAGATGGAAGTGGATATGCCAGCTAACGGTAACGGTGTACTATATGCGCTTGCCGGATTTTCGGGTGGGGTTACCTGTTATATGAAAGATGGATATCTCAGGTATGAGTTCAACCTGTTTGAAGTGGAGCGGACGAAAATAAAATCGGCTGCTAAAATCCCGGCCGGCAAAGCGAAAATTGAAGTGGAGTCAAAACTGGAAGGGCCCATTGGCGGACCGATGAATATTGTGCTGAAAGTGAACGGCAAGGAAGTGGCAAAGGGCCGTGTACCCAGGGCCATGTCACTGCACTTCACTTCCAATGCCACTTTTGATATCGGCGAGGACACGGATTCCCCGGTTAGCCTGGATTACTACGATCTGGCTCCATTTAAGTTTAATGGAAAAATTGGAAAAACGACCATTGCTTATATAAAATAAGAATAAATGTAATAATCGTTATGATCATTTCATTTGTAATGAGTGGAATTAGTTCCTTCGCCCAGGATAAACCCGCAACAGATGCGGGCCTGGGCGATGCTGCTGCAAATGCTGTCAACCCCATGGCATTTGTTACCAAACTCCAGTTGCAACCCAATTTTACCTGGAAGGAAGATAAAGCCCGTCAATTAAATCTCACAACGCGTATTGTAGAACCTACCCCTTCAATAGGGTTACCCTTTTTCAAAAGTAAGCACCCTGAAAAAGTGTATACGATTTACCGGTTGGAAGTTCCAATAATCGCTCAAACCTATCCGGCAAAGCCTTCATTGGATGCAACCGGGCTTAGTGAACTCATCATTGCAGACTTACTAGCTTTTAAACAGAAATGGGGCATTGTTGGTGTTGGACCAGGACTACTGATACCAACGAATAATCCTGAACAAATAAGCGGGGGTAAATGGTGTGCCGGTCTGGCATCGGTCATCCTGAATACGAAAACAAAAGGGCTTATTTATGGTGCATTGGTACAACAGTTCTTCAGCTTTGCCGGTAGCAGTGACCGGCAAAGCAGGAATTTTATGTTGCTCCAACCCATTTTCACAAAAATTTTGAGTAATGGTTTCTATATTGGTGTGAGTCCAACCCTGACTTTTGATTGGGAAAATGATGAATATAGTGTTCCCATTATTTTGAATATTGGAAAGGCCTTTGCAAAAAATTTGAGTGCATTTATTGGGCCGCAATACATCATCAGCGGACCAAACAAAGGAGATGTTACTCTTCATTTTCAGCTCAAAGCCATGTTTCCGCCAACGAAGAAATAGGCGTGGGTTTAATATTTAGCAGTTTTAAAAATTGGTGTAATTAACTATAATCAACATGAAACAGAAATTGGGAAGTATTTACTGTTTTTTTGCAATGCTATTTTCCATATTGTTTTTTACTGCCTGCAACAATAATAAACCTGCTGACAATGATAAAGCAGCAGTTAAAGATACCGATGCAAGCGGTATTGATCAACGCAGACTGATATTACCTTATAACGGAGCAGAGTATAAAGGCAAGATTGATAGTACTTACCAAACTTCCACCCCGGATTTTAGTCCCGCTATGCCATTGGAAGCACCCGCAGGCGCTCCTAATATCATTGTTGTATTATTGGATGATGTGGGTTATGGACAATTAGGTTGTTACGGTGGTTTAATTGAAACCCCAAATATCGACATGATTGCCCGGCAGGGACTTAGATACACGAACTTTCATACCACTGCTTTATGTTCGCCTTCGCGTGTCGCTTTGCTAACAGGGCGCAATCACCATTCTGTAGGGATGGCCGCCATTACGGAAGCTGCAACCGGTTATCCCGGCAATTGGGGCAGTGTTCCAAAAAGTGCTGCCTTTATTTCAGAAACCTTAAAAGGCAATGGATACAATACGATGGCATTTGGCAAATGGCACCTTACGCCTTATACGGCGTATACGGTAGCCGGCCCCATGGACCGCTGGCCATTAGGACAGGGATTTGAAACTTTTTATGGTTTTCTCGGGGGTGAAACAGATCAGTGGTCGCCTTTGCTGATGCAGGATAATCATGCCATTGATAATAACTATAAAAAAGGTCAGCATTTATCAGAAGACATGACCGACAAAGCCATTGCTGCGATCCGTGACCAGCAGCAATCCAATACCGGCAAGCCTTTCTTCACCTATTTTGCCTTAGGCGCCGCACATGCTCCATTGCACGCACCTAAAGCATATGTCGACAAGTACAATGGAAAATTTGATGAAGGTTGGGATATTGCCCGTCAGAAAATATTTGAAAAACAAAAGGCCATGGGTATCATCCCTAAAGATGCAGTACTTCCACCTGTTAATGAAGGAGCCCGTGCATGGAATACGTTGTCGCCTGCTGAAAAGAAAGTGTATGCACGCCTTCAACAGGTGTTTGCCGGTTATTTAGATCACGCGGATGTACAAATTGGCCGGTTGATGGCAGCGCTGGATGAAATGAAGATTCGGGAGAATACGATCGTCATTGTAACCTCAGATAATGGTGCCTCCAGGGAAGGTGAAAATGGTACGGCTAATACTGACCGTTACAGAAACTATACTCCGCAGAGCGCCGAAGAAATGTTGACACAACTGGACAAATTGGGCGGTCCTGAATCTGACCCACACTATCCTAAAGAATGGTCCATGGCAGGTAATTCACCGCTCAAACGCTGGAAACAGGATACACATGCCGGTGGCAATACGGATGCCCTGATCATTTCATGGCCTGCGAAAATTAAGGATACAGGTTCCATGCGAACTCAATACCACCATATGGTAGATATTGTGCCCACTTTACTGGAAGCCTCTCAGCTGCCTGCACCACAAAAGGTAAACGGGGTAGATCAGATGCCCTTGCCGGGGGTAAGTATGGCTTACAGTTTTTCTAATGCCAATGAGCCCACCCATAAAAAAATACAGTATTACGAAATGCTGGGCAGTAGGGCTATTTGGGCGGATGGCTGGAAAGCGGTTTGCCTGCATAAACAAGGGCAACCTTATGATCAGGATGTGTGGGAATTATACCATAGCGAGATTGACTTTACTGAATCCAATAACCTTGCAGAAAAAGAACCAGCCAAACTAAAAGAACTGATTGATCTGTGGTGGGGCGAAGCAAAAAAATATAATGTACTCCCACTGGATGACCGCAGGTATGAAAGGGTTGCCGATCCTTCAAGGCCAGTGGCTGCAATCGTTAAACCTTCTTATACCCTTTATCCGGGAACATCAAACCTGCATCCATTAACTTTTCCTAACCTGATGAGCCAGAGCCATACCATTACTGTTTATGCGGAAATACCTGCGGGTGGCGCACAGGGAGTTATGGCCTCTTCCGGAACTGAATTTGGTGGGTGGACTTTTTTTATTAAAGGGGGAAAATTATACTATGTTCACAATTACCTGAACATGCAGGAATTTCCTGTTTCTTCCAATGTTTCCGTTACGCCCGGTAAACATCAGTTCAAGGTTCATTATACCATGAAACAGAAATCCCTGAAGCCGGATTTTTTCACAGGTGATATAGACATTTTCATTGATGATAAACTGGTTGGTAGTGTTAAGGATGTAAAAATGGCCGCCCAATACAGTACAACAACCGGCTATGGCATTTTGATTGGACGAAACCCTACACAAATCAGTCACCTGTATGAATCGCCATTTGCATTTACGGGCAAATTGGATAAAGTAGTGATTGAATTGAAATAGGGAAAATAAAAGCATGTCCATTGTTAAAAAATATTTCATGTTTCAACATAAAATTTCCTTTATAAAAAGTAACGATAATGAAAAATAAAGAGATATCATTTTTAATAATCTGTATCATTTTTTCACAGTCGATAATTGCACAGGGCGATGGGCCGCACGCCTATTTATTAGCTCCCAAAAATGTCTCCGGTATCAGCGCCAAATGGATGTCCATGAACCAGAATATTATTCCTGCAGGTACGGGACTGGTTCCTGAAGCAGAAATTAAAGTAAATGTTTTTCCAACGGGTTTCTTTCATACCTTTTCCTTAGGGGGAAGATTTGCGCAAGTTCTTGCAGTCGTTACACCCGGAAGCGCCACCGCTTCTGCCCTGGCTGTACCACCATCGTTTCCAATCCCAAAAACTTCAATTGATGCCAGTGGTCTCTCTGATGGATTTCTTTCTTTCAAACTCGGGTTGATAGGAGCGCCTGCTCTGAACGCAGTGGAATTTGCAAAAGCACCCATGCGTTTCTCGTTATTTGGCGAAGCCCGATATTGGTATTCCGGCACTTATGAATCCAGCAAATTATTTAACCTTGGCACTAACAGGGGAACTTTCCAGTTCCTCGTTCCAATGGCCATTCCTTTGAATAGTAACAGGGCCCATGCAACCTGGCTGGAAATTGCACCTTCCATTAGTTTTTTTGCAGCTAACAATGATCCCGCCAGGAATCCCGTTCCCGGATCTACACAGGTAGAAAAAGTTACACAATCACCCTTATTCATTATTGAAAATCACCTTTCCCACAACTTTTCGCCAAAGTTTTGGATTGTTGGAAACCTCCGTTTTCAACAGGGTGGTGAGACATCTGCTGATGGTGTTGAAGACAACAACACCATGACTATTCTCGGCGGCGGTGCTGGCCTTGGGTACCAGTTATTACCATTTATGGGTGCTTACGCAGACTATGGAGGAATCATTGCCGGATCTAATAATGCCAGGTCAAATATGTTCAGGCTTTCTGTCACTTTTACTTATTTAAACAAAAAGAAACTGGAAGCTGAAGTGAAAGCAAAAGCAATGGCTGCAACGCCTGTTGTAGTGGCCAGTGTGGATACCGACAATGATGATATTGCTGATACAAATGATAAATGTCCAAACCAGGCAGGAACTCTTAATTATAATGGTTGTCCTGTTCCTGATACAGATGGTGATGGCATCAATGATGAAAATGATAAATGTCCAACCGTTGCAGGTACTGCTAAATACCAGGGATGTCCTGTACCTGATACTGATGGTGATGGCATCAATGATGAAAATGATAAATGCCTAACGGTGGCGGGTACTGCAAAATATGAAGGTTGCCCGATTCCCGATACGGATGGTGATGGTATCAATGATGAAAACGACAGGTGTCCAAAACTTGCCGGTATTGAAGCTAACCTGGGTTGCCCTGAAATGATCCTGTATTATAAGCGAGATGTGGCTACACTGAGTGCGGATGATAAAGCTAACCTGGATAAAGTGGCGACCTTCTTGAATAATAATCCGGATCTGAATGTAATGCTTGAAGGCCACACAAGTAGGCTGGGAGATGCCAAATACAATCAAACGCTTTCTGAAAAACGTGCGAAAATAAGTGTTGACTATCTGGTTGCTAAAGGTATTGATAAGAGCCGGTTGCAGTCTGCCGGTTTTGGCGAGCAGTTTCCGATTGGTGATAACAGCAAAGAAGAAGGACGTGCGCTCAGCAGGAGAACCGTTATTAAAGTAGCTCAATAGTTTTCCCTGATGCTGATATGCTATTTAGATTTTGAAAAAAAAGCTAAGTGCCTGTGTTAATAACTTAGGATATGTGCAAATATTAAATATAACAGATCATGGATTTATTAATCCAAAATAAGTACATTCAGACCGAAAATAAATTAACCATGAAACAATCAATTTTCGCAGTCGCTGCAGCAGGGTTGCTGTTTGCATCCTGCGGTACAAGTAAAAAACTGGAGCAGACTACGAATGAACTGAACCAGCTGAAAGAAGTAAATACGCAGCAATCTCAAAAGATTACGGCCTATGAATCAGACATCAGGCAGTTGAAAGAAGAGAATATTAAATACAGTAAAGAAGCGGAGGATTGCCGGAAAGCAAAAGAAGAGATGGCTCAAAGAGCGGAAAGATTAGAGAAAGCCCTGGCGGAAGAAGGCACTTCAATGGAAAATCTCAGGGATAAA
>Ga0209254_10002197_pt1 | contig 17696 bp, 15 predicted proteins | sample FrelakmetDIP11DI_FD_187148 | JGI IMG/M metagenome (GOLD analysis project Ga0209254, IMG submission 187148) | Freshwater lake sediment microbial communities from the University of Notre Dame, USA, for methane emissions studies - DIP11 DI (SPAdes)... | ecosystem: Environmental > Aquatic >...
CTTTGAGTTTCCTGGTCGCAGTGCCCTTGATGGGGTGGTTGATTAACCAGTTTGGTTGGAAAGCGCCTTTCCCGGTGCTTGGCGGGCTGTCAATCATCTCTTTTCTGTATTTGATGGCACGGCTGCCAGCCGATGATGCCCACGGGTCTTCCCAGATGAGTTTATGGAGAAACTTTGGCAGGGTATTCTCCTTTCCTCCCGCTATTGCCGGGCTCGTAATGGGCGCCAGCCTGAGCGCATCCAATGAACTCATTAACGTGGTTTTTGGGGTATGGCTTAAAGATTCCTTTGCTATTGAAATTGCAGGTTTGGGAGCGACTGCCTTTGTCATCGGTGTCTCCGAACTGGGTGGGGAGGGTCTATCGAGTTTGCTGGCAGACCGATTGGGCAAAGGGCGTGCGGTCGCCTCAGGGTTGTTGGTCTATATCGGCTGCATTCTGCTGCTTCCGATGCTGGGGAAATCTTACATTGGAGCCATAATTGGTCTTTTTTTCATTTACCTGACTTTTGAATTTGCAGTGGTCAGCAGTATGCCCTTGATGACGGAAGTGCTGCCAAAAGCGCGAGCCACCCTGATGGCAGTCTTCATAGCCAGCATGTCATTGGGGCGCGCGCTGGGTGACCTGCTGGCGTTTCCTTTGTACAACCGTGGTATTTTTTGGATCGCGCTGGGAGGGGCAGTGTTTGCCTCGCTCTCGTGGTTGAGCCTTGCATGGCTACGCGGCAGGGCTTCAGACCTGTAAATTTGTTATAATCTTTCCCATGAAGAATAAGACAGTACTAGCTTCCCTTATCCGTGTGAGCCTGTTTTGCCTGGCTGCGTTGATGGTAATCGTGATTGCCTGGATGAAAGCTGGATCGCTTCCGAAAGCCCTGGCAGCTCCGGCTGGTCAGATTCCTATTTACACACCAACACCAGGGCCTGACGGCAGGATTATTTATGTCGTAAAACAAGGGGATACTTTAATCGGAATCTCCATCATCTCAGGATTGACCGTTGATCAAATCCGCGAGTTAAACAACATGACGGATGACAGCATTTTTGAGGGTCAGAAAATTTTATTAGGCCTGGCCGGGCCGGCTGAAGTGACCATAACCCCAGGACCGACTCCCACCCCGACCCCCCTTCTGCCGACACCTTCGCCCAAGCCGGGATCGGGAAATTTATGCATTTTGTTATTCAATGATGCAAACGGTGACTCGATCCGCCAGGAAGAAGAACCCTCTATTCCGGATGGAGCTATAAGTGTCAACAACCGCTCAGGTTCGGTAAACCTGACTCAAAAGACCCTGGCAGGTACTGAACCTTTTTGTTTCGCAGAAATCCCTGAAGGTGAATATACGGTCAGTGTCGCCGTGCCATCTGGCTATAATCCAACCACGGAAACCAGTTATCTATTGACGCTTACGGCCGGAAATGAAACATTTCTCGATTTCGGCGCGCAGCCCAGGATCCAACAAGAGGTAGAAGTGGCGGCAGGCGATGTCTCCGGTCAGAAGAAATCACCTTTGTTGGCCATTTTTGGTCTGCTCTTCCTGTTGTTGGGTGTAGGCCTTGCAATATTTGCCAGAAAGTTTATCAAAACGAATTAGAGGCTTGTAAGTCCTACTGGATCAAGAAAAGGACAGCAGTCAGCAAGTCGTATTACGCGCTGAACCACCAATCCTGACCTTCCTGAAGACCGAGTTGATCCAGCCAGGTACGAATGAGTGGGCGTGCCCCGCGGGCTCCTACTGCTACGATCAGGACGGGTTGTTTTGCCTTCGTCCATGAGCCCGAAAGCTCGTGTGGGGCCAGGATGGGGGCTTTATCCAATGTGCGTCCAATTTTCTTTGGATCCACATCGACATACGCGCAGGGGTGAATCCCCTCCTGGAGTAAGAATTTCCTCAACCGCCGGCCTGTGATCCCGGCACCCCAGATAAAAACGTCCGCTCGGTTCAATAAAGGTCCCCGCGCAAGGTAATGCGCTTTCAGTCTCAAGAAATTGTCTGATGAATAACGGGGATCAGTTCGGGTCAATCGCTGAGCGCTCTCGCGCCATTCAAGGAGCATAACAGGCAGCTTCGCAAATTTCATACCTGCCAAGCACATGCGCATCCAGAGATCGTAATCTTCAGCCCAACCATGGTCTTGATATCCGCCTGCTTCCTCCACCAATGTGCGCCGGAACATCACACTTGGGTGAACAAAAGGACTCTCGATAAAAATCTCGCGGCGCATAGTCGCCTCATCCAGCAGGCTGTTCTGCCAATCCAGGTAGAGTTGCAGACCCTGGTGTACGTCCTCGGCTGGAAAAGCCCGGACCTGGCAACTGACTAACGCCAGCTGGGGATTGGAGATCAAAATTGCTAGTTGCTGTTCCAGGCGTTCTGGAAGTGAGTGGTCATCTGCGTCCATCCGGGCAACCAGAGGTGCCTGGCAGGCACGCAGTCCCTCGTTCAAAGCTCCAAGTATGCCCGTGTGGGAGGTTTGGAGAATCCTCAGACGGTGTTCGTGCTGAGCCCAGGTCTGTAAAATGTCTAAGGATTGATCTGTCGAGCCATCGTCGATTGCGATAATTTCGAAATCACCGAATGTTTGCCTGCTAAGGCTTTCCAGGGCTTCGGTTAAGGTGCTTTCTGCATTATATACGGGCATTAAAACAGAAACCTCAGGAGGAAGTAGCATCACAAGTTTGATTTTACTAGATAACCATTTCGGTGGGATGGGATTACAATCAGGCTGAGAAATTATTATATTCCCTCCGGCTCGGTAAAAGCCTCCCTGCTAATGCCCATCCTGGCACCGCCGGCGAACCTGGTTTGGTTAACTCGCCAGGTTTCCGTTACAGCATTCTGTTTCAGGGATGGCTTTTCAAACCTGTGGATCGGCGTAGCCATTAATTATGGGCCATATTTGTCCCTGGGTGGTCATTGTAGTGTTGATGGTTGTTCAGGCCTTTCCTCCAGTGAAAATTTGGCTTTAAGATGAGTCTGTTATAATCCTGGTATCGAGGTAACCATGTTTAATGATTTGTTTCGACGACGCGATCAAGAAGATAATGTAAAAAAAGAGGGGCGGTTACCCCCGGGTCAATCGTTAACCAATAAATTCCCGGTTCTTCATTACGGACCGGTTCCGAAATTTAATCCGGCAACCTGGGATTTCAGAATTTGGGGTGAAGTAGAGACGGAAACTCGCTTGAATTGGGATGAATTTCAACGTCTCCCACGCACCCGCCTGACGATGGACATTCACTGTGTCACGCGTTGGAGCAAGTTCAACACGGACTGGGAAGGTGTTTTAATCCGCACCTTGATTGACGAGGGGTTGCTGCGTGTAAAACCGGCAGCGCGCTTCGTGCTGCAGCACGCTGAGTATGGCTTTACGGTGAACCTGCCCCTAGAGATTGTCCTGGCAGATAACTTCTTACTTGCCACGCATTATGACGGTGTCCCGATTACGCCCGACCATGGCTATCCCCTGCGAGGAATCGTTGGCAAAATCGTCGATCGTGATGATCTGACGGTTCCGTACTTTTGGAAAGGCGCGAAATGGCTGCGCGGGCTTGAATTCATGGCGAACGACCGGCTGGGATTTTGGGAGCAGGCCGGATACCATAACGAAGCTGATGTTTGGAAAGAACAACGCTTTGGATGATCCGGGCACTTGTGTCAGGGAACCATGATCAATTGGGCAAGCCTGGCAGCGAATTCACTCTGGATCCTGGGTTGCAGTGTCGCCCTGGCTGCATTGAGCTATGCAAGTTGGGCGGTTTCAGAGCGTAAGCAGAAGCTTCGCCAGGCGCTGCGTTCCCCGGGTGTCTGGCTGGCATTGCATATCGGGGCAGTTTTAATATGCGCTGGGCTGGCGGCGACATCCCGATTCTGGTACGAGATTGTTCTCTGGATTATCCTGGGTATCGGGTTCCTGGCACACTGGAGATGGGGGTAGTCCCTATTCTTCCTTCCATTCCATCCGGGTGAATTCGCCGCGGCGTACCTGGAACGCATCAAAATCCCGGGCGACGATGGCTTCCGGGAAAACAGCTTTCGCCTCGGCGACGACGTCGCGTTCTCGATAACGCCTGGAAATGTGGGTTAAAACCAGGTTTTTTACTCCCGCCTGCAGCGCCAGGCTGGCAGCTTTGTGCGCAGTCATATGAGAAAACTCCTGTGCCATCTCTGCTTCCTCTTCCAGGTAGGTAGCCTCCATCACCAGTAAATCTGCATCCTGGCACACTTCGATCAGGCTTTCGGTTCGACCCACATCTCCCACGTGCACCAGGCGGGTCCCAGGTCGCTGAGGCCCGAGAACATCGTCCGGCATGATGCTGCGCCCATCGGGCAGGTGGACGGGCAACCCATTAACCAGGTCGCGCCTCCAGGGTCCAGGAGGAATGCCAAGCTCGTTGGCTTTTTCGGGCAAGAAAGGTCGGCGTGGCTTTTCCGCAAAAAGGTAACCAAAACTGTCCGATCCCCGGTGAAAAACGGGAAATGCTGATACGCTGAAATCGTCGGTCTCAAAAATTGTCCCGGGTTGTACTGCCTGGAAGGTGATTTTCATCGCAGGGCGCGCTCCCCGGAGCACGACCGTATATAGCAGGTCGTGAATCCGTTCGAGCGCTATCTTTCCAGCGAAGATTTCCAGGAAATCGATGGTTTCCCAGCGCGAAAATGTTGATAAGATACCCGCCAGGCCAAGAATATGATCCAGGTGACCGTGCGTGATCAGGATACGGTTCAACCGCTTAAATCCAATTCCAGATTGCATGATTTGACGCTGTGTACCTTCGCCGCAGTCGATTAAAAAGCGGTATTCATCATGCAACACCATTTGTGCAGCTAAACCGCGATGAACAGAAGGAGCTGAGGCAGAAGTGCCGAGGAAAATATACTGGAACAAGAAGATGCCTTTACAGAATTTATTGGGTCACAGGTATTTTACCTTATAAGAGTGGCGTATAATCATTTCGGAGTGCCGGATGCCTGCTAAATCTTTGACGGGTTTGATACACCAGTTGGAAATTCAATTCGATCGCTTAAAAAACATGATTCCTGGGAATGCACCGGTTCACATCCACCTTTACTTTTGCTTTGGCAAACCTGGGAAGGTCTTTTTGAAAGGTCGGGTCCTGGAGAAAAAACGCATCCTGCCCGTCACGACTCGAGACCGGTTCTGGGTTAATTTGTTCAATGCATTCCAGCGCTATGAAAGCGATGAAATTCCTTATGCACACCTGAGAATACTCTATGCGGGGCATGAGCATTTCATTGCAGCAAATGAGGAAGGTTACTTTGAAGCCTGGTTGTTGGTGCCTGAGATGCCAACCGATGAGCTGGCAATCTTACGGGTCAGGTTGGAAATGCTTGAACCAACCCGTCTGGGCCAGCCTCAACCTGTTACTGAAACCTGTCCTACGATTGTGCCAGTGGATTGTCGCCTGGGCATAATCAGCGATATAGACGATACAGTAATCCGGACCGATGTATTAAAGCCGCTAAAAATGTTAATCAATTTATTGTTTAAAAGTTCGCGGTCACGGCAACCTTTTCCTGGAACTGCGGCCTTCTACCGGGCATTGGCTGCCGGTCGACAAGGTCAGGAATTAAATCCGGTCTTTTATGCTTCGACCAGCCCGTGGAATCTGTATGATTTATTGGTGGAATTCTTAAACTACCACGGATTCCCACCGAACCCCATTCTTTTTTTGAGAGATTGGGGCATCACTGAGAATGAAATTCTGCCGGTGGATAATTTCGAACACAAAAACCAGTTTATCCAAACTGTTTTAGAGTTATTTCCTGAAATTGGTTTTATTTTAATCGGGGACAGCGGTCAGCAAGATCCAGAGATATATGCTGGGGTCACGGACGAGTACGCGGGAAGGATATTGGCGATATACTTGCGCGAGGTAACTGGCAGTCCTGAGCGGATTGAGAGCATCCAGCGCATGCGAGCCCGCCTGGCGCGCCGGGGAGTTCCCGTGGTCCTGGCAGAGAGCGTCTTACCCATGGCAGAGCATGCTGCCGGGCAAGGTTGGATCTCTGCGGAAGCGATCGACCAGGTCCGCGAACACGTGCTGCCCCATTAATGGCGGTTGTTGTCTGAGTTCATTACCGTTGCTTCAACCAGTTTAATAACCGGCTGGTCTCCCAGGTGTTGAGGATGTTCTCTGGCGTAGCCCAGCCGCGGCGGGCGGTTGCGACCCCAAAGTGTAATAAGTCCAGGTCGCTGGCTGCGTGCGCATCGGTATTGATGCACAAGGGAATGTTCAATTCGATGGCTCTGCGGATATAAGGCGCGTCCAGGTCCAGGCGTGAAGGGTGGGCGTTGATCTCGAGAGCAGTCTGAGTATCGGCGGCTGCCTGGAAAACAGCCTCCATGTCCAGGTCCGCACTCTCGCGGTTGGGAAGCATGCGTCCGGTCGGATGCCCGATACCATCAACGTGAGGATTGCGGATAGCCTTCAGGAGCCTTTCGGTGACCACTTCCCGTGGCTGGCGCAGGCTGGTGTGCAGGGAGGCAATGACGATGTCCATTTCAGACAAGAAATCATCTTCGTAATCAAGTTTGCCATCAGCTTTGATCTCAACCTCGGCGCCCCACAACAGGTGGATGGAATCACCCAGAGCCTGCTGCGCGCTGGTGATCTCTTCTCGCTGGCGGCGCATAGCATCCACGGATAACCCTCCAGTCACGCCCAGGCTGGCAGTATGGTCGGTAATTGCCAGGATTTTTAGGCCGCGCGCTCGTGCAGCCTCTGCCATCTCAAGCACACTCAGGGTTCCATCTGTCCAGTTAGTATGAGCGTGCAGTTCGGCGCGAATGTCGCTGAGCTGAACCAGCTGAGGCAGCCGGCCTTCCAGGGCGGCCTGGATCTCTCCACGATCCTCCCGCAGCTCAGGGGGAATCCAGGGTAAACCCAACGTGGCATAGACCTGCTCCTCGCTGGCACAGAGCAGCTCGCTGCGGTCTTCCTGCAAGAAGGAGGCATCAGAGAGTGAAAGGTTTTTCTTCTGGGCTAACTCTCGCAGCCTGACATTGTGATCTTTGGAACCGGTTGCATAAAGCCATGCAGTTCCATAACGTTCGGGGGCATAGACCCATAACTGCGACCGGAGGTTATTCCGAAACTCAACGCTTGCCTTGGTCTCGCCTCTCGCGAGCACTTCAAAAACATCTGGGTGATGGGTAAAAGCTTCCATCACCAGATTGCAATCGCCAGCAGCGACGACCAGGTCCAGATCCCCGACCGTGGACCTCATCCGCCTCAGACTTCCAGCAGGCTCAGCAGACAATACGCCGGGTAATCCGCTTAGAAAAGCCAACAGCGTTTGTGCATAAGGCCAGGCTTTGCCCAAAGCAATCCTTCCGCTCCTGCGCTTTAGGGCTTCGATGCCTGCCAGCACCCTGGCTTCTGATTTCTCACCCATGCCTTGCAAATTGCGGAGCTCGCCTTCTTTTGCAGCGCTCTCCAGTTCGGAAAGGTTGGTAATTCCGAGGGTTTTCCAAAAGAGCGCAACTTTTTTCGGGCCAATATCCGGAACCTCGAGGAGTTTCACCAGGCTCAGAGGCACCTCCATTTGCAGGCGTTCAAAAAAATCTAATCGTCCCGTAGACAGAAGCTCGTTGATTTTTTCGGCGATCGCTTTACCGATGCCCGGTATCTCGGTGAGAGTTCCCGTGCGCCAGTACTGGTAGATGTCCCCTCCCAGGTTGTTGAGGGTATCTGTAGCCTTTCGGTAGGCCAGGATTTTGTAAATTATCTCGCCCTTGATTTCCAGCAGGTTCGCTATGGTTTCAAAAATTTGTGCCAGATCTTCATTCGAAAATCGGGGAACCGCGGTATTTCCCATGTTACGCTTCCTGGGTCCGCTCTTCTTTTTGCGGGTCAGAGGAAATGAAGATTCGCGCGTCAACCACAGTTCCACCTTTGGGATAGAGAATCAAGGGGTTGATATCGAGCTCCTGGATCTCCGGAAAATCGCAGACCAATTGTGACAACCTGACCAGGCTGTCTGCCAGTTGATTTAAATCCACGCCAGGTTGGCCGCGAACACCCTCCAATAATCTGAAACCCTTCAGTTCGCGCACCATCTGAAAGGCGCTATCCCGTGAAACCGGTGCCAACCGGATGACGCTGTCCTGCAGGATCTCGACAAATATGCCACCTAATCCGAGTAAAATAATTGGACCGAATGCTGAATCACGTTTACCTCCCAGGATGACTTCTCGACCTGTTTCGACCATTTTCTGGAGAAGGAAGCCATTGACAGAATCCTTCAGGATCCCGGTCATTGAATCCAATGCCTTTCCCAGTTCGTCATGAGTCCGGAGATTTAACATCAATCCCCCGGAATCCGACTTGTGCGAAATCACTCCAGAGACCACTTTAAGCGCCAGGGGAAAACCAAGCTCATCAGCCGCCTGGTGCGCCTCTGGTTGAGATTGAACAAATGCCCATGGAGAAACGGGCAGTTGGTAAAGTTCGCAAAGTCTTAAGGCTTCATGGAGCAGTGGCTGGCGGTTTTCCATCCGGCAAGAGTGTAAAATCTGGCGTGCAGCTTCTTTATTCCCGTCATAAAATGATAGCGGTTCGGGTGGGGTGTCCTGATTGCGGGTGGCATTAAAGCGGTTCGCGCCTTTCAAAGCCAGCATGGCTTCGTAGACTTCGTTGAAAAGCGGGTAGCCAATGGCTTGCTGAAGGCTGCGGATACCATGATGTTCGCTAAAAAAAACCAGGGCGATTGGGGTCTGGTAGGTTTGGCTGAGTTTGGCCAGCTTTAAACCTACAGACAGGGCTTTTTCATGATCTGCTTTACGGAAGTTGAAAATCAACATCACCGCATCAGGCCGCATGTCTTTCAGGCAAGCTTCGATGAGGATGGGGTACGACTCAAAGTCAAAAACAGTGCCAAGGTCGAGGGGGTTATTCTCGTTGATGATACTGGCGCGAAAATATTGGCGGATGGCATCAATCACTACCGGGCTGAATGCTGGCAGGTTAAATCCAAATTCGTTGGCTAAGTCCGCCGCTACTATGGCGTAACCCCCGGACCTTGAAAATATTGCCAGACGGTTGCCTTTTAAAGCTGGTAGAGAAAAAGCCTTTCCATAACTCACCATTTCCGAAAAGTTACGCAGCCGCAGAATCCCTGCTTGCTGAAAAACTGCATCGACTACCCGGTCATCGTTAGCCAGTGCCGCAGTATGAGATTCTGCAATCCTGGCGCTTTGTGGATTGGTATTGGATTTGTATACAAGCAAGGGTTTTGAAGCAGTACGAGCTAGATCAACCAGCTCACGACCGTCCACCACACTTTCCAGATAAAGAATGACTGCATGGGTATTGGGATCTTGAATCAGATAACGTACATAATCAGCCTCGCTGAGATCGGTTTTATTCCCCATGCTGACCGTCTTACTCACTCCCAGTCCATTCGCCGAAAGGATGTCTGTACAGGTCAGGATCACACCTCCGCTTTGAGCGATGATTGCCAGGTGACCCGACTGCACCTCGGCGCGCTCGGTTGGCAGGAAATGGGTCAGGATACCAGCATCTGGATTGCAAATACCGATGCAGTTTGGCCCGACTAAACGCATGCGGTACTGCTGTGCAATTTTCAACAGTTGCCGTTCTAGCTCAAGTCCTTCCACCGAAAATTCGGAAAAACCACCGGATTCGATGATGGCATACGGGATCTTCTTCTTACCGCATGCCTCCAGGTACGCCGGGACTGTCGCCGCCGGGGTGAGAATGATTGCCAGGTCAATACCTTCAGGAAGATCGTCCACCGTCAGGATCGGGCGACCTTCGAATACACCGGGATTGCGACCAACCAGGTACAGCTTCCCAGGATAACCAAAACGCAATAAATTAAAGGCAATTTGCCTGCCCAGGTTATCAGGACTTTCTGAGATGCCAACGAGTACAATACTTTCGGGGTTGAAGAGTTGTTTCATAGGCATCCTCTCAAATTATGCGTCAAAGTGGTGATGAGGCGCGCATTGCCAGGAGTGCAACCCAATCCTGGAAGTGCTTACGGCTGGTTAACTCCATTCCATTTCTTGCTAAAGCTTCTTCCACACCTGGAGCTTGTTCGGCGATTATGCCAGATAGAACCAGGCTGCCCCCAGGCATGACGATATCCCCAAGACCTTCATCTAGAAGCTTGATTAACACGGGCGCCAGGATATTCGCCAAAACGAGCTGTGCGCTTTGAAGGGTGTACAGCCCAATCCGAATTTCAGAGACTGAGCCCGGACCAATCTCAAAACGCTCTCTGACATTATTTAGAGTGGCATTTTCGTGCGACACGCGCACGGAATCCGGGTCGATATCCACGCCAAGGGCGCTCCCGGCGCCTAACTTCAGGGCTGCCACAGACAAGATTCCAGAACCGCAGCCAATATCGATAACCTGGTCGCCGAGTTTTACATACTCCTCAATATACTCGAGGCATAACTGGGTGGTGGGATGAGTGCCTGTGCCGAATGCCATCCCAGGATCCATGCGGATTTCTACCCGCTCTGGGGTGGGGTTGGTGAGCCATGCCGGCACGATAACCAATTTTTTCCCGATTAAGATTGGGTGATAGTGCTGTTTCCAGGCTTCTGCCCAATCGTTTTCCTGGACAATGCGGAACTGCAGCGGTGGTAAGGGGCGGATGCGCCCTAAATACCATAAGGCTTCCTCAATTTTTTCGCGGGTCTCTTCGTGCTGCTGACTCAATCCGGGCGAATTTTCTTCATCATCTGCCTGATCGATGCGCAAAAAACCATACACACGCAGAGGCCCGACGGCATGACCTTCTGAATCGTCCGCATTGGCAGAGACAGCCGTAGATTCTATGGCAACTCCATTTGGAATGAAGCGCGCCAACACTTCGGATACAGCTTCAGCCATCTCGCCATCCACCGTAATTGAGAGCTCTAACCAGGAGCCCGAACTCGTTTGAGAAATCGTTGACAAGGATTTAGCTGCCTAAAAAGTCTTTGAGTTGTTCCCAAAAAGTACGTTCTTGCGGGTGAGTCTCGCCTCCGAGGCTTTCGCCTACCTGTTCGAACAGCTTGCGTTGTTCTCGGTTCAGGTGAGTTGGAATCTCGACGTGGACCATGACCAGTTGATCGCCGCGCCCGCTCCCGCGCAGGCGCTGAATGCCTTTGCCTCGCAAGGTGATGATCTTACCAGATTGGGTGCCAGATGGAATACGCAGCTTTTCTTTTCCATCAATCGTTTGAATTTCGATCTCTGTTCCCAGGGCAGCCTGGGCAACATTTACTGTTAAATCCATCAACACATCAAATTCGCGACGCCTGAAAATTTTATGGGGTTTTACGTTCAGGGCAATGTACAAATTGCCGTTTGGTCCGCCGAAAAGACCTGGTTGACCCTCGCCGGCAAGACGGATCTGGGTGCCGTTATCCACACCGGCCGGGATATTGATCACTTTGCGGCGGGTGCGCCTCTCGAGGCCGCGCCCCTGGCAGGTACGGCATGGTGTCGCAATGGTTTCACCTGCTCCGCCACAGGTGGAACAGGTGCCTACCTGGACCATGGATCCCAGGATTGTTTGGCGTACCTGGCGCACCTCGCCGGTGCCGTTGCAGGTCGCGCAGCGGACGGGTGAGGTGCCTGGTTCAGCACCGGTACCGCTGCAGCTGGAGCAAAGCTCATCCCGAGTAATTTCGATATCTTTTTCAATTCCAAAAACGGCTTGCTCGAAGGTCAGATCTACGTTGTACTGAAGGTCGCCTCCGCGGCGCGGAGCGTTGCGCGAACGGCGGTTCGTGCGACCAAAACCCCCGAAACCAAACAGATCACCCAGGATATCAGCAAAGTCGGTGAAATCGACGTTTACATTTGGCGATCCCCCAGGGCCAGTGACCCCCGCATGGCCGAAGCGATCGTAAGCAGAGCGTTTTTCTGGCTCTGATAGAATGGCATAGGCTTCGTTGATTTCTTTGAACTTTTCTTCGGCATCCGGTGATTTATTCACGTCAGGATGATACTGCCTGGCCAGGCGTCGAAAAGCCGCTTTTAGATCGTCAGCAGAGGCATCTCGGGGAACACCTAGTATTTCGTAATAATCTCGTTGTGTCATCGATTTCTAATGTATCAGCGTAAGGGCGCCTGGGAGAGCGTTAGTGAATGAGGGTGTTGGAACGAAAGGTTCCAACACCCTCATGGTTCGAATCAAGCGTTGCGGAACTCACCGTCTACCACATCTTCATCACCGCCCGGGGGCGTCCCGGGCTCGGGACCGGCAGCGCCTTCTGGGCCTGCCGCGGCTGGTCCCTGCTGCTGGTAAGCGGCTGCACCAACCTGCTGAAGCACCTGGTTCAGGTCTTCTGTAGCTTTACGGATCGTTTCAGCATCTTCACTGGTAAGGACAGCCCGCAGGCTGGAGATGCGCTCGTTCACCTGGTTTTGCATTTCGGCTGGCACTTTGTCTCCCAGGTCCTTTAAGACCTTTTCTGCACCGTAGGCCGCGTTATCGCCGGCATTACGAGCTTCAATGAGCTCCTTGCGGCGTCGGTCCTCATCAGCGTTGGCTTCAGCATCCTGGCGCATGCGTTCGACTTCCGCCTCATTCAAGCCAGAGGAAGCCGTGATGGTAATGTGCTGGCTTCGGCTGGTCGCCTTATCCTGGGCAGTCACCTTGATAATCCCATTGGCATCGATGTCAAATGTAACTTCGACCTGGGGGATGCCGCGTGGGGCGGGTGGAATGCCATCGAGAATGAAACGACCGAGGGACTTGTTATTGGTGGCTAACGGGCGCTCACCTTGAACGACATGTATTTCAACCTGGTTCTGGTTGTCGGCAGCCGTGGAGAAAATTTGGCTCTTGCGCGTGGGTATGGTCGTATTCCGCTCGATCAAGGAAGTTGCGACGCCGCCCAGGGTCTCCACAGAGAGGGTGAGAGGGGTCACGTCCAGGAGCAGGATATCTTTGACATCTCCACCCAGCACACCAGCCTGGATGGCAGCGCCAACAGCGACGACCTCATCCGGATTGACACCTTTGTGAGGGTCTTTACCAAAGAGCTTGCGAACTGCTTCTTGCACGGCTGGCATGCGCGTCATCCCACCAACTAACACGACTTCATCGATCTGGCCGGGTTGGGTACCTGCGTCTTTGAGCGCCTGGCGTACTGGGCCCATAGAACGTTCTACCAGGTCAGCCGTAAGTTGTTCGAGGCGAGAGCGAGTCAGGGTCATGACCAGGTGTTTTGGACCCGAAGCATCTGCTGTGATGTACGGCAGGTTAATTTCAGTTTGCATCAGCGTGGAGAGCTCGATTTTAGCTTTTTCGGAGGCTTCTTTCAAGCGCTGTAATGCCTGGCGATCTTTACGAAGATCGATTTGGTTTTCGCGTCTGAATTCTTCGGCAATGTAATCTATAATTCGCAGGTCGAAGTCATCACCACCCAGGAAGGTATCGCCACTGGTCGAGCGTACCTGGAAAACACCATCACCCACGTCCAGGACAGAGATATCAAACGTACCACCACCCAGGTCGTAAACCGCGATGACTTCATCCTTCTTCTTATCCAGACCGTAGGCTAGCGATGAAGCAGTTGGCTCGTTGATGATGCGTAAAACTTCCAGGCCGGCAATTTTCCCGGCATCCTTGGTGGCGTTGCGCTGGGCATCGTTGAAGTATGCCGGGACCGTGATTACGGCCTGCGTCACGGTTTCGCCCAGGTAGGCTTCGGCGTCCAATTTTAACTTTCCTAAAATCATAGCCGAGATTTCAGGGGGCGAGTATTCCTTGCCATCCAGGATGACGCGGATATCCCCATTTGGGGCTTCTGCAACTTTATAGGGCACGCGTGAGAGAGTCCGTTGCACATCAGGATCGTTGAACTTACGACCCATAAAGCGTTTGATCGAAAACACTGTGTTTTCAGGGTTAACAACTGCCTGGTTGCGCGCAACGCGGCCAATCAGACGCTCGTGGTTTTTATTCACAGCCACAACGGACGGGACAAGGCGCTCACCTTCTGCAGAAGAGATAACGACTGGTTCTCCGCCTTCCATCACGGCAACAACCGAGTTGGTTGTTCCCAGGTCAATGCCAATAATTTTTGCCATAATTGATTCTCCTCTAATATTCTTATCGAGCTACTCGTACCAGAGCTGGGCGGAGTACGCGATCGCCCAGGAGGTAGCCTTTTTGTAAAACTTCAATGATTTGCCCGCTGTCATGATTCGGGCTTTCTTCAGATGAAATCGCCTCATGCAGGTTGGGGTCAAAGGATTGACCTTCGGCTTGCATAAGTTTTACGCCTTCATTTTCCATAATACTGGTCAACTTACGATAAACCAGTTCGATCCCTGCTGCCCACAGCGCTCCATCACCTTCCTGCGGGCGGTTTCTTAATGCACGGTCGATATCATCGAGCACTTCCAATTGCCGTTTTAATACACTACCAGCAGCGTTCTGGTACACCAGGGATTGTTCGCGCTCGATCCGTTTTTTGTAATTCGCAAAATCAGCCCTTGCACGTTGCCAACCATCCAGGTACTCATTGGCTTTGCCCTGGGAGTCCGCCAGGGACTGCTGTAAGGTAGCCAATTCTCCTTCCATGGCTGCATATTTGGCGTCTACCAGCCCAGGCGTTTCTTGAGCCGCAGGTTCCGGAATCACATCTGCACCATCAGGTACGGCCTGTGGTTGATTTTGTTCTGATTCTACTTTATCCTTCTCGGGGTCTTTTTTTTTCGAAAATGACATTACTTTTCCACTACTCCTTTCACTCGGTATGCATTTCAACCAGCAAATCGCTTAATAGACCCGCCACAAAACGCACTGCAGAGATTGTCCTGCCGTAGGGCATACGGATGGGTCCTAAAACGCCTACCGTGCCAGATGCCAGGCCTGGCGCTCCGTAGCGCGCCAGAACTATCGAACAATCTCGAAGTTCTTCCCAGGTGCCTTCACCGCCGATCAGCACTTGAACGCCGCCTGGTTCTTCGGACGCCATCACGGTGCGGGCGATCAGGTCTTCCAACAGCGGACGTTCTTCTAAAACCCGCAGCGCTTTCCGGGCGACTTCCGCTTCGCCAAATTCGGGTTCTCCCAGAACGTGAGTAAGGCCGTCCCGATAAACCTCGCCAGCCAGTATTGCCCTCGAACGGCTCAGTTCATCGTTGATCAGCTTGATCATATCCAATTCAAGCGTATCAAACTGTGAAGTCGAGAGCTGGCTGATACTTTCGGTATCCAAATTTTCCAGTACTTGATTAAGATGCTGGGCGGCAATGGAAAGTTTTTCTTGCGAGACCGGTTCAGCCAGCGCCAGCATTTGCTGAGAAACCTCACCTCCAGCCAGAACCAGTACCATCAGGACCTGCCTGCCCAGGGTGCTGATCAACTCTAAATGTTTGAAGATCGAGCGTTCGGCGTGAGGGGCAGTCACCAGGGATGCAGCTTGAGAATGATGCGCCAGTACAGATGCTGCCAGGCGCATCCAATGATCGAGGTCGCTGCCTACCTGGTAGAATTGATGGACGATCATCCGTTTCGTATTCACTGGCAGCTCGGTCTGTCCCATTAACTGGCGGACAAAATACCGATAACCATCCTCAGTAGGGATGCGGCCTGCTGAAGTGTGGGGTTGGCGGAGGTAGCCCATGTCGGTCAACGACACCATTTCATTCCGCACGGTGGCTGTGCTGCTGTCCATACCGTATTCATCCACCAGGCGGCGTGAACTTACGGGTATTGCCGTCTCAATATAATCACGGATTACCATGGCAAGGACAAGCTTCTGGCGTTCAGTTAAATCAGTGTTCATACCAGTTTATGATTTAGCACTCGCGCTGCGCGAGTGCTAAAAGATATGTTAAAATCATACCATGCCCCCAAGAGATCGTCAAGAAAGCCACTCAAGCGGGGGATTTTTCTGATAGAAAATTAACAATTCTGGATGAGTTACCGCCTCAACTGGGTCATTGCATCCTGGAAATCTTGCGGATAATCAGCCTGGAACTGCACACGCTCTCCTGAGGTCGGATGAATGAAATGGATGGAGCGAGCATGGAGAGCAGTCCGATGAATTGCAGGACCCACATTTCCAGGGATCAAATCCTTCTGCGCGTCTCCAAATTCCCCATATAGGGCATCGCCCAGGATCGGATGCCCGATCGCTGCCAGGTGAACACGAATCTGGTGGGTACGTCCGGTAGCCGGAACTGCTTCGACCAGCCCTCCATTTTCCCAGCGTTCCAGGAGGCGCATTCTGGTGAGTGCGCTTTTACCTTTCTGGGGATCTACGACCGTACGGTGCTTGTGACCGGCGTTAGCACGTAACGGCAGGTCAACCGACCGCTGATCCCAGGCAGGGGGATGACTCACCAGGGCATGGTATATTTTTTGGACGAGGCGCTGTTCAAATTGGCGGTTGAGTTCGCGATGCGCCTGCGCGCTGCGCGCCAGGATAATTACCCCACTGGTCTGGCGATCCAGGCGGTGGACGGTCCATACGCGCCCCACCTGTTCTTCCAGAAGGCCTTTCAAGTACGGTGCCGCAGTATCCCAGCCATCCGGCAAGGTGGGTAACCCTGCAGGTTTATCCACTACCAACAGGGCTTCATCTTGCCAGATAATTTTCATGCATAACCGTTTGGGTTTTCATGCTGCCAGCGCCAGGTGTCCAGGCACATGGTTTCGATATCGCGCTGGGCTTTCCAGTCTAATTCTCGGGCGGCTTTGGATGGATCCGCATAACTGATAGGTAGATCACCAACGCGGCGCTCGATAACCTGGTAAGGAATGGCTTTTCCGCAGGCTTTTTCAAAAGCCTTGATCACTTCCATAACGCTGTTTCCGCGGCCAGTCCCTAAATTGTAGGTAACTGCGCCGGGATGGCTGAAGATTTTTTCCAGGGCTTTGACGTGCCCTAGCGCCAGGTCGACAACGTGGATGTAGTCCCGGATACAGGTTCCATCGGGTGTGGGGTAATCATTGCCGTAAACATTTAAGACCGGTAGCTTGCCGACCGCAACCTGGGCGATGTAAGGCAGTAGATTATTCGGGATACCGTTCGGGTCCTCTCCAATGCGCCCGCTGGTATGCGCACCAACCGGGTTAAAATAGCGCAGGATGGCTATATTCCAGGAAGCATCCGCAGTATAGACATCACGTAAAATTTGCTCCATCATGAGTTTTGTCCAACCATACGGGTTGATAACGGATCCGAGCGGCATCTCTTCATGCAGGGGTGGTTGGTTTACCTCGCCATAGACCGTTGCCGAGGAGCTGAACACAATGTTCTTCACCCCATGCGCCTGCATGCAGCGACACAGGTTCAGGGTTCCCGTTAAATTGTTGTGGTAGTAGCGCAGCGGTTGGACAACCGATTCTGCCGGAGCTTTTAGCGCCGCGAAATGTATGACAGCTTCAATGGTATTTTCATGAAACACGCGATCCAGTTCTGCGAAGTCGAGGAGATCGACCTGGTAAAATTTCAGGGATTTTCCTGTGATTTCTTCTACCCGGCGTAGGGATTCGAATTTACTGTTCGAAAGATTATCGATGACAAAAACAGAATAACCAGCCTGCAGGAGCTCCAGGCAGGTGTGGCTGCCAATATAACCAGCCCCTCCGGTAACCAGAATATTCATAAATTATTCTCCTTTATAAATTCGGATGCCTGGTTTGCCTCACCGCGCTTGACACCGAGCATCATAACAAAAGCG
>Ga0209254_10002198_pt1 | contig 17694 bp, 11 predicted proteins | sample FrelakmetDIP11DI_FD_187148 | JGI IMG/M metagenome (GOLD analysis project Ga0209254, IMG submission 187148) | Freshwater lake sediment microbial communities from the University of Notre Dame, USA, for methane emissions studies - DIP11 DI (SPAdes)... | ecosystem: Environmental > Aquatic >...
ACCGTCAGGGTCGCCCGCTCTTCCAGCTGGATCAGGCTGGCCTGGACCACCCGCGGGGGCACGACGGGAACGACCTTCTGGACCACGCGCAGGCGGTCCTGCGGCCCCGCGCCCTGAGCGGCCGCCTCGATCTCCCAGACCAGCTCCGCGATACCGCGCGGGGTCTCCACGTCCCAGTTCAGCTCGCGGGCTTCGCCCGCCGGCAGTGCCAGGATCTGCGGCGCAGCGGATAGACCGAGGCCCGCGGCGCGCGCGGTCACATTCACCGTCAAGGCCTTGGATGAGGTGTTGCGCACGGTGACTTCGGACCGGAAGCGGTCGCCCTCCCGCACCAGCGGCGGCAGCCCGGCGAACAGCATCAGGTCCTGGGTCGAACGCACCGTGGCGCTGCCCGTACCGAAGAGACCCGCCCCGCCGCTCGCCACGGCGACGATCCGGAAAGCGCTCAGCGAGTCGTTGAGCGGGACCTCGACTTCCGCCTCCCCGTTTTCGTCCAGTGGCACCCGGGCCTGCCACGCGAGCAGGGTGTCGAAGAGCTCCCGCGTCACCTGGCGTCCGCCGCCGCCGCCCGCGGGCAGCGCCTTGACCCCGTAATGCCGCTTGCCGACCACTTGCATCTGGGCCGTGGCGGTCCGCACCTCGTACCCGCGACGCCCCATCATGGCGGCCAGCAGGTCCCAGCTGGGGTTGGGCGCAAGCTCGAGCAGCCCCTCGTCCACCGCCGCCAGGGCCGCCTCGCTTCCCGCCGGGGGGGCTTTGCCGTCGGCCGTCCTGGCCCGGACCTTCACCTTGACCTTTTCACGGGCCTTGTAAACGCTGCGGTCGGTGGCGACCGCGACCTTGAGCTCGTGCTCGCGCCAGCCCACGCGGACCTCGGCGATGCCCAGCCGGTAGGCCGGCTTGCCCAGATCGGCCAGCGCGGTGGGCTGCACCTCGCCCGTGCGGCCGCGCACGGCCAGGACCGACACGAACACATTGGGCGCGTGCCGGCCCTGGATGGGGACCTCGATCACCGGTTCGGAGCCGGAGAGCCTGCGGATCCAGCTCTCCAGGATGCCCTCGCGCTCGACCGTCACCAGGGCCGTGGCCTCCCGGAACGGCATGCGCACCTGGAAAACCGCGGCCTCGCCCGGCTCATAGCGCCGGCGCTCGGGCAGGAGGTCCATCCGGTCGTGGTCGGCGACATCGAACCACCAGTCCTGCGTGCCGGCGACCCAGACCGGGCGGTGGGCGAAGATGCGGCGGCCGGCCGCGTCGCGGCTCTCGGCCACCAGGATGACCTCACCCGAAAGCGGCGAGCGCGCCTGGCAGGGCATCAGGCCGCGGGCGTCGGTCCGGCCTTCGGCGAGGGTCGCCACGCGCTTGACCTCGACCGTGTGGTCATAGCCGTAGAAGCCGCCCACCAGCCGCTTGCGGTGCGAGATCACCTTGCGCTCGTACGCGTCGATCCGCACCGGGGCTCCGGCCACGGGCTTGCCGGAAAGGTCCACGACGGCGGCCTGGAGCTTGAGGGCGTCCTTGAAGACCGCCCAGCCGTCCGGCTTGATCCCGACCATGCGATCGGCGTTCCAAAGCGCAACGCGGCTGGAAACGGTCTGGACCTCGCCGTTGGGGTCGCGGAACTCCAGCTCCGCCGTCAGCTCCTGCGGGACCTCGGCGGCCGGAAGATCCGGCACCAGCGTGCGCGCGCCGCCGGAGGCGTCCAGCACCAAGTCCAGGACCGCGCGCTTCGCCGGGCGTTCGCCGGCGCCCGGCCCTTCGCCGGCCTCTTCCGCTTCCCCCCGCCGGGTCAGCCCCTCGCGCACCGGACCGTTGGCGAAGACGAAATCGTCGAAGCCTTCTGCGGCCGCGATCGGCTTCGGGCTGAGATCCGTGCGCAGTCGGACGGGCAGAAACCCCGCTCCCCCTCCGGACAGGTACCGGACGCTCAGATCCAGGGGGGCCTCGTTGACGCCGACGAGCGGCTCGGCGGGCGGCCGGATGACGCCCTTCAGCAGGGGCACGCGGAACTCCTCGACGCGAAAGCGGCCGGAGGTGAGACCCCGGTCCGCCGCGGGGTCGTCGGCCACCTCTTCCGCCGCGTCGGTCCCTCCCGCCGGCGCCGGCGGCTCCGCGGCGTCGGTCCCGCTCCTGGGCAGAAGCGTCACGGTGTAGCTTCCCAGCTTGGCGTCGCGCGGAATGCTCCATTGCGTCTCGGCGACGCCCGCGCCGTCCCACGCCAGCGGCTTCTCGTAGGCCTGGCCGCTGCCGGCATGGCGCACGACCACGGCTTTGGGCAGCGTCGGCGCGGCCGGTACCGCAAAGCCGTCCCGGGTGTGGCGGCGCAGGATGTGCTTCATGTGCACCGTTTCGCCCGCGCGCAGCAGGCTGCGGTCGAGGACGGTGTGCGCGATCACCGGCCCGGCGCCGTCCTCCTCCGGCAGCTTGAAGCGCCAGGCTTCGATGCCCTCTTCCCAGCTGGAGTGCGCGAAGCTCATGTCGTCGTGCATCTGCGCCGCGACAAAGAGCCCCTCCCCCAGCCCGCGCAGGGCGCCCAGCTGGGAATAGTCGTGCTCCGGCAGATCGAAGCGGCACTCCGCGTCGGCCGTGTCGCGGGGAAGCTCCGCATCGATGCGCGCCACCCCGTCCGCGTCGGTTGCGCCGCTCCAGAGGAGCTTGCCGGCGCAGTTCATGACGCTGACCGCCGCACCGGCCACCGGCTCGGCCTTGTCCAGGGTCGTCACCCACGCGAGCGATGACTCGCGGCCCTGCTTGAAATGCACGGCGAGGTTGGTGACCAGGACGGCCGTCGGGACGAACATGGGCCCGGGCGGGTCGAGCAGCGCCTTGCCCAGGATGGCGCTCTCGATTTCGACCACGTAGAGCCCGGGGTCCTTGAGCGGAATGCCCACCACCTCCGCCGCCCCGGGGCCCTGCAGCCGGGGGAGCTTGAACTCGCGCGTCGCCGTGCCGGCGGGGAACACCGAGGCTGCGCGGCCGGCCGCGGCGACTCGGCGCAGCCAGGGCTGGACGTCCTCGACGCGCTGGGGCGGGATGGCGAGGATCCGGCCTTTGGCCTGGCCGGTCAGCGCCGGGCTCTTCGCCGGAGGCTCGATGTTGCGCAGGGTGACGGGCAGGCTGGGATCGGCATGGCGTTCAACGATGCCGAAGCGCGCCGCGAACTTGGCCAGCGGCGGATAGCCGGCGGTGCGGACCTTGAGCGGAAACCGCCCGGCGTTGGCGAGCGACCGGCCGGCATCGTCCTTGATGTCCGCCGGGATGGCGAGCTGGAACTCGGCATTCGCCGGAAACGGCCCCGCGAACGTCACTGTGCTCGTGGTTGGGTCGAGCGGCGCCCGCCAGGTTTTCCCGCCGGGGCCTTTCAATACGGCCTCGCCCGCCTGCTCCGGCCCAAGAGGCGCGTTCAGCCGCAGGCGCATGGGCAGCACGGGAATGCAGCCGGCGCGCGGGTTCTCGCGCTCGCAGCCGAATTCGGCGCTGAAGCGTGCGCGGGTCTCGAAGGGGATCACCTGGTCCAGCGCGGTGGCCACCCCCGACTCCGAGGCAATCCCCTTGCCCCACACCAGGCTCACCGGGGTGTTCTGCGGGAAGCGCTGGCGGCACTGCAGGAGCAGGACCTTCCCGCGGTCGGTGCCGTCCTGGAAGAGCCAGCGGTGGGCATCGAGGACCGCCTCGCGGTCGGTCCCGGTCACGATCCGGGCCCCCACCCGCTGCTGGATCCCGGTGACGGCGAACCCGGCGCGCGCGGCCACTGTCGCCTCGTCCGGCGCGGCATCCAGCACCAGAATGAACACCTGGTCCTCGCTGATTCCTTTCTGGCCGGCGTAGGGAATGGAGCGGCGAATGGCCGGGCCGCCGGTGGAAAAGGAGAAGGCGCGCGGACCGCCCAGCTCCCTGCCCGCCAGCGATCGCAGACCGGCTTTCAATTGAAAGGAACACCGCACCCCGCCCGGCAGGTCGCGCGTGAAGTCGTAGACCCAGTTGCGCGGATCCACCCAGCGGCCCTGACCGCTTTCGGAGCACTCGACGCTGAAAGGGTCGGCCGCGGCGCGCGGATCGCCGAACGGCACCATGGCCTCGCTGAAGGCCGCCCGCACCTGGCGCACGTTCTTGATCTCCCCCTGGGGGCTGAACGCCGCGACTTTCGGCAGGTCCTGGGCGACGCCCGCGACGGCGACGAGCAGCAGGCTCAAAACGAGAACAGCCACATGACTGCGCATACGATACCCTCACCGGCTTTGGCCCCGTATAGAATGCTTGCGGGGCGGACGAATGGGGTGGATGACGTGCGTGACGCCGTATCATAAGTCCGATTTGAGTTTCAAAGTCAAGCGATTGATCTTTTCAGTCCCGTTCAGTAGACTTTCGCGCGTGATGGTTTCCCCTTTTCATACCCTGGCCGTTGAGGTGTTCGCAAAATGAAACTGCGGCTCATCCTGTTCGTCTTGTCGCTGGTGGCCGTTCTGTCGGCCGCCACCGGCGGATTCCTTTATTATGATTCGCTGAAAACATCGGCGGTGGAGGATGCCGAGCGGCAGGCCCTGGAGCGGGTTCAGACGCTCAAGAAGGGCTTCTCCGCGTTTCTATCCGAAAACATCAAGCCGGTGAGATCGCTGGCCGGCCTGGAGCAGCTCCAGCAGGGCCTGGCCGAGCCGAACGAGGCCGCCGCCCTGGAAAAGGCGAACGGGATCCTGGACCACTTCAATCGCACCCTGGAAACGGAGGTCTGCTACCTGATGGATCGCCGGGGCGAGACGATCGCCTCCAGCAACCGCATGGACGAGGACAGCTTCGTGGGCCAAAACTTCGCGTTTCGGCCCTATTTTCAATCGGCCATCCAGGGACAGCCGGCCACCTATCTGGCGCTCGGCACCACCTCCGGCCGAAGAGGCGCCTATTACAGCCACCCCATATGGGCGGATGACCGCCCGCAGCCCATCGGCGTCGCGGTGATCAAAGCCTCCATCGAGCTGATTGAACGCGAGTTGGTGAGCGGCCAGGACGAAATCGTTCTGGTGACCGATCCTCACGGGGTGGTCTTCATTTCCAATCAAGAGCGGTGGCTGTATCATTCGATTCAGGAGCTTTCCGACGACCGGCGCGACCAGATCGCCCGCTCCCTTCAATTCGGCGAGGGCCCCTGGAACTGGATCGGGATCCGCATGGAAGGCGACCGGCACGCGCTGGACCGCGAGGGCAACGGCTATCTGATCCACCGCACGGCGCTGGACCTCTATCCCGGATGGGACGTCATTTATCTGCGCAGCCTGGCGGCGATCGGCAGGACCGTTTCGGATCCACTGATCCGGATCGCCGGTCCCTCCATCCTGGCCCTGTGCGTCCTGGTGGGCGGATCGGTATTCTTTCTCTATCGGAAAGCGAGCGTGGACATCCTAAGGCGCCAGGCGGCGGAGACGGCCCTGCGTGAGAGCGAAGAACGCCACCGCTCGCTTTACCTCCATACGCCGGCCATGCTGCATTCGATCGACACCAACGGCCGCCTGGTCAGCGTGAGCGACTATTGGCTCGAGCTCCTTGGCTACCAGCGCGAGGAGGTGGTCGGCCACCGGCTGACGGATTTCTTCACCGAATCTTCCCGGCGCTACGCCGAAGCGGTCGTCATCCCCGAGTTCTTCAAGACCGGCGTCTGCAAGGACATCCCCTACCAGTTCATCAAGAAAAACGGCGAGATGGTCGACATCCTGCTTTCGGCCATCACCGATCGGGCGGAGGGGGGCAAGCCGATTCGCTCCCTGGCCGTTTCCATCGACGTGACCGAGAGAAAGCGCGCGGAAGAGGCCTTGCAGCGGGCGCAGCAGGAGCTTCGGCGCTATTCGCAGGAGCTGGAGCGCCAGGTCAGGAAACGCACCCAGGAAGTGACCAGCATCCTGAAATACACCCCTGCCGTCGTTTCCATCAAGGACCGCGAGGGCCGCTACAGCCTGGTGAATTCGCGCTTCGAAGAGTTGTTCGCCCTGCGCAACGAGGAGGTCCAGGGCAAGACCGATCACGCGATTTTTCCCAGTGACGTCGCCGAGCAGTTCTGCCGGAACGACCGGCGCGTTCTCTCCGAGAACCGCTCCTGCCAGGCCGAGGAGCAGGTGTGGCAGCCGGACGGGATCCGCACCTATTTATCGGTGAAATTTCCGGTCTACGACGAGACCGCAACGGTCAGCGGCATCTGCACGATTTCAACCGACATCAGCGAAGTCAAGAAGGCCCAGGAGCAGCTCCGGCGTCTGTCGGGGAGCATCATGGACCGCCAGGAGAAGGAGCGCAAAGCCATCGCCCGGGAGCTGCACGACGAACTGGGACAATTGCTCACGGCGCTGCGCATGGACTCCGTCTGGCTGCGGGATCGCCTGAAAGATGCGGATGCCAAGGCCTCCGAGCGTGCATTGACAATGTGCACCCTCATCGATAAAACCATCGAGGGGGTCCGCGGCATGGCCATCCGGCTGCGGCCCGATGTGCTGGACACCCTTGGGCTGGTCGACGCGCTGGAATGGGTGACCTCCGATTTTGAAAAACGCACCAGCATCACCTGCTTTTTTCAGCACCGCGGCGTGCCTCCTAATATAAAGGATACGCTGTCCACCGCGGCCTACCGCATCACCCAGGAGGCCTTGACCAACGTTGCCCGGCACGCCAGGGCGAGCCGGGTGGATGTCTCGCTGGGAGCCGAGGACGGCATGCTGACCCTGACCGTGAGCGACGACGGCTGCGGATTCGACCTGCAGCATCTGGCGGAGTTCGACGGCCTGGGGCTGGCCGGAATGCGCGAGCGGGCCAGTCTGGTCGGAGGGAGCCTGGCGGTCCGGTCCCGGCCGCTGCAGGGCACCCGCGTGCGCTTCAGCGTCGCGGTTCAGGCCGAAAAGGCCGATTGAGCCAATGCCATGATCAAGGTTTTGCTGGCCGATGACCACAGCATTGTCCGGGCGGGGCTGCGACGCATCATCGAGGATAGCGGTGAGATGGAGGTCATCGCCGAAGCGGCGGACGGCATGGAAGCGATCCGCAAAGCCCACGAGCAGCTGCCGGACGTGGCGGTCATCGACATTTCCATGCCCAACTGGGACGGGCTGGAAGTCGTCGGCCGACTGCACCATGAATACCCGCAGCTGCCGATCCTGATCCTGACCATGCACGAGGAAGGCCAGTATGTGGTCCGGGCCATGGAAGCCGGCGCCATGGGCTACATCACCAAGCAATCCGCGCCGGAGCAGCTGGTCAAGGCGATCCGCAAGGTGCACGGCGGGCATCGCTACCTGACCGAGGAGGCCGTGGAAGCGCTAGCGCTGCGGGTCGCCAAGGGCGCCCAGGGGCGCTCTCCGCTCGACACGCTGTCCATGCGGGAGCTCCAGGTGCTCAGGCGCCTGGCCCTGGGGCATACCAACCGCGAAATCGCCAAAGCCTATCACATCAGCATCAAGACGGTCGACACGTATCGATCCCGGCTCCTCAAGAAGCTGGACCTGCGCAACAACGCCGAGCTGTCCCGCTTTGCGATTCAAAACGGCCTGATCGAGGCATAGAGGCCGCTCCGGCCCGGCGGCGCTCACACCACGCACTGCTTCATCCCGTAAGAAATTATCTGACACCAAAATCGGAAATCGGCGAATTGACAGGAGCGCCGGAACCCGGTAAGTGGGATGGCGGAATATTTTTCTGGCAGGTCCGGCGCTAGGGCGAAGTCCCTGCCGACCGCCCGATGCGGAAGGGGTTTCGGTTCTTTTTGAAAAATGATAACAACATGATATCCTGGCTGATGTGATATTCCGATTTAATCCGTGACCGATTTCCAACAGCGGCTCAACAATGCAACCAAGGAGGCAAACAGAATGAAACGTCATGGTTTCCTATTGACCGTTATCGCGATATCCGCTGCCCTCGTGGCGGCAACGTCCTGGGCGCAGGCGAAACCGGACTGGCCGAAAGGGGTCACCATCGGCGCGGCACCCCTGGGGGGGGTTTACTATATCTGGGGCGGCGCTTTCGCCAAGATGATGAACGACAAGGTCGGCATCCAGGCCAACGTCGAGGCGACCGGCGGCCCGGTGCACAACACCCAGCTGCTGCAGACCAAGGGGCTCGATTTCGGCATGGTGACCTCCGGTCCGGCCTGGGAAGGCTACAACGGGCAGGAGTGGGCGCGCGGGAGAAAGCATGATAACCTGCGGGTAATATTTCCCATGTACGTGACGTATTTCCAGATGTATGCCATCTCCAAGACCGGTATTAAGAGCATAAAAGACCTGAACGGGAAAAGCGTGGGCGTCGGCCCCAAGGGCGGCACGGCGGCCGAGTATTGGCCCAAGATCTTCGAAGCCGCCGGGCTGAAGCCCTCGCGGGTCGTGAACGCCAGCTCCGCCGATCTCAACAGCCAGCTAAAGGACGGGATGCTGGATGCCAACGGTCAGGCTCTCGGCATCCCCTGGCCGATCATCACCGAGGTCGAAACCACAAATGACATCTATTCGTTCGGGGTTCCTGCGGAAGACGTAAAAAAAGTCCTCGACAAATATCCCTACTTCCTTTCGGCCGTGATCCCCAAGGGAACCTACAAGAGCAACAAGGACAACGACATCCCCACCGTCGCGATGTGGAACTTCATGGCCGTCCACAAGGACACGCCCGAAGATTTCGTCTACGAGGTCGTCAAGAAAACCTACGAGAACCTGGACATATTGATCGCGGCCCACAAGTCGGCCCAGGAAGTCAAGGCGGAGAACATCACGCTCAGCCCCATTCCATTGCATCCGGGTGCGGTGAAATACTACAAGGAAAAGGGCATTCCGCTCCCGCCCAACCTGATCGCCAAATAGCGAGCGGATTTTTCTCAGTCTAATTTGATCCCGGGCGGATGATGGCTTTAAATTCAGAGGCCTTATCCGCCCGGTCTTATCCACCGGAAAGTTAGCGTTGCCACATCGGATGCAGGAGCGGCATATGTCCGAAGAAAAATCGATACTACTGGAGCGAACCGATTCGGAAATCGACATCAAAGATGTCGAAAAAAAGCTCGAGGAAATGAAGATCAAGGACCTCGAGATCGGAGGGACGCGCGAGTTCAGGGCCGGCAGCCCGTTGGCCATCGCGGTCTACCTGATCGGCCTCGCCATGAGCCTCTTTCACATCTGGGTGCTGACCATCCGCGCCATTGACCCGTGGTATTTCAGAACGATGCACGTGGTCTTTGCCGGGGTGCTTCTGTTCCTGTTGGTGCCGGGCTGGAAGCAGAAGGACAAGAGTAAGGTTCACCTTGCAGACTGGATTCTGATCGGCCTGCTGGTCGCTCCGGCGGCGTACATTTTCATCGACTTCGACGACTGGATCTACCGGGTCGGCGTGGTGCCCACCACTTGGGATTTCGTCTTCTCCATCATGTTCGTCGCGGCGGTCTGGGAGATGGCCCGCCGGGCCACGGGGCTGCCGCTCGCCATCCTGACGGCCGTATTCATCCTCTACGGCCACTTCGGCAGCTACATGCCGGGGCTTTTCTACCATCGCGGCTATGCCTGGGACCGAATCTTCACCTTCCTCTTCAGCCTGGAAGGCATTCTGGGCCTGCCGATCCAGGCTTCGGCGCATTATATCTATCTATTCGTGCTGTTCGGAGCATTCGTGGACGCTTCCGGCGCCGGCCGGTTTTTCGTTGACTTCTCGCGCTGTCTCGCCGGGCGCTACCGCGGGGGGCCGGCCAAGGTGTCGATCATGTCGAGTGCCCTGATCGGCACGGTCTCGGGATCTTCGGTCGCCAACGTCGTCGTCGACGGGGTTTTGAACATCCCGCTCATGAAGGCGAGCGGCTACCGCGGAGCGGTCGCAGGCGCCATCGAGGCCATGAACTCGACCGGCGGCCAGATCATGCCGCCGGTCATGGGCGCCGGCGCCTTCCTGATGGCGGAAATCCTGGCGCGGCCTTACTCGGAAGTGGCCACCGCCGCCATCATCCCGGCGCTCTTCTATTATCTTTCCGCCTATTGGATGATCGATTTCTATTCCGCCTCAGCCGGCCTCAAGGGCGTGGCACGCGAAGAGCTGCCCGTCTTCCGCAAGATCATGGTCGAGAAGGGCTATCTGCTCGTGCCCATCATCGTGCTGCTGGTCTGCCTGATGGTCTACGACTACTCCCCCTATTTCTCGGCCATGGCCGGCATCGTCTCGCTGATCATCGTCAGCTGGCTGCGTTCGGCCACCCGCATGGGCGTCAAGCAGATTCTAAATACGCTGGCAAACGGGGCCAAGGGCTCCATGGAGATCGCGGCCACCTGCGCCGCAGCCGGCATCATCGTCGGCATCCTGACCCAGACCGGCCTGGGCATGAAGTTTGCCATGATCATCTTCACCTACTCCGGCGGCAACCTCTACCTGGCCCTGGTGTTCACTATGATCATCGCCCTGATCCTCGGCATGGGCATGCCCACCACCGCGGCCTACGCCATATGCGCGTCGGTCCTCGCCCCGGCTCTGATCCAGATGCAGGTCCCGCCCATGGCGGCGCATTTGTTCATCTTCTACTTTGCCTGTATCTCGGCTTTGACGCCACCGGTGGCGCTCGCCTCCTTCGCGGCGGCGGCCATCGCCAACGCTCGCAGCTGGGAAGTCGGATGGCAGGGCATGCGCTTCGCCACCGCCGGGTTCCTGATCCCATACATGTTCGTGCTGGGGCCAGCCATGGTGCTGATCGGCGAGTGGTGGGAAATCGGTCTCGCGGTGATTACCGGTTCTATCGGAACCGCAGCCCTGGCCGGCTCCGTCCAGGGATGGCTCCTGACGCGCTGCATCAAGTGGGAGCGGTTCGTCCTGTTCATCGGTGCCCTGTGCCTGATCAAGCCGGGCTGGATCACGGACATCATCGGCGCGGTGATCATGGCCGTCATCGTCATCCTGCAGCTGATGCGCCGGAAGGCGGCCGCCCCGGCGGCGGCCTAAGCGGTTTATAAAAAAACCGGGGGAGGCTGAAATCTCTTCAACCTCCCCCGGTTTTTTTTTTAGCTTGACCCCTCTGATCCCTGGCCCCTTGTAAACCTTATTCTACCTCCCCTGCCACCAGCGGAAGATCCGGTAGTCCTCGAGCATCCGCGGCTCCTTCTTGACGAAGGCCAGCGGCGGGATCAGGTTGAGCTCCTTGATGTCGCGCACCGATGTGGAGCGCACCAGGGCGTTGAGATTGGTCATCATCGTGGCGGCCATGCGCGCGCGAGTGTCGGCGTCGGCCGTGGCGCTGTGGGGGGTGAAGATGAAGCGCAGATCCGGGCGCTCGGCGTTGATCTGGCGGAACTGCTCCAGCAATGCCGCCGGCAGCGGCTCCTCCTCGTAGACGTCGAAGGCCAGGTGGATGGAGATCTCCTTGTTCTTGAGCAGCCGGATCAAGGCCTCGAAGTCGATGATGGCGCCCTGCGCCGTATTCACCAGCAGGGTGCGCGGCCGCATCAGCCGCAGCAGGCGCTCGCCGATGAGGTGCCGCGTGCTCTCGTCCAGGGGGATGTGGATCGAGAGGATGTCGGCGATCTTGAAGAGCTGTTCGACGTCCTCGTAATAGTTGAGGTTCGGGTACTTCTCCTCCATCTCGGCGCTCTGGAAGATGTCGTGGTAGGCGATGTGGATGCCCCACGGCGCCACGCGGCGCACGACCTCGCGCCCGATCTCCCCCAGGCCCAGGATGCCGTAGGTCAGGTTTTCGGTGTTCTTGGTGATGTGGCGGTCGAGGTCCCATTTTTCGCCCGGCTGCCACTGGCCGTTCCAGACGTACTGATTGAGACCGGTGACGTTGCGCAGGTTGGCCAGGATCAGCGAAAGGGTGTAGTCGGCGGTGGTGCCGGCCAGAACGCCGGGGGTGTTGGTGACGATCACCCCCGGGTGCAGGTGGATGTGGTTGTAGCCGACGTTGCTGGTGCTGACGGCCTTGACGCTGGGAGCGGCGACGATGCTCTCGGTGAGCTGGTGGCCGATGTGGCAGCCGATGAAATCCACCTCCTGTTGTTCAACGGTCCGCCGGATGTCCTCCTCGCTCGGGAACCGGCTGTCGGCCACGATCACCGTGGCGGCGGTATTCAGGTTGCTCCAGACCTTGTTGATGAGAAACTTGTACTTGACCGAAACCTTGGGGTGATCGGCGATCTCCCGAAAGACCGGCGATGTCAGGTACACCTTGGGGGTCGAACTCACGGGCGGTCCCTCCTTTTAATGGGTGCTGTTCAGGGTTCAGGGTTCGGGGTTCAGGAGGAGAAGAAAGCGGGTCTGTTTTTCCTGCCTGAACCCTGTGACCTGAACCCTGAATCTTCCTTGTTCTTATATCTCCCTGTCGGTTTGCCCTCAGCTTACATCTTGCCGGGCCACCTTCGAATGATCCGATTGTCGGCGTCCAGGATGCTGATGGACACGCCGTGATCGCCGTCCAGGCGATGGGTGGCGCAGCTGATTCACGGGTCGTAGGCGCGCACCGCCATTTCGATCCGGTTCAGGATCCCCTCCGTCACCTGCCCGTCATGAATCAAGGCGCGTGCCGCCTGCTTGACGCTCAGGTTGATGGGCCCCAGGTTGTGGGTGGTGCCCACGATAAGGTTGGCCCGGGTGATGAGGCCGTTCGCGTCCGTGGAGTAGTCGTGGATGAGCGTCCCGCGCGGGGCCTCCACGCACCCGACCCCGCGCCCGGCCTGGGGCTCGACTTTGGCGCGCACGTTCGGGTCGGTGATCTCGGGGTCCTCCAGGATCTCGATCGCCCGTTCGCAGGCGTAGACTTCCTCGATCAGCCGGGCGTAATGATAAAGCAGGGTCGCCTGGGCCGGACGGCCGAAGAGCGAGCGGAATTCCTCGAGCTCGGCCTGGGCCCGTGGGGTCGCCATGCGGTCGGCCACGTTGATGCGGGCGAGCGTGTTGGCGCGGTAGATCCCCTTGGGGTGGTCCACGTCCAGAGCGAACCCCTCATTCCAGGTGCGGGCGTAAGGGAATTTCCCGTAGGACCAGGGCTCCACGTGCTCGCCGAGGTAGTCGGCGTAGTTCTGGACATCGAAGTCGACATAGCTTCCGTCGGCTTTCATCAGCCGGATCCTGCCGTCGTAGAGGTTGTGGGCGCCGTTTTCGTCTACGGTGCCGATGAACCCGGTGGTGATCACCCCCAGGGTCTTTATGGCGTCCAGGTACTTGGGGAAGACGTTCTTCTTGGCGAAGTCGATGGTGAAGAGCGCGAAATCCAGGACCTGCCGCATTTTCCCGAGGATGTCTTGGCGCTCCTCCTCCAGCATCGGCTTGGAAAAGCCGCCCGGCACCCCGGCGATGGGGTGGATCGTCTTGCGCGAGAACTTGTCCAGGATCATCTTGACCAGGTAGCGCATCTTGACCACCTGGGTCGCCAGCTCCGGGTTGGCCTTGGCAATGCCGACCACGTTGCGCACGGCGTAGTCGGCGTCCGGGCCGATGACGAAGTCCGGCGCCGCAAGGAAGTAAAAGTGCAGCAGCTTGTCCTCGGCGTGGGCGATGGTCTGCATCAGCTCGCGCAGCTTGTGGCCGGCCGGCGTCGGGGTGACGCCGAAGCAGCGGTCGACCGCCTTATTGGAGGCCAGGTGGTGCATCCAGGGGCAAATGCCGCAGATCCGGCAGACGATGTCCGGCAGCTCCTCCGCCGGTTTGCCTTCGACGAATTTCTCGAACCCCCGCAGGGACATGTAGTTCACGCGGGCATCCTGGTAGTTGCCAGCGTCGTCCAGCCAGATCTTGATGGACGCGTGCCCCTCGATGCGGGTGATCGGTTGAATGGTGATGGCCTGAGTCATATCAACTCGATCTCCTTTCATGGATCGCCGGTTTGAGCAGCGAATGCGCCCCCGAAAAGCGCAGCAGCAGGGGGCGGTTGGGGATGGATTTGAGGTCGATGCCGTTGGAGGCGAGCGCGTTCAGCATGTCCAGCAGCTGGTTGCCCTCGTGCCGCACGGGGCCCGAGCAGCCGCGGCAGGGCACCCGGGCCGAGATGCAGCGCGGCGTGACGGCGTCCCCGCCGCAGCCGGCGTGCGTGACCGGGCCCATGCACAGCAGGCCCTGCTCGAGCAGGCAGCGCATCTGGTCGAGGGGCTCGTCCGGCGCCTGGTAGTGCGGCGCCTGCAGGAAGCGGCGCACCTGCTTGAGCTCGCCCTTGCCCTTGCGCACCGTCGGGCAGGTGTCGCAGACACTCTTGTTGGAAACGCTCAGGGGCTTGCCCTGCACCAGCGCGATCAGGGCGTTGAAGACCTGGTCGGGATGCGGCGGGCAGCCCGGCAGGTAGATGTCCACCTTGATCTTCTCGTCCACGGCATAGCAGGACTCCAGCAGCGGGGGGACGCCCTCCGCCGGATAGGCCGCCGGCTGGTCCGTGGTCTCGGTGGTAAAGACGCGTTCCATCATCTCGCCGGGGGTCCAGGAGTTGGCCAGCGCCGGAATCCCACCGTGGGTGGCGCAGGTGCCGAGCGCGATGATGAGGTTGCACTTCTTGCGCATTTCGAGCGCCACTTCCAGGTGCTCTTCGTTGCGGATGCCGCCGCTGATGAGCCCGACGTCGGCCTCCGGCAGCGTGAGATGCTTCCCGTCGCCCAGCGGCCCGAAGTACTTGCTGTCCACCAGAGCCGGGATGTGGACGATGTCGGCCACCTGCAGCACATCCAGCAGCCGCTCGCCCATGTCGATGATCGAAATCTCGCAGCCCGAGCATGAATTCAACCATTCGCTTGATACCCGTACACTCATAGTTATCCTCCTGTGGCTTGAAGTGGTTTCAGAACCCTGGATCACGCCCGCGGGCAAGGCGCAGGCCGATTTCGAAAGCGGAGCAACCTGGATCGGTTGTGAGCATTTCGAAGAGGCCTGCAACGCCGCCCCCGGGCGTCAGACGGGGTTATGGAACCACTTCTAGTCCTTCACCTGCACGGCCTTGGGTCCAAGTTGTCGGCGGTTTTGCTGGGCGGTCTTGCGCTTCTTGGCCGACCACGACCGCACCTTGGACAGGGCCTGGGTGGCAAATTGGGGGTTGTCTTTCACGCTGTATTCCTCCAGCACCGCAGATCCCTTGGCGTCTGCGAACGCCGCCCGGCCCAGCGGCGACCGGATGATGACGGTGGTCCAGCCTTGCTCGGCGCCGAGCCCGCCGAAGGCAATATCGGCAAACTCCGACGAGTAGTCCGGACAGAAGCGGCACGCGTAACGCCGCATGAACTGCAGATCATCCAGAGCGATGGATTTGACCTCGCCGGATTTCAAATGGACCATGAAATCGTCCTTGATGTTGACCTTGCGGACATCATCCCAGTTGAACCCTCCGGAGGTTGCGATGCCGCGCCGCTGTTCTTCGCCGAAGGTGAAGTTACCGGAGCAGAAAAGACCCAAACAAAACTGGATGGCATCCGACGGAACAATACCGAGCGTCTGCATGCGGCGGACGGATTTGATCTGGCAGGGGGTTCCCACCAGCGCCACCCGTTTCAAGCCTTTCTTGATCATCGGCTCGAACTCTTCGATGGAGGAATACAGCAGGTACTCATCACCGAAGCTTTTCATGCCATGCGAGGTGTCGAAGAAAAACCCCGCGGCATCCTTGATCTCCTCGCTGGAGGTCGCCAGCGCGGGCCGGCGCTGAAAGGGCCCAGTCTGCCGGGTCACGATGGCGCCGTCGATGCGGCCGCGCTCCAGCAGATGCACCAAGAGCGCCGTGACCACCCCGCCGTCGGTTGCGTTCTTGCGCACGGCCGGGTCGCCGGCGCGCGCGACCGTGGCCTCGATCACGCGGCCGATCGGCGCCACCCACCCCACCTTCTCACGGGTTTCATTTTCAAGTTCGTCGATTTCGGGGCAGATCGCGTGGCACAGGCCGCACTCGATGCATTTCTCGATCGCGCCGTAATGCGGCTTACCGTCCGGATCGAGCTCGAGCGCCCCGTAGTTGACCGCGCTGCAGAAGGTAACGCAGCCTCCGCAGCGATGGCACAGCCCCGGCTTCTGGACTTCCTGGATGAGGTTAAAGAATGTTTTCATCGAGCCTCCTCTCGCCGGCGTCCGCGCCGGGGCTTAAAGTCCGACCTCCGCCAGATCCGGTCCCAGATAGGCCCGCTCGTTCTCGCCGAGGCAGCCCAGCGCCAGGCAGATGAGCGTCCACAGGTGCACGGTGTGCCAGCGGTGCTCGGCTTGTTCGCTCAGGTCGTGGATCTGGGAGTGGCAGTTGTGGCAGGGCGCGATGCAATACGCCGCCCCGGTGGCCAGGATCTGGTCGGTCTTGAGCTGGCCGAAGATCCGCCGGCCTTCGGTGTAGCCGGCCTGCAGCGCGCCGCCCCCGCCGCCGCAGCAGTAGTTGTTGGAGCGGTTGGGGGTCATGTCGATCAGGTTCTCCTCGCCCACCACGCGCCGGGCGACGAAGCGCAGGTCCTCGGCGTAGGCGTCGCCGAAGGTCTTGCGCACCTGGTTGCAGGGGTCCTGCACCGTGAACTTGACCTTCAGGTCCTTGTTCCAGTCCGAATTGACCTTGAGCTTGCCCTCGCGGATCCACTGGGCATAGAGCTGGACGATGGTCGTGATCTCGAACTTGTGGGCGATGTTGAACTTTTTCAGTCCGGCCCGGACTGCGTAGAGTTCGTGCCCTCACTCCGTGTTGACCCAGTACTTGCACCCCAGGTCGTCCACGGCCTTGGCCTTGATGCGCACGATGCGCTCCCAGCTTTCGTCGTCGGCCAGGAACATGCAGTAGTTCTCGGCGGCCCAGCCCTTCGTGCCGTAGGTCCAGTCGGCGTCCACCGTGTGCAGGATCTTCCACAGCGGCACCATCTCGTCCGGCTCGGTGACGGGCTCGCGTGAGTTCTGGTTTAAAAAATACATCGCACCCTGCTTATTGACGGGCGCCTCTAAATTTTCCCAGCCGGTCTGCCCGGCGCGGACCTCCTCCAGCACATCCTGCACCACGAAGCGGAAATCTTCCTCGGAGGCCCCCATGGCGCTGCAGGTGTCGTGTTTGAGGGCCATGTCGCAGGAGCCGCGGATGCCCTTGGGCCGTTCCTCCCGCGGCCAGCTCTTGCGGGCGTGGTAGACCAGCTGGGGAATGTCGATTTTCATCGGGCAGACGTAGATGCACCGCCAGCACAGGGTGCAATTCCACACCCATTCGGTCTTGAGGATCTGATCGTCCATCCCCATGGCGGCCATGCGCAGGAACTTGCGCGGGTCCATCCCGGCCAGCCCGGTGGCCGGGCAGCCGGATGAGCATGCGCCGCAGGTCAGGCAGGCGTTGAGGTTGCCCCCGTCCGGCAGCAGCTGCATGACCTTGTCCTTGAAGATGCTCCTTGTCTCTTTTCCAAGCTTGATCGGTTGGGTGCTCATGGGCTCACCTCGCTGTTCCGCTCGCCTGCGCGGCCGGGGCGACGGCCGTGCGGCGAGGGATGGGATTCGGTCCGATGCTGCGGATCTTCTCCGTGAACGTCGTCACCACTTCCGCGAACCGAGGCGCTTCGGCCGAGGACACCCACTCGATCCCGAACCGCTCGGGGTCGATGCCCTGGACTTCCAAAACGATCCGGGTCGCTTCGCTGCGGTCCAATGCCTTGTGATTACCTTCCAGGTAATGGCATTCACCAAGGTGTCAGCCCATCACCAGCACACCGTCGGCTCCCCGGTGGAAGGCCTCCAGCACGAGGTCCGGGTGAACCATCCCGGTGCACATCACGCGCACGGCACGCATGTTGG
>Ga0209254_10002200_pt1 | contig 17684 bp, 12 predicted proteins | sample FrelakmetDIP11DI_FD_187148 | JGI IMG/M metagenome (GOLD analysis project Ga0209254, IMG submission 187148) | Freshwater lake sediment microbial communities from the University of Notre Dame, USA, for methane emissions studies - DIP11 DI (SPAdes)... | ecosystem: Environmental > Aquatic >...
GCGAGAGTCTCGGCGATGCGCTGGTAGAGCCGCGGCGCGGCGATCGGCTTGATCGACATGGCTGCCAGTGTGCCATCGCGCCGGGCGCTGCCGTCAAGTCCCGCCGCCCGTTGACAGTGCGCGGCACCGCGCGTAGCCTCCGCCGACTGGTACGAAAAATAGACCACTTTCGGGTGGCCCGCGCCGGTGCCGCGTCGCTGCGAGCGGTGCCGAGCGGCGGGAGGAAGGTGGTTGCCGCCTGCTTCATCAAGTGTAGTGAGTCGGTAGTTCGTTGAAGAACTTCCGCCGGGTCGAGGCGCCCCGCGCAATCCGGCCGCGTTCGCTTCCAGCCGCGACGCCCCTGCGCGGCGAGGTTGGGCACCTGCCGCGCGGGGGCAACAATGGCTGGGAGCGAACTGGCCGGATTGTTCAACGAACTACCGACTCACTACACTAGGGAGGAGTCCTCGCATGAAGATGCACATCGGCCGCTGGGCGCGCCTCGTCGCGCTGTCGCTTCTCGCCGCGGTCGCGGGCCACGCCGCCGCGCAGAGCTATCCGACGAAGCCGATCCGCATCGTCGTGCCGTTCGCGCCCGGCGGCGCGTCGGACGTGCTGGCGCGCCTGGTCGGGCAGAAGCTCTCGGAGCGGCTCGGACAACCTGTCGTGGTGGAGAACAAGCCGGGTGCGACGACCACGCTGGGCGCAGCGGAGGTGGCGAAGGCGCCCGCGGACGGCTACACGCTGATGCTCGCTCCGGCGCCGTTCGTGATCGCGCCGCTCATGTACCAGAAGCTCGCCTACGACGCGGCCAAGGACTTCACGGGTGTCGCGCTGCTCGCTTCGTCGCCGCTCATCCTCACTGTGCATCCGTCCGTGGGCGTGAGCACGCCGCAGGAATTGCTGGCACTCGGCAAGGCGAAGCCGGGCACCGTGGCGTACGGCTCGCCGGGCAGCGGCAGCGTGCCGCACCTCGCCACCGAGCTCTTCAAGCTGCGCACGGGGACCGACTTCACGCACGTCCCCTACAAGGGCGGCGGCCCTGCGGTGACGGACCTCGTCGCCGGCCACATCGGGATGATGTTCGCGAGCCCGATCGAGGTCTCGCAGCACGTGGCCGCCGGCAAGCTCAAGTACCTCGTGACGAGTACCAAGGAGCGCGTGCCCTCGCTGCCCAACGTGCCGACGGCCGGCGAGCTGGGCATCGCCGGATTCGACGTGGTTGCGTGGTTCGGCATCGTGGCGCCCGCTGGCACGCCCAGGGACGTCGTCGGCCGACTCTCGCAGGAGATCGGACGCATCCTCGCCGCGCCTGACGTGAAGGAGAAGTTCGCCGCGCAGGGCGCCGAGATCACGTTCCTGGCGGCCGACGAGTTCGACCGCTTCCTCGCTCGCGAGCGCGAGCAATGGGCGCAGGCGGTGAAGGTGTCGGGCGCCAAGCTCGACTGACCGCACGGAAGGTCTCCCGGTGCCCGCCGCGCCGCCGCGTCCCAACATCCTCTGGTACTGCTCGGACCAGCAGCGCTACGACACGATCCGCGCGCTCGGCCAGCCGCACATCGAAACGCCCCAGCTCGACGCGCTCTGCGCCGAGGGCGTGGCGTTCCGCCGCGCGTACACGCAGAGCCCGATCTGCACGCCGGCCCGCGCGACGTTCCTGACCGGGCGCTATCCGGCGGCGCACCAGGTGCACCGCAACGGCAACGCGTACTTCCCGCCGCACGAAAAGCTGGTGACGAAGATGTTCGCGGAAGGCGGTTACGACTGCGGCCTCGTCGGCAAGCTGCACCTGTCGGCGGCGAAGAACTTCGAGGTTCGCCCGGACGACGGCTATCGCGCGTTCTGGTGGAGCCACCATCCGACGCCGGACGCGGCGCGCGGCCACGATTACGAGACGTGGCTGCGGCATGAGAAGGGCGTGGACCCGGTGGAGCTCTACGCGCCGATCAACTACTTCTGCGGGCCCGGCGTGCCGGCCGCGCTGCACCAGACGACGTGGTGCAGCGAGATGGCGATCCGCTTCGTCACCGAGCAGCGCGACGGGCCGTGGCTGCTCTCGGTCAATCCGTTCGACCCGCACGCGCCGTTCGACGCACCGCCGGAGTACCTGGCCCGCGTGCGCGCGGCGGACCTGCCGCTGCCGCTGTTCCGCGAGTCCGACCTCGTGCGGCAGAAGGCGTTCGCCGCGATCGACCAGCAGACGAAGGACGCCGCCGACCCGCGCACCCGGAAGTCGATCCGGCCGGTAGCCGCGGGCGACCACGACACGATCGCTTCGCGGCCTCCGCGCGATTACGACGCGCTCGAGGTGAAGGCGAACTACTACGCGATGATCATGCTGATCGACGACCAGTTGCGGCGCATCGTCGACGCGCTGCGCGAGACCGGGCAGCTCGACAACACGATCATCGTGTACATGAGCGACCACGGCGAGCTGCTGGGCGACCACGGGCTGATCCTCAAGGGCTGCCGTTTCTTTGAAGGATTGGTGCGCGTTCCGCTCATCATGTCGTGGCCGGGCCACTTCGGTCGTGGGGTGGCGAGCGACGCGCTGGTCGAGACGATCGACGTCGCGCCCACGCTGCTCGCCGCCGCCGGGCTGCCCGTGCCCGAGGCCATGCAAGGGCGTTCGCTGCTGCCGCTGCTGACCGGTGCGCAGGATCCGCACGTGCACCGGCCGCACGTCGTCTCCGAGTACTTCGACGCGATGGGCGGGCACCCCGACCACACGCACGGGTCGATGGTGTGCGACGGTCGTCACAAGACGGTCGTCTACCACGGTCACGCGATCGGCGAGCTCTACGACCTCGACTGCGACCCCGGCGAGTTCGACAACCTCTGGGACGATCCGGACCATCGGGACCTCAAGTACGACCGGCTGAAGTACCACCTCGACGCGATGATGGGCACGATCGGCATCGGGCCGCCGCGCTTCGACGACTACTGAGCATGCCGCTGCGCGAGTCCGCCGCCAGCCGGCACACCTGCCCCGTGGGGCCCGCCGCGAGTGCTGCCAGGATCCGGGCGGCGGCAGGAGCCGGTTGCAGTCAACGTTGACAACGGAGAGCTCGAGAAATGCTGACCGACGCAATTCGCAGAAAAGCCGCCGAATCGCTGATCCAGGCCGAGAACGAGCGCAAGCCGATTGTCCAGCTCTCCACGACCTGGCCGCAGATCACGATCGACGACGCCTACGCAATCCAGGGGCTCGTGAACGACATCAAGATCGCCGGAGGCTCCAAGGTGATCGGCAACAAGATCGGGCTCACCTCCAAGGCGATGCAGCAGTCCTCGCAGATCGACGAGCCGGACTTCGGCGTGCTGCACGATTACATGCGCATCGAGGACGGCGCCAAGGTCCCGTTCGAGCGATTCATCGTGCCGCGGGTCGAGCCGGAACTGGTCTTCGTGCTCGGGAAGCCTCTGCAGGGACCGGGAATCGGGTTGCTCGACGTGCTGCGCGCCACCGAGTACGTCGTGCCGGCGATCGAAATCATCGATGCCCGCGTGCAGAACCCTCGCAAGATCTTCGATACCGTCGCCGACAACGGCGCGGCCGCCGGGCTGGTGATCGGGGGTCGCCCGGTCGGCGCCATGGACGTCGATCTGCGCTGGGTGGGCGCGTTGCTCTACCGCAATGCCGAAATCGAGGAGACCGGTGTTGCTGCCGGCGTACTCGGGCATCCCGCGGCCGCCATCGCCTGGCTCGCCAACAAGGTCGGACGTTTTGGCGCCATCCTCGAGCCCGGCCGCGTGATGCTCTCCGGGTCGTTCACTCGACCGGTGTGGGCCGCAAGAGGGGACACGCTGCGGGCTGATTTCGGGCCGCTGGGAAGCCTCTCCGTGCAGTTTGTTTGATCTGCTTCCGCGCGGGCCCGCGGGCCGGCCGCTGCCCTCATCCGACGCGCCGTTTCCTCCGGCCCTTGGGGAGATCCCGGTCCAGCGCCCCGACCAGTTCCGTCATCTCGGTCACCGCGACTGCCCGGAAGGCGGCGACGACGCGCGACGAGGAGCCCGGCTGGCTCAGGAGCGCGTAGTCAAGCGTGATCGCTGGCGCGAACTTGCGGATGACGAGCTGCGCCCGGAACGCCAGGGCGACGAGCGGGTGCACGATGGACACGCCCACGCCTGCGGCAACCATGTTGCAGGCAAGGACCGTCGTGCTGGCCTGAACCCGCAAGCGCCGATTCACCCGTCGCTCGCCGAACACGGCATCCACGCGATGCCGTAACAGGATGCTCGGGTCGACCGAAACGAACGACTCGTCGGCCAGGTCCTCTGCGTGGATCGTCGCCCTGGGGGCGAACTTGTGTCCGGGCGGCAGGATGCACACGGCCGCGACGGAAGCGAGCGGCGTCACGGTCAGGCGCTTCTGCTGGACCGGGAGCGTGACGAAGCCGAGCTCGTAGTGCCCGATGCCGACCAGATCCTCGATCCGCTCCCGCGTGTCGATGTCGATCACACATCTGACCTGCGGATACTCCAGGGCAAAGCGACGAACCGTGGAAGGAAGGAGCCCGAATCCAAGCGCCGGCATCGCGCCTACGCGAATCGCGTTGCCGCCGAGCGCGCTGACGTCGTGGGTCTTGGCAGCGAGATCGTCGAGCTGGGAGAGGATGCGCTCGACGTCGGCATAGATGGTCTTGCCCTCGGGCGTCATCACCAGTCGCCCATGGCGGCGGTCGAAGATCCGCACGTTGAATTCGCCCTCGACCTGGCCGATCAACTTGCTGACGGCGGGCTGCGTGATGTGCAGGAGCTGGGCGGCCTCCGTCGTCGTACCGGTCAGGGCCAGGGCGCGCAGCGCCTGCAGCTGGCGGATCTTCATCGGCATCGTCCGGTTGCCGGGTGCCGCGCGGGCAAGGGCCTGCGCCCTCGGCGCCCAGATGGTCTGGGGCAGGCACTCGGCGAGCGGGGATCGCCAGTATGCCATTTTGGAATGCACGAAGTCGAAAAATGAACTTCCCGACGTGACCTACTGCGGCTAACCTCATCCGGACATTGGGGGAGGGCGGACAGTGCGCAAGAACTTGCTTCACTCGATCTGGCAACGCGGGGGCGTGGTCGTCAACGGCTGGCTGTCGATCCCGAGCGCTTTTTCCGCCGAAGTGATGGCACACCAGGGCTACGACTCGCTCACCGTCGACATCCAGCACGGCATGCAGGACTTCCAGACGGCGTTTCACTGCTTCCAGGCGATTTCGACAACCGACGTCGTGCCGCTGGTGCGGATCCCGTGGCTCGAGCCCTCGATCGTCATGAAGTGCCTCGACGCGGGGGCCTACGGAGTGGTCTGCCCACTGGTCAACAACCGCCGGGACGCCGAGTCGTTCGTGAGCTACTGCCGCTATCCGCCCGGAGGGCAGCGCAGCTACGGACCCAATCGGGTGATGCTCTATGCGGGCGCGGACTATGCCGACCACGCCGACCGCGAAATTCTCACGATCGGCATGATCGAGACGGCGGAGGCGCTCGCGAATCTGGACGCCATCATGTCCACGCCGGGGCTCGACGCCGTCTACGTCGGCCCCGCGGACCTGGCGCTGGCGTTCGGCCTCAAGCCCACGTTCGAGCCCTCCGATCCCCGGATGGTCGAAGCCTTCGAGAAGGTGGTCGCCACCGCGCAGCGACACGGCAAGATCGCCGGCATCCACACCGGTAGCGGCGCCTATGCGGTGAAGATGGCGAAGATGGGGTACCGGTTCATCACGGTGTCCAACGACGCGCGGCTGCTCGCGACCGCCGCCAGCGCAGGGGTGACGACATTGCGTGACGGACTCGCCTGAGCATGGCGAGGATCCACCGCGTCGAGGTGACCGAGTACGCCTACCCGGTGGCGAACCTGGGCGTCGACGCTGAGGGATTCGCCCGCGTGCATGCTCCCGGTTCCACGACCACGATGACCAACTGGATCATCGCCATCGAAGCGGAGGACGGCTCACGCGGCGAGTACGCGGCGCAAATGGGCGGCAAGAAGGCGAACCTGGCGCAGGTGCTCCGCGTTGCCCCGAATCTCATCGGCCGCGATGCCGATCACCGCGAACTGATCTACGACGACTTCAAGCGGGCGCTGCAGGCCGTCGCCCACGTCGGCGTCGGGCCGATCGACATCTGCCTGTGGGACCTCCTGGGGAAGCGCCTCGGCGTCTCGGTGTCGACGCTGCTCGGTGGCTACCGGGCCCGGCTTCCGGCCTACGCAAGCGCCATGCACGGCGATCGCAACGGGGGGCTGTCGGACCCGGAGCGCGTCACCGCGTTTGCCGAACAATGCGCCGCACTCGGCTATCGCGGCTTCAAGTTCCGCGGCTGGTCCGACGGCAACCCGCGCGAGACGATCGCGACGATCGGCGCGCTGGGACGGCGGCTCGGCGGCAAGCTCGACCTGATGATCGACCCCGGGGGCGACTTGCGCACGTTCGCGGCCGCGCTGCAGGTCGGCAGAGCCTGCGACGAGATGGGGTTCTTCTGGTACGAGGACCCGCTGCGGGATTGCGGCACTTCGCAGTTCGTGCACAGGAAGCTGCGCCAGATGATCAGGACTCCGCTGCTCATCACCGAACACGTGCGCGGGGTCGAACCCAAGGCGGACTGGATCGTCGCCGAGGCCACGGACTTCGTGCGGGCGGACCCGGAGACGGACCTCGGCATCACGGGGGCCATGAAGATCGCCCATCTCTGCGAGGCGTTCGGGCTCGACGTCGAACTGCACGGTTGCGGCCCCGCGCAACGCGCCTGCATGTCCGCCATTCGCAACACCAACTACTATGAGCTAGGCCTGGTCGGGCCGAAGGTCGGGAACTTCATCTCCCCCCCGATCTACGCGTGCGGGTACAGCGATGGCCTCGATGCAGTCGGGCCGGACGGATGCGTGCCGGTGCCGACCGGTCCGGGCCTGGGCGTCGCCTACGACTGGGATTTCGTCAACAAGCACGCGACGGCGACCCACCGTTTCACCAACCAAGTCCACAAGGAGCCCCTGCAATGCGAGCCCGCAGTCTCTTCAAGCTAGCGTCCTGTTGCGCACTCGCCCTCGGGCTCGTCGCGCCGGCGCTCGCCCAGCCGTACCCGTCGCGCCCCGTGACGATGGTGGTCCCCTATGCGCCCGGAGGCGGTGCCGACATCATCGGCCGCCTGCTGGCGGATGCCATGAAGCCGCACCTCGGGCAGCCGGTGGTCGTATCGAACCGGCCCGGGGGACAGGGGACGATCGGTACTGCGGAGGTCATCCGCGGCCGGCCCGACGGCTACACGATAGCGCTCAGCGCAGTCGCAACGCTCACCGTGCAGCCGCATCGCCAGGACCTGCCGTACAACACCCCCGACGACTACGAGCCGATCATCAAGGCGGCCAACCTCCCCATCGTGCTGACGGTGGGTTCGGCCACGCCGTGGAAGACGGCCAAGGAAGCCCTCGATTACATCCGCGCCAACCCGGGGAAGATCCGCGTCGGCACGCCGGGCAACGGATCGATGGCGCATCTGACGCTGGTGACCTTGAACAACAAGGCGAACACCCAGTTCGCCCACGTGCCGTTCCTGAGCGGCGCGGAGTCGATTCCCGCGATGCTCGGGGGCCACGTCGAAGGCATCGCCGCCCATCCGCCCGAGGTACTGCCTCATACCACCGCCGGGACGGCCCGCGTGCTGGCCACCTTCGAGGCGCAACGCAACCCAAGCTATCCCGACGCGCCGACGTTCCGCGAACTTGGGTACGACGTGACGCTGGGCGTCTACTACCCCCTGATAGGACCCAAGGGCCTGCCGAAGGACATCCGGGACAAGCTCTACCAGGCGGCCAAGGCGGCCATCGAGGATCCGGCATTCGCAAAAGCGGTCAAGGCGCAAGGCTTCGTCCTTGATACCAAGGATCCGGAGGCGTTCCGCAAGGAGCTTTGGGAGTCCTTCCGAGCCAATGCGGTGATCGTGAAAGACCTCGGTCTGGGCAAGAAGTGAACTGCGGGCGATGAATGCCCGCACTGCGGGGCAGATCGCCGCCGGCTTGTTCCTGGTGATCGGCGGCGGGCAGGTTTACCTTGCGCTCGGCCTGCCGCGAGGAACACTTGCCGAGCCGGGGCCGGCCGTGTTTCCGCTGCTGGTCGGCGCGGCGACCTGCGTGGCCTCGCTGTGCTGCCTGGTTTTGGCAAGCGTCGAAGCCGAGCCGGCCAGATTCGACGTTCGCGCGAACGCGCCACGGCTTGCCGTGCTCGTGGCTGCGTTCGTCGCGTTCATCGCGCTGCTGCCGCGCATCGGCTTCATCGTGCCCGCGCTGATGCTCGAGATGGTCGTCCTCCAGGCTTTCGGCATGCGCGGCGCCTGGCGACGTGCAGCGGCGGCGGTCGTCATCACGGCGGCTGCCGTCGTCCTGTTCGAGGTTCTCCTCGACGTGAGATTTCCGACCCCGTCGTGGAGCCTCTGATCCCGGCATGAGCTCGATCGACGGCATCGTGTTCGGGTTTTCCGTCGCTCTCCAGTGGCAGAACTTGTTTGCGTGTTTCGCCGGAGTCCTGATCGGGACCATCGTCGGCGTGCTCCCGGGCATCGGACCCGTGGGAGCCATGGCGTTGCTCCTGCCGGCAACCTTCGCGCTCACTCCTGCCGGCGCGTTGATCATGCTCGCCGGGATCTACTACGGATCGATGTACGGTGGGTCGACCACCGCGATCCTGCTCAAGATCCCGGGCGAAGTCTCCTCGGTGATCACGACGCTCGATGGCTATGAGATGGCACGGCGCGGCAGGGCCGGGCCGGCGCTGTTCGTTGCGGCGCTCGGTTCGTTCGTTGCGGGAACGATCGGCGTCGTGGGCCTGGCTTTCCTGGGCCCCTTGCTCTCCAGGGCGGCCTTGACCTTCGGTCCGCCGGAGTTCTTCGCGTTGTGCCTCCTCGGCTTGATGGTGCTGTCCCGCCTCACGGGCTCTCCGCTGCCACGCGCGTTCCTGATGGTCACGGTCGGTCTGGCGTTGAGCACCGTCGGCATGGAGCCGATGTCTGGATCCAGCCGGTTCACGTTCGGCTTCCTCGACCTGGCGCAGGGCATCGACCTGGTGCCGGTCGCGATGGGCATGTTCGGCGTCGCCGAGTTGCTGAAGATGGCCGAAGGCGCACTGGTGCAGGCCAAGCCGATCAGCGTGCGGTTGCGCGAGCTCCTGCCCTCGAAGGAGGAGTGGCGACGTTCGGTTTGGCCGATCGGCCGCGGTTCGCTGATGGGCTTTCTCTTCGGGCTCGTGCCCGGTCCGACGGCCATGATCGCGACGTTCACCTCCTATGCCGTCGAACGCAAACTGTCCAGTCACCCGGAGCAGTTCGGCAAGGGGGCCATCGAGGGCGTGGCCGGCCCCGAGGCGGCGAACAACGGCGCAGCGCAAGGCGCGTTCATCCCCCTGCTCACGCTAGGCATCCCGTTCGCGCCGGCGTCGGCCATGTTGCTGGCGGCCTTGCTCATCCACGGCGTGAAGACCGGGCCGCTCATGATCGCGAACAACCCCGAGGTCTTCTGGGGCGTGGTGTCGAGCATGTATGTGGGCAATCTCATGCTGCTGGTTCTGAACCTGCCGCTGATCGGAGTGTTCGTTTCGCTGCTGCGGTTGCCGCTCTATTTCATCGCGAGCATCGTGGCGTTGTTCTGCCTGGTGGGAACCTACGCCATCGGCAACAGCATCATGGATGTCTGGGTGCTGCTTCTGAGCGGCGTGGCCGGCTACCTGCTGCGCAAGCTCCGCTTCGAGCCGGCGATCCTGGTGCTGGCGCTGGCGCTTGGGCCCATCCTCGAGCGCTCGTTCATCCAGTCGCTTTACCTCGTGCAGGGCGATTGGCTGCAGATCCTCCAAAGGCCGATCACCGCTGCAATGCTCGTCGCGGGACTCGCCGCCCTGGCGGCCCCGGCGTTGTTTCGCCTGGGTCGGCGCATGGTGGCGCAAGGGCGGCCAGCGTGACCGCGAGGAGGCTCGCGCGCGACTCGCTTGCGCAGGATGCGCCCCGATTGACCCGCCCGATCGAGGCATCGATACTCGGATTCGCGCGATCGAATCCGCGTTGCCGCAGGACCTATCGCAAGGGGACGCGTTGAAGGAGCTCAAGACCTATCCGGAAGGAACGCCGTTCACCGGCACCATCGGCCGCACGGCAGGCGAATCGGACGCGGCGTGGCCGCAGCCGCCGCGCGCGAAACCGGGCGCGCCCAACGTGCTCGTGTTCCTGCTCGATGACGTCGGGTTCGCGCAGCTTGGCTGCTACGGTTCCGACATCCGCACGCCGACCTTCGACCGGCTTGCGGCGGGCGGGCTGCGCTATCGCGACTTCCACACGACGGCGATCTGCTCGCCGACGCGCGCGTGCCTGCTCACCGGGCGCAACCATCACTCCAACGGTGTGGGCATCATCCAGGAGATGGCCACGGGCTTTCCTGGCTACAACGGCATGGTGCCGCGCGAGAACGGCTTCCTGTCGGAGATGCTGCTGGCGGAAGGCTACGCGACGCTGGGCATCGGCAAGTGGCACCTCACGCTGGCAAGCGAGTACGCGTCCGGCGCGTCGAAGGCGCGCTGGCCGCTGTCGCGCGGGTTCGAGCGGTTCTACGGCTTCATCGCCGGCAAGACCAACCAGTGGGTGCCCACGCTGGTGCACGACAACCATTACGTCGAGCCACCGCGGCGGCCGGAGGAGGGCTATCACCTCAACGCGGACCTCGCCGACCGCGCGATCGAGTACCTGACCGACCTGCGCACCATCGCGCCGGACAAGCCGTTCTTCATGTACTACTGCCTGGGCGCCGGGCACGCGCCGCATCACGTCGAGCCCGAGTGGATCGAGCGCTATCGCGGGCAGTTCGATCATGGCTGGGACCGGTGGCGCGAGCAGGTGTTCGCGCGGCAGCTGGCGATGGGGGTCGTGCCGGCGGGCACGAAGCTCTCGCCACGGCCGCAGTGGGTCAAGGCGTGGGACACGCTGTCCGCCGACGCGCGGCGGCTCTACGCGCGGCAGATGGAGGTTTACGCCGCTTTCCTCGAGCAGACCGACCACCACGTCGGGCGCGTGATCGATTTCCTCGAGCGCCTGGGCGAACTCGACAACACGCTGATCCTGCTGGCCTCCGACAACGGCGCGTCGGCCGAGGGCGGAGAGCACGGCTCGTTCAACGAGAACCAGTTCGCCAATCGCGTCGAGCCGACGATCGAGCAGAATCTCGCGCACCTCGACGACTGGGGCAGCGTCCGGTCCTTTCCCAACTACTCGTGGGGCTGGGCGTGGGCGGGCAACACGCCGCTGCGGCGCTGGAAGCGCTACCTGCACCAGGGCGGCATGAGCGATCCGCTGATCGTGCACTGGCCCGGAGGGATCGCCGCGCGCGGCGAGGTGCGCGGCCAGTACGTGCACGTCGTAGACGTCGCGCCGACGGTCCTGGAGGCGCTCGGGCTCGAAGCGCCGAAGCAGCTGAACGGGGTCGCGCAGCGGCCGCTCGAAGGTGTCAGCTTTGCGCACACGTTCGACGACGCGGCTGTCCCGACACGCAAGAAGGTGCAGTATTACGAGATGATCGCCTCGCGCGCCCTGTGGGCCGACGGCTGGAAGGCCGTCGTCGAGCAGCCGCAGGGCGGGCCTCTGACCGAGGCGATCCTGGCGCAGCAGAAGTGGGAGCTCTATCACGTGGAGCGCGACTTCTCCGAGTGCGACGACCTCGCCGAGAAGCATCCCGAGAAGCTCGCCGAGCTGGTCGAGCGCTGGTGGGTCGAGGCGGGCAAGTACAACGTGCTGCCGCTGGATTCACGGATGCAGCTGCGCATGGGTGAGCGCAAGCCGGGGTCGGCGCCGTCCGGCAACCGGTACGTGTATTACCCCGCCGGCGCGCCGCAGTTCCACTACACGGCGGTCGACGTCAAGAACCGCACGCACACGATCACCGCCGAAGTCGAGATCCCGGACGGCGGCGCCGAGGGCGTGCTGCTCGCGCACGGCAGCTGGTTCGCCGGGTACTCGCTGTACGTGAAGGACCGGCGCCTCACCTACGTGCACAATCACCTTGGCCTGGCCGAGTACCGCATCGACTCCACCGAGGACGTGCCGGTGGGCAGGACGACTCTGCGCTTCCGCTTCACGCGCACCGGCGAGCATCGCGGACGCGGGGCGCTCTTCGTCGGCGAGCGGCTGGTCGGCGAGGGCGAGATTCCGCACACGGTGCCGCACGTGATCGAGACGTCGGGCGAGGGTCTCTGCTGCGGGTACGACAGCGGACTGCCGGTCACCCCTGATTACCGCGCGCCGTTCCGCTTCACCGGACGCATCGAGCGTGTCGTCGTCGAGATCGACGTCGCGCCGCCCGCCGACGCCGAGGCGCAACTGCGCACGGCCATGACCGACCACTGAACGAGAGGAAAGCGACGATGACCGGAACGCTGATTCGTTGGCTGCTGTCGATCGCCGCCTGCCTGTGGACTGCCGTCGCTCTGGCGCAGTCGTATCCGTCTCAGCCCATCAAGCTGATCGTGCCGTATCCGCCGGGCGGCAACACGGATATCGTCGCGCGCGTGTTCGCCCAGAAGCTCTCCGAGCGCATAGGCCAGCCGGTGGTGATCGACAATCGCGGCGGCGCGGCCGGCACGCTGGGCATGGGCATCGCCGCGAAGTCCCCCAATGACGGCTATACGCTGGTGATCGGCGACCTGGGCTCGCTGGTGATCGGACCCCTCGCCAAGCCGGGCCTTGGCTACGACCCGCAGAAGGACTTCGCGCCGGTCAGCGTCGTGAGCGCGGTGTCGATCGTGGTGACCGCCCATCCGAAGTCCGGGATCAACTCGATCGCGGACCTGCTTGCGCGCGCCAGGGCGCAGCCCGGCAAGCTGAACGCGGGCACCGGCGGGCAGGCGGGCCCGGGCCACCTCGCGCTCGAGTTGCTGCGCACGATGTCCGGTGTCGACATCGTGCACGTGCCGTTCAAGGGTGGCGCGGCCGCCACGACCGCGCTGCTCGGCGAGCAGATCGACATCGTCATCGACGGCTCCGCCATGGGGCAGGTCAAGGGCGGCAAGTTGAAGGCGATCGCCGTCACCGGCCCGCGCCTGCCGGCGCTGCCGGACGTGCCCGGCATCGGCGAGACGGTGAAGGGCTACGAGTTCACCAACTGGTGGGGAATCCTCGCGCCGGCAGGCACTCCCGCCGCGGCCGTCGCCCGCCTCAATCAGGAGCTGACAGCCGTTGCCGCGCTGCCCGACGTGCGCGAGCGACTGAGCGAGCTGGGCCTCGCGGCGCAGAGCAGCACGCCGCAGCAGTTCGCCGACCTCATCCGCACCGAGACCGACAAGGTCGCGAAGATCGTCAAGGACGCGGGGATCAAGTTTGAGTGACAGGCTACGGTGTCGGCCGAGCGCTTTGCCTGACGGCCGACGCTCATCGCTCCCATTGATGCTCGGAACTTGCGGGACAGCGCACTAGCACCGGAACAGCGCGCCTCCCGCAACGGCCAGGCGTAGCCGTGAGCACGCTGATCCAGGTCAACCGCTCAGCTTGGCGCGCATCGTAAGGTGTACAGGCGGCGGGTCGCACACCGCGGCCGCGAATTTGAACGGAGTGGTGTGGCGATGCAACGCCTCGACCCGGAACGGACTTCCGCAAGCGCGACCGGCGCGCGCGCGGCCGCCGGCCGGAGCGACGCGCTGCCGCCGCCCTACGACGAGCTTCACCGCCGGCTCGCGACCGCATTGCCGCGCGAGCGGCTCGTCACCGATCCGCTGCGCCTGCTCGCATGGGGAACCGACGCGAGCTTCTACCGGCTCGTTCCCCGCCTGGTCGTCGTCGCCGAGCGCGAGGACGAGGTGGTGCGCGTGCTCGCGGCGTGCGCTGAGCTCGGCACGCCGGTGACCTTCCGCGCCGCGGGCACCAGCCTCTCCGGCCAGGCGGTGAGCGACTCGGTCTTGCTGGTGCTGGGAGACGGCTGGGAGCGCTGCGAGGTCGCCGCCGGGGGAGAGACGATCACCCTCGGTCCCGGTGTCGTCGGCGCGACCGCGAACCGCAGGCTCGCAGCACTCGGCCGCAAGATCGGTCCGGATCCAGCATCGATCGACACCGCGATGATCGGCGGTATCGCCGCCAACAACGCGAGCGGCATGTGCTGCGGCACGGTGCAGAACAGCTACAACACGCTGCAGTCGATGCGCGTCGTGCTCGCCGACGGCGGTGTCGTCGACACCGGCGATCCGGCGAGCCGCGCCCGCTTCGCGACGTCGCATGGCGAGCTTCTCGCCGGGCTCGACGCGCTCGCGCGCCGGACGCGCGGCGACGCGGCGCTCGCCGGCCGCATCCGGCACAAGTTCCGGATGAAGAACACCACCGGGTACAGCCTGAATGCCCTGATCGACTTCGACGATCCGTTCGACATTCTCGTGCACCTGATGATCGGCTCCGAAGGCACGCTCGGCTTCATCTCGGAGATCGCCTACCGTACGGTGCCCGAACACGCGCACAAGGCCAGCGCGCTGATCCTCTTCGACGACCTCGAGACGGCGTGCCGGGCGGTGAGCGCGATCAAGGGTGGACCGGTCGACGCGGCCGAGCTCGCCGATCGCGCGGCGCTCTCCTCGGTCGAAGGCAAGCCCGGCCTGCCGGACGGACTGGCCGCGCTGCCAGGGGACGGGGCGGCCCTGCTCGTCGAGACGCGCGCCGCGGACGCGGCGACGCTCGACCGGAACATCGCGGCGATCGAGCGCAGCCTCGGCGGGCTGCACACGGCCGCGCCGGTCCGCTTCTCGAAGGATGCCGCGGAATGCACGCGCTTCTGGGCCGTGCGCAAGGGCATGTTCCCGTCGGTGGGCGCGATGCGCGACGCCGGCACGACGGTGGTCATCGAGGACGTCGCATTCCCCGTGCCGCGGCTCGCCGAGGCGACGCTCGACCTGCAGCGTCTGCTGCGCGCCCACGGTTACGATCGCGCGATCATCTTCGGCCACGCGTTCGAGGGCAACCTGCACTTCGTGTTCACGCAGGACTTCGGCGACGCGGCCGAAGTCCTGCGCTACCGCGGCTTCATGGACGAGCTGTGCCGGATGGTGGTGGAGAAGTACGACGGCTCGCTCAAGGCCGAACACGGCACGGGTCGCAACATCGCGCCGTTCGTCGAGCTCGAGTGGGGTCGCGATGCGGTGCAGCTGATGCGCGCGATCAAGCGCCTGTTCGACCCGAGGGGCCTCCTCAACCCGGGCGTGATCCTCAACGACGATCCCGAGGCGCACGTCAGGCACCTGAAGCCCCTGCCAGCCGCCGACCCGCTGGTCGACAAGTGCATCGAGTGCGGCTTCTGCGAGCCGAAGTGCCCGTCGCGCGGGCTCACGCTTTCGCCCCGGCAGCGCATCACCGGCTGGCGCGCGATCGCGGCGCTCGAGCGCGACGCCGCACCGGCCCCGGTGCTGCAGGCGATGCGCACGCTGTACGACTATCACGGCATCGACACCTGCGCCGCCTGCGGGCTGTGTGCGACCGCTTGCCCGGTCGGCATCGAGACGGGCATCCTGATCAAGGCGCTTCGCGGACGCCGGGCCGGGGCGACGGCGCGCCGGGTCGCCGATGTCGCCGCGCGCCGCTATGGGGCGCTGTCGGCGGGCGTGCGGATCGGGCTTGCCGCCGCGGACGCGATGCACGCGCTCGTGGGCAGCGGCACGATGAAGGGATCGCTGGACGCGCTGCGCAGGCTCTCCGGCGGCACGCTGCCGAAGTGGTCGCCGGCGTTCCCCCGGCCGGTGCGATTCGTCGCGCCTGCCGCTCGCGCAGGCTCCGGCGGGCAGCGGATCGTCTACTTCCCAAGCTGCGCCACGCGCAACATGGGAGCGCAGCGCGGCGACGACGATGCCGTCGAGCCCCTGCCGGCCGTCGCCGCGCGACTGTTCGGCAAGGCGGGATTCGAGGTGATCTACCCCGCGGCGATGGACGGGCTCTGCTGCGGCCAGCCGTTCGAGTCGAAGGGATTGATGACGGCCGCCGACACCAAGTCCGCCGAGCTCGAGGCAGCGCTGAGCGATGCGAGCGAGGGAGGGGCGCTGCCGATCGTCTTCGATACGAGCCCCTGTGCCTGGCGCATGCGGCGCTACCTCGGCGGTCGGCTCGACGTGACCGACAGCATCGCCTTCGTCCGCGAGCGCGTGCTGCCTGCGATCGCGATCGAGCGCATCCCCGGGCCGGTGGCCGTCCACCCCGTGTGCAGTGTGCGCAAGATGGGCCTCGCCGACGCGCTGGTCGACGTGATGCGTGCGGTGTCCGACGAGGTGGTCGAGGTCGAGGCAGTGCAGTGCTGCGGCTTCGCCGGCGAGAAGGGATTCATGCGGCCGGAGCTCAACGAGCACGCGCTGCGTCACCTGAAGGCGTCGCTGCCCGGGACCTGCGTCGCCGGCTACTCGTCTTCGCGGACCTGCGAGATCGGGCTCTCCGAGCAGGCGGGATTCCCCTACCGCTCGTTCATCCGCCTGGTGGAGGCGCGTGCGAGGGACAAGGATCAGCCGGGCTCGAGCGTGTAGAGCTCCTGCGGCCGCGCGACGCCCTTCAACGCATATCGGCCCAGGCTCACGAGGCGCGCGCGCACCGCTTCGCCTCCCGCCTGCACGAACGCGCTCGACACGATCACGCGCTGGTCGAGCGAGGCGCACAGCGCCTCGATGCGCGCGGCTTCGTTGACCGCGGCACCGAGCACGGTGAAGTCGAGCCGGCGGGGGCTGCCGACGTTGCCGTAGAGGAGCTCGCCGATGTGCAGGGCAATGTCGGCGTCGGACACCGGCAGGCCGGCCTCGCGGCGCGCCACGTTCAGCGCCTCGAGCCGGCGCCGTGCCTCGGCGGCCGCGTCGAGCGCGCGTTCGCAGCCGTTCGACTCGTCGCGGTCCGGGAAGATCGCGAGCAGTCCGTCGCCGATGAACTTGAGCACGTGGCCGCCCTGCGCCTCGATCGACTCGACCAGCGCCTCGGCGTAGTCGTTGAGCATCGACAGCACGACCTGCGAGTGCTGCGCATCTGCGATCCGGGTGAAGCCGACCAGGTCGCTGTACCAGACGACCGCGCGGATGCTCTCCGCCCGGCCGCGCACGACGTTGCCCGCGAGCACCCGCTCCGCCGCGTCGCTCCCGAGGTAGGTGGTCATCAGCGTGCGCGCGGAGCGCTGCATCGAGCGCCAGAGGAAGACCGTTGACAGCGCGGGAAGCGACTCGGCAAGGAGATCGATCGCGTCCTCGTCGAAACCTGCGGGTGCATCGGACAGCCACGAGGCGACCACGCCGCGCGTCTCGACCAGCCACTTGGCTTTGCCCAGTCGCACAGTCATCGCCACGTAGTCGGTCCCGCCACGCTGCCGGAACTCGTCGAGCACCGGGAACTCCCCGGTACGGTAGGTCGCATCAAGACGGCGTCGCAGGCGCTCGTGCGGGCCGGTGACAAGCACGTGGAACGGACTCGTGAGCCACGCCTCGTTGCTGGCGGCATCCGTGGCACGGAGAAAGGTCTCGTGGACTGCTCCCTGGTCCCGTGTCCAGCGCACGCCGAGGCTGTCGAAGCTCGGGTCGAGCATTTCGCCCACCAGCGCGGCGCGCATCAGTGGAACACCCGCTGCGATGAGTCGCTTGCAGGCGCCGTCGACAATCGACACCTCGTCCGCCCCGTCGAGCGAGGCGCGGACGATCCAGCGGTTGATCTCGTCGGCGGTTGGCGCGGGCATCGGCAGGCGGCGGCGTGAAGCGCGTACGCTA
>Ga0209254_10002202_pt1 | contig 17655 bp, 21 predicted proteins | sample FrelakmetDIP11DI_FD_187148 | JGI IMG/M metagenome (GOLD analysis project Ga0209254, IMG submission 187148) | Freshwater lake sediment microbial communities from the University of Notre Dame, USA, for methane emissions studies - DIP11 DI (SPAdes)... | ecosystem: Environmental > Aquatic >...
GGAATGAGCACCTCCGCCCGATCACTGAAGGTAACAATTGACAAAAGGTCTTGCCGGCGGAGCTGGCGGACAATCTCGATTGCAGTATTTTTTACCGTATCCATGCGCTCGCCCTGCATCGATGTGGAGCGATCCAGCACCAGGCAAACGTTGAGTGGAGCGCTCTCTGCGACTTCCTCCAGGCGTGGTGGAGACAGATTTATCAGGCCGTATACCAATTGCGGCTCGTTGAGACGGGGCAGGCCGTTCCGGCTGTAGAGCAGGTTGATATCCAGAGGGGGAGATAGGAAGTCTTGTTTGGGCAGTTGGTGGTCGTATTTTGCTTTTAGATCCGGATCGCATAAAATTTCGTAAGCGCGCTGTATGTCCAGGAAAAGCTCGGTATCCCCAGTTTCCATATTGACATCGGGATGCAACCGCAGCGCCGAATGATGGTAAGCCTGGCGGACTTCATCGAGGGTCGCGTCCCGCGGCAGGCCGAGCAGTGCGTAATAATCAGCAGGAACAGGCATTGCGAAATTTATCCGGGAAGGCGCACTAATATGGCAGTAATATTGTCTGGACCACCTGCGGCGTTAGCGCTGTCCACCAGCGCCTGGCAGATCTGCTCAGGAGGAGTGTCTGCATTTACCAAGCGGCTGATCTCCTCCTCTGGTACTACGCCCCACAATCCATCTGAGCAGATCAGCAGACTACCGGATTCTGGCAGGCGCATGGTCTTGATATCTGGATCAAATGGCTCCCCTTGACCCAAAGCGCGGTAAAGAACGTTGCGCTGAGGATGGACAGCAGCTTCTTCAATACTAAGCTGGCCCAGCTCTACGAGGCGTTTTACCAGCGAGTGATCTCGAGTGAGGGCTTCGAGTTTACCTTGGTCGTCGATCAGGTATGCCCGGCTGTCGCCAACATGGGCGATAGTAATCTGCTCACCCAAGATCAACGCAGCAGTCAGGGTAGTGCCGCCACCTGGTACCTGCTTGGTGATCGAGCGGTGGGCTTCCTGCACGCCGGTTTGCATAATCTCCTGCAGCGACTCTTCTGGGGTGACCGGCTTAACGCTCAGCAAGGGGACGAACAGTTTGCTCACGATATAACTCGCCATAGAGCGAATGGCAATCCCACTGGCAATCTCACCGTGTTGGTGCCCCCCCATGCCATCGGCGACGACATAGAATCCGAAAGGCAGATTGCTGTGATCGCTGGTTAGCGAAGTGGTTAAGGCGAACAAAGCATCTTCGTTGTGTTCTCGCTGCATGCCTACGGATTGAGCGCAGGCAGCAAGGAGTTGCGGCGGTTCCAGATTGTTCTTGATTGGAGTGTTCGAATTCTCCACCGCAGGTGGAGAATTCGGGCCAGCGGAAATATTCTCTGGAACAGTTTCGTCCTGACCGAATAACTTCTGAAAAAATCCCTTCACCGGTGATAACCTCCCTGGACTTCAGGCGTTGTCTTTGCTGGGAAGACCTTGGTGCTGCTGTGGTCTTCAGGCAAGTAAGGCATAGATTCGATGGTCGGTAGATCCGATGTATACCAGATCATCGACGGCGATCGGCGTGCCAGTTATTGGACCTTGTGTGCGGAATTTCCAGCGCAGGCGTCCGGTGCGAAATTCCAGGCAGTATAGGTGCCCGTCTACCGACCCACAGTAGAGTGAGTCTTTATAGACAACCGGCGAGCCAGTCACCTGATTTTCTGTGGTAAAGGTCCAAACTTCCTTTGCCGAACGGATATCAATGCAATAAATTTGTCCGTCAATTGAACCGGTAAATATGTAATCACCGACAATACACGGGGTCGTTATCGATGCCTTATTCAGCCGAAAACGCCAGATTACCCACCCGGTGCGGGCATCCAGTGCATAGAGTGTTGAGTCGACTGAACCGAAATAAACCGTGCCTTGCCATACGACCGGAGAAGAGGTGATCGCGCGTTTAGCTTTGAAGCGCCACTTAATTGTACTGCGGAAATCCATACAATAGAAGTCGCCGCTCTCGGTGCCGAAATAGATGAGATCGTTGACCACCAACGGGGTGGAGCGGATCGGAGAGCCAGCATCACTGCGCCAGGCGCGCCGCCCGCTGATGGTATTCACTGCATGCAGGTACCCATCGTCAGCGCCAATGAAAACGTGTCCCTCGGCAATGTGCGAGGAGGAGCGGACCGGTCCCTCGGTAAGGTAAGTCCAGTTGAGTCGCCCAACCCGAGTGCTGATCACATGTAGACGCTTATCCTCCGAGCCAAAGTAGAGGTGACCTTCGAATACCACCGGCTTACATACAATACCGCCCTCGGTAGGATATTTCCAGAGAAACTCACCAGTCGCAGCATTCAGAGCGTAAAGGTTGTTATCATATGATCCGACATACACGATTCCATCGTGGTAAGCTGGAGATCCGCGTACTTCATCTTCGCAAGAAAACTCCCATACCGGCTTGATCGTTTCTCCCGCTGTGTGGGTGGCGGTCTTGGTCAGAGCAATCTTTGTCAGGACCCCGGTATCTCGCGCGGCGTGGATCAGCGCCTCTTTCATCGCCTCAGCGCTTTCGTAACGCTCTTTCGGATCGTATTGCAGTGCGGTACTGATCACTCTCTCCACTTCAACGGACACCACCGAGTTGATCTGGCGCACAGGGCGTTCCATAAATGTGAAGGGAGCTTCCAGGCGCGGGTCTCTTTTGGTGAGCAAATGGTGCATCGTTGCTCCCAGGGCGTAGATGTCCGCCAGGTTGCCGGCTTCCCCGCGATACTGCTCGGGAGGCGAGTAGCCTTCGGTGCCAATCATCGTGCCGCGCTGACCTGCCTGGAAGGGTTTGGCAATACCAAAATCGATCAGCACAACGTGACCGAACTGGTTGATCATAACATTGGAGGGTTTCATATCCCGGAAGATGATCGCCTCCGGATGGTGGTTGTGCAAGTAACTGAGCACATCGCACAGCTCAATGCCCCATTGCACCACCTTTTCTTCAGAAATATAACTCTCGCTCTCGTTCAGGATCGCTTCTAGATCTTTTCCGTTGATAAACTCCAGGATCAGGTAGGAGCGCTCGTTTTGAGAAAAATAATCGTAGATGCGGGGGATTGAAGGATGGTCGAGTGTGGCGAGCAGGTTGGCTTCTCGCTCGAAGTTACGGACGATTGTGCTACGCACCAGCTCGTCTCGCGCCTGGTTGATCATCTCTTTGACCGCAACTACTTTGACCACATTGGGAAAATGCAAATCGCGGGCGCGGTATACAGCCCCCATTCCACCCACCCCGATTACATTCTGGATCAGATAGCGGTTGGTCAGGGTCGTGCCGGCATTGAGCTGTTGGGTTACCCCTGATGGGTCGTTATCCAGTTTTTGCGTGATGCGATGCGTTTCCAGAAAAACCCTCGCTTTCTGCTCTACCTGCAAATCTCAAGTCATTATAGCCACCAATGCCTAGATTTGCAAATAAAACCGTCATACCTAAAGGAAATGTAATGCGGTAAGCGTGAGCACTCTGCGCTCGATCGGTATCTCACCGCAGATTCATCATAACATCAACCGGCTCAACATCACCAAGGCGAGCTGTCAGATGATGATCTTCATCCGGACCGCCCGGATATTAATCGTCAATTCTACCATCCAACGCAATGCTTTTGGTAATCTGCTGCCTGAATATACTCAGCCGGGAGCAAGGATCGCTGTGGGAGGTGAGGCAGGGATCATCTTGCTCGTCTGGTTGCAGAATGGGTTGCAGAGCTGAGATAATTATGCTATGCTGGATTTTATTCTCCACCCCAAGGATCATTTCCTTTATCGCCAGCGCTCGCTCAAACTCTCAACATACAGGCGGTCCTGGGGCTGTATTGATTTCGCTACATTCTGCGCATGACACCTTGAGGCTTGAAACATGACTGATTTTGAAACCTACCAATCGCCCTTCACCTGGCGTTATGCTTCTGCTGAGATGCGCCGTTTGTGGAGTGAAGTCCACAAGCGCCGCCTGTGGCGGCAGGTCTGGCTTACCCTTGCGGAAGTACAAGCTGAGTACGGCTTGGTGCATCCTGAGCAGTTGGCTGAACTGAAACTGCATGTGGAGCAGGTTGATTTATCTCGCGCTCTGGAGATCGAAGCAGAAATCCATCACGATCTCATGGCGGAGCTAAAGACCTTTGCGGAGCAAGCTCCATCAGGCGGCGGCGCTCTGCACCTGGGAGCCACATCGATGGATATTGAGGACAATGCCGATGTCCTGCGTATACGACAGTCGCTTGACCTGGTGAACACCCGTCTCAGCCGGCTGCTTCTCTTGTTTGCGGAGCGAATTGAACGCTGGTCGGATTTACCCTTGATTGCGTTCACCCACCTGCAGCCCGCTGAGCCATCAACCCTGGGCTACCGCCTGGCGATGTACGCCCAAGATCTGTTGTTCGATTGGGAAGATCTTCGCCGGGCGCATCGCCGGATGAGGGGGAAAGGTTTTAAGGGTGCAGTAGGCACTGGCGCTGCTTATGCCGAGCTGTTAGGCGCAGAAAACCTGGCTGCCTTCGAAACCAAACTCTCTACCCGCCTGGGGCTGCCATTTTTCCCAGTAACCACACAAACTTACCCGCGCAAGCAGGATTATCTGGTGGTCAGCGCTCTGGCTGGGCTCGCAGGCTCATTGTATAAGTTTGCTTTTGACCTGCGTATCCTGCAATCCCCTCCGATTGGCGAGCTTGCCGAACCCTTCGGCAAGCGCCAGGTAGGGTCATCCGCGATGCCGTTCAAGCGCAATCCAATTAACGCAGAGAAGATCGATTCGCTGGCCCGGATGCTGGCGCAGCTGCCCCGCCTGGCGTGGGATAATGCCGCTCATTCGCTGCTCGAGCGAACTCTGGACGATTCAGCTAACCGGCGCATCCTGCTGCCAGAGTCTTTTTTGATCGCCGACGAGCTCTTGAGCGTGGTCGATCGAATCTTGCGCGGGCTGGTGGTAAATGAGAGCGCCATACAGCGCAATTTGATGATCTACGGCCCGTTTGCTGCTAGCGAACGCGTGCTGATGGCGTTGAGCAAAGCCGGAGCGGATCGCCAGGCGATGCACGAGCGCCTGCGGGAAGCTTCCATGATAGCCTGGAATACAGTATCCCAGGGCGAAGCTAATCCCCTGGCGGAGATGCTTGCCGCCGATACGCTGATTACTGCTTATCTGGGTGCTGGTGAAATCCGGGGCTTGATGGATGCCAGCCATCACCTGGGTGACGCTCCCCACCGCGCTCGCCTCCTGGCTCAAACTCTCCGGGAGGCAGTGGAGTCAGGAGTCCATCCAATAAATGAAAAGCGCTTACATATTAAAAGCAGTGCTGAGGACGGATCATGAACGAAGATATTTTCAACACATTCGAATCCCTGACTTTCGATGATGTACTCATCGTCCCCGGCTACACCGAGGTGATGCCCGATCAGACCAACGTCACTGCCCAGCTTACCCCCGGAATCCGCCTGAATATCCCGATCCTCTCAGCTGCCATGGATACTGTCACCGAGGCACGCCTGGCAATCGCCCTGGCCCGCGCGGGCGGGATGGGAATCATTCATCGCAACCTTTCTCCCCAGGCACAGGCAGCCGAGGTGGATAAGGTCAAACGCTCCCAATCGGGCATGATCGTCGAGCCAATCACTCTTCCTCCGGACGCATCCTTGCGCCAGGCGGAGGCAATCATGTCCACCTACCACATCAGTGGCGTGCCGATCACCGCTCCCGACGGCACGCTGGTGGGCATCCTGACCAACCGGGATGTGCGTTTTGTGGAAGAAGCAGAATATGATCTGCCGGTTAGCCGGTTCATGACTGCCGAGAATCTGGTCACTGCCCCGGTGGGTATCAGCCTGCAAGATGCCATGCGCCTTTTACAGAAGCACCGCATTGAAAAACTACCCCTGGTAAATGAGAGCGGCGTAATCAAAGGCTTGATCACGGTCAAAGATATTCAAAAAGCGCGCGATTTCCCCCATGCTGTCAAAGATGACCAGGGCAGACTGCAGGTAGGCGCTGCGGTGGGGGTGGGAGCAGATTTAGAGGAGCGGGTGCACTTGCTGGTCGATGAAGATATCGACGTAGTTGTCGTCGATACCGCTCATGGGCATTCGGCCGGGGTGCTCAATGCCCTCCAGCGCATTCGCCATTACTGGCCGGCGCTGCCCGTAATCGCCGGTAATGTGGTGACAGAGGAAGGTGCTCTAGCATTGATCCAGGCGGGCGCCAGCGCACTCAAGGTGGGTGTGGGAGCGGGGTCGATCTGCACGACGCGGGTGATCTCTGGGGCAGGCATGCCCCAGGTGACTGCTATCTACAACTGCGCCCAGGCGGCACGCAAACATGGAGTTCCGCTTGTGGCCGATGGCGGCATAAAATTCAGTGGGGATATCGTTAAGGCAATCGTTGCCGGAGCAGATGTGGTCATGCTGGGCAGCCTGCTGGCTGGGCTGGACGAATCTCCAGGGGAGGTAGTCTTCTACGAAGGAAGGCGTTTCAAGGACTATCGCGGGATGGGCAGCCTGGGCGCCATGCAGGGTTATGGTCGCGATCGCTACGCCAGCGGGCAGGCTGGCGCCTCGGAGGGCAGCGGAAAGCTGGTGCCTGAAGGAATCGAAGGGCGGGTGCCTTATAAAGGTCCGCTGCAGGATTACATCTTCCAGCTCGTCGGCGGGCTGCGCTCAGGTATGGGCTATGCTGGTGCAGCAAGCCTGGAAGATTTACGCACAAAAGTGCGCCTGACGCGCATCACTAACGCCGGGTTGATCGAAAGCCACCCCCATGATATTGTCATCACCAAGGAAGCTCCCAATTATCAAGTTACGCGGGGGGATACCTAAATCCGGGGGAAGGCTCGAATCCCCGGGATTTCACATACCTGTTATTCTAATTGCCAGGTTGCTCGTTATTCTTATAACTTCCCGACCAGGCGCATAAAGCCGCGGTGCCAGGCATGGAAGGAGCGAACGGGCGGGGCATACATCAAGTTGTAATGTACAATAAGCCGTCTAGTTCTCCAAACCATCCGGTAATCTTGCCGGAATAGTCCAACCCTACATACACTTGAATATGGAGCATCTCCAATACCTTCCGCTTATTCTCGTCGGTAGGTTGCCAATCCTGGCTTGCTAGCCTCATCCTAACTTCTCCGGCGAAATGCTCCAGAGTTTCCAGCTCTTCACGGGTTGGCAGTTCTGAGAGTTGGCTTTCAATCTCCTGGGTACGCTCTACAATCGATTGCATTTCACCATCAATTTGCTCTCTCTCAATGAGAAATTCTCCCTTTGTCATCCCGATTTCAGGATCGGTATAAGCACGTATAAGGTTTGCCTTGCGTTGCTCCAGCTTGCCAATAGAGCGATGATACTTCTCCAATAACACCCGCTGCCTACGTTGAGTATTGCGCTCCTTTTCAAGTGCTTGCTCATATCCTTCATGCAGGCTCCCCGGCTCAAGTAAAAACTTCTTGATGCGCTCCCATACAGCCGCTTCAATCCTACTCCCGGTTATCTCACGGTTGATACAATGCCCTTCGGCTCTCTTATGGCGGTAAACAATCCGCCCATTACGCCATAACCCCGGCTTGCGGTATTGGGCAATATAAGGTTTCCCGCAATCAAGGCAACGGATCATCCTGGAGAGCATATAAAACCGTTGCGGCTTGCGTTTGTAAGCATCCTTGTTTATCTTGCGCTTTCGTTGGGCCTCATTGAATACCTTGCTACCGATAATCGGAGGGATAGCAATCTTAACCCATTCTTGCTTATCTCTCGGATTAACCCTTCCATTGCCCCGCTTGGTTTTATTGTAGTAAGCATCTCCAATGTAAGCGGTATTGGCCAATATAAGCTTTACCGTAGAGCCGAACCAAGAAGCCTTGCCGTAAGGGGTTGCAATATCCATATCATTAAGTTTTTTGGCAATGCTTCTCAAAGATTGATTCTCATGAACATACCAGTAAAAAATCTGTTTAACAATCCCAGCCTCTCCCTCATCAATGGATAATCCTCCAGGAGTTTCCGGATCGATCCTATATCCGAATGAAGCATTTCCAACCCCGACAAACCGCCCCCGCTCCGCTTTGCCGCGCTTTCCCCGGTTGCACCGCTCTACGCGCTTGGCATTCTCCCACTTGGCAAAAGTTGCATCCATGTCCTTGCGGACCTCGCCCTCGGGAGATGCCTCATAATTGCCAAGCACATATTCAACCCGCGCCCCTTTACGAGTAAACTCATTCTCCAGGGTTTGCCGGAAATAAGGATCGCGCGCCAACCTATCAAGGGCATGGACAACAACAACATCGATACCAACTGATTCGAGGTAAGTAAAAGCAGCATCCAGACTTGGGCGATTTAACTCCAGGGAGGTGAAATCATCAACGTATGCCGCAATTGAGCCGTTTCCCTTCGTTGCATCGAAGCCCGTCACCGGATCAATGAAATGATCTCCAACGAGGGCATAACCACGCTTACCGATGTAAGAGATACAATCGGCAATTTGAGTAGGGATTGAGTTATTATCCCTCTGGATGTCACTAGAAACCCTTGCGTATATTATCGCTCTGTCATTCATCTCGATACTCCTCACTTGCTGAAAATTGCCCCGTAACCCGATTCCAACTCAACCATGCTCAAATGAGCATATCCCGCAGTTGTGGATATATTCGCATGCCGCGCCAGCTCTTGAGCCAACTTGAGATTACCCGAACCCCTCAACACGGTTGTTACAAAGTAATGTCGAAACTTATGCGGGGTGATTGAATGCTCATCCCCCAGGATTTCCCGCGCCATCTCGGTAATTGCCTTATACCCGGCGGTTGTGGTGATCGGCTTTACCTCCAAACCCGCTCCCCTGTCATGCCTTGCGAATACCGGGAGAGTTGGCCGCGAGCCGTTATACATGCTCTCAAGCGGAGAGCGAGCCTCAAGATAATCCGTTATCGCATCCATAGCGCGAGCCGAAAACAATACAACCGCTTGTTTATTGCCCTTGCCGATTACAACGGCGCGCCGATTCTCGATGTCCATATCCCTGAATCTAAGATTGCAAGCCTCATGTATCCTCAATCCAGTATCCGCCAATGTAAGGATGAGCGCCTTATCTCGTAAAACTAGCATCCTTGCATGATCGGCGCGGATGCTGCTATTCTTCTTCGGTTGTGGTATCTCCATCCCTTCAATGTGAGCCAGCATAACCCCAATTTCATCCGCTGGATACTTCGGGATGCGAATCCCGGCGCGGCGGTTGTGCTTCCGGGCGAGCAACTTTACCCGCGCCAGGTTGATAGATGCAATCCGCTCCGCTTCGAGATATTCATAGAAACCAATAACGGCGGTTGTATATTGCGATTCGGTTGCCGTTGATAACCGCTTGAGATAAGCGGAGAATAAGGTAATCGCATCCTCATTCAATCCGGTTATATCCCCATCCGGGTTTATCCCGTTATTGGATAATGTCTCTATAAATGCTTTCATCCCGTTTCCATATGCTCTTGCAGTATGCTTGCTTCGAGCCTGAGAGATGCTCTCGATATACTTCCCGCTTGCCTGATTTATGCTAACCATTGCCGCCTCACTTTCGGGTAGTTGGGGCGCTCCGGGATGCGCCCCATTTACCAACTATCGATGATTCTTCTTTATGTCTACGGGTTGCTCTTCGCGGAGATTGATGTCTAACCCTTGAGCAACGTCATCCAGCAGCATCCCAACGGAGCCGTAAACCGCCTCAAGCGGCTCCCCGTTGCTCGCCTCTTGCCACTCGCGCCGGATTGTTGTTAGGACATCAATCACCCGTTGCGTTTCAATATACGGTTGCCACATTTCAAGCCTCCTTGCGGAGCGCCTTGCCCTACTTCCCGGTAAATAAGCAATGCGCCCCGATAAAGCCGGGGCGCATGGTTGCATGATAAAATTATGTGCAAGCCATTCAACCGATAACCCCGGTTGCGTGGTTAGGCTCCGAGAGATGTTTGCCGCATCTTTCGGAGCCGCTCTTTTGTTAAGCCTGAGAATTATTCTTTTCCCGCAATTGCTTCACATACAACTCAAGGATGATTAGTATCTGCGAATTGAGCGAGCGCCGCTCTTTTTCGGCTATCTCCTTGAGCGCCTTGTGAAGCTCTTCCGGTAATCTCAAGTTCAACATTACCATAGTTCTAATATAGCACCGATATAGTACAAAGTCAAGCATTCCCGGCGGCAATTATTCGGTTGGAAAAGTGCGGATTACAGGGTATCTTTTTTGACTCCTAGAGTTTTTGAGGATATAGTTAATAAGCCTATATTTGACATTTGGCATACGGAGGTTTTTGCTATGCCTGCATCGGATAGTATTGAAATAAAGAAATTAAAAAAAGAATTATCCCAATGTAAAAGGGAATTAAAAGAAGCCAACCAATTTAATGAGAGGTTGCGTTCCATTGTTGGTTATGACGAATTAAAAGGGTGGAAACCACAAGATAGGATAGAGAAACAATATGGATGGGTATATGCATGGCTTTATCCTCTCTCCTCATATATGAGTGGTAAGGTGAACGGTGATGTTAGAAACCAAATCATGAATATTGTGACAGCGATAATTGCTCAACTCGTTGTAATTGGTAAATATGGAGTCAAGCTGCCATTTGACCCAAGGGAAGTTGACCAAGGGGCGATTAATTCGGGGGTGGTTGAACCGGAGGCATTTGATATTGACCAATATCTGGAAGACCCGGATAGTATATATATCAGGCATTATGATCCTTGTGAAATTTGTGGGGAAAAACGCATTACTCATATTTGCCATATCGTCCCAAGAACATATGGTGGTGCATTGCATAGGGATAATTTTGTGATTCTTTGCCCACTCCATCACCATTTATTTGATCATTCCCGGCTTAACGAAGATGAATGGGCAATATTGTCTAATATCATCAATATAAAAATGGATGCAGCAAAAATATACGCAAATGAGGTTAGGTTGCCCATGTTGAAAAGGTTTTGGAAGCAATCCAAATAAGCAATAAGGACACAAAGCAACATGGAGCGGAATTGTGATTGAAAAGGAACAGGATACATGACACTAGATATTGTTGCCATCGTTATTTCGATCATCAGTTTAATGGTTGCTATTATCGTTACTATCAGGCAATTTCTCAGGGATAGAATACAAATACAAGTGAATTGTGAGCGAGGTACAACTATCGGGGTATTTTTTGATAGTTTGGATAATATAGAAATTCTTGCAGTAAACACCGGTTTTCGAGCTGTTGAAATTAGGGGTGCTGGTTTTATGATGAGCAATAAAAAGAAATACACAGGTTGTTTGGTAGATTTATTTCCCAAAAAACTCAGTGAGGGAGAAAGCGTGACGATTGTATTTGACCTAGATGATGTGAAGTTGGCGGTTGAGCGGTTAGGGGGAAATGTGAAATATAAATACTCGTTCGTACAAACTAGCAACGGGAAAATATTCAAAGGCAAATTACCCAAGTTATTCATGGAATTGAAAATTGCATAGTATTTTCTCGCGCGTGGGACCCAAGAAACATAGAGAAATAACGAGAGATAAGGTGGGATGGGGTGACGCAACGAGGTGTGAAGGGATGTGACCGCCGGAATTTCTCGCCCGCTCGGAGCGCCGCCGCCCAGGTTGCCGGAAGCAAAGCGAGCGCCGGGATAGTCCTGGCAGCCGGAGCATGCTTCCGGGAGATATGCCATCTTCGAGCGCAATGGTTAAGATAATAGCGATTACCACAACCACTAAACCGCGTTACTAACCGGGAGGATTGGGGCGAGGTTGCCAAACGGAGCCAATCGAAATGTACCCCGTGCGGTTTCCCGCACCTCGCCCCCAAGTTGTAATCCTGTAATTACAACCCCCCATGATTTCATGGAATTTCCGCCTCACCGCTCACCCTCGCGCCATCTATTCGACCCTCGCGGAAGCGCCCCGGAATCGGCACTTCCTCGCCAAACATATCTTCCAGCCTGGCGACCATCCCTAGCATCTCATCGACGCTCATTTGCTTCATAACCCAAAAGCGCCCGTCGGCAATCGCCCAATATGCAGGAGGATCGTATTTGCAGCTCCCCCAATCCGGCCAGCAACTCTCGATTTTTGGTAGGTTTTTGCCAATCTCGGAGACTGATTCAGCTTTCGGTAACTGAATTTGTGCAAGCAGTTCCCGCGCCACGGATGCAGTACCCGCCCCTCCGGTAACTAAACTCGCTGCCAAATGACGAACAATCCATTCCCGGCGCGGATCCTGGAGCACTTCGGGAGGGATAGCCGATAGCAATTCCTCAACTTCCGCCAGGGTTGCGGTTGATCGGCGCTTGGTTTTGCCTCGCTTTATATCCCGCGCAGCATCCGGAGGAAGAAAGTTGGCTGGATGCTGGAGGAAACGTCCATCGGCATCCTTGGCTTGTATCTTGCCATTGTCGAAATACTCCAGCCATCCACCCTCAGGTAAATCTTCACGTTTCACAAGTTCAGCCATAACCCCCCCTATTTTCCCTTGTTGAATGTTGGAAGATCAACGGTTGGAAGTTGAGCAAACCTCTCGGTATAAAACTTCCAGCCAACCCGTGCAAGTTCGTTGTCACCTACAACCAGACCGCGCCCCCAACTCGTTGTGATCCCTCGCCCCGCAGCGATATTTACTCCGGCTTCGGGATAACGAGTTGAAAATCCGGCAAGTTGTTGTTGTGCAGCATTCCGGCGCTTTTCGGAATGCATACGCCGGGAGAGAATCTCCCAAGCAACACCAAGCGCCCTGACGAGTTGCTCATCTAACTCCCGCACCTCACCGCGTAGGCTTGCGAGAGTTTCCGATGAGTTTTGTAAAGCCTGGAGCGCCGCTTCTTTTCTCATATGCTCGTAATCATCGACCATCAATCTAAACTCATGCTCAAGTGCTTGGCGCTCTTCTCCTAATTCCTCGACCTCCCTCAGGGGTTGGTTGGATGCTCTCGCCCAATCGATTTTTCGGCGCAATTCCTCAAGCCGCTTGAGGTATCCGGCATGCAGCTCGCCAAAAGCCTTGTTTGCCGCTTCGAAATCCGGCGCGCTTGGATCAAGATACTTCGAAAACGAATATGTTGGTTGTTGTTCTGTCATCTCATCATCTCCTATACTGGCGAATTTACACCCTCATCCGCTGCCCTTTGACGGATAAGCAATTTTGCCCGAAAGCGCGCATCAACCCCTGCTTCTCCTGGCGGTATGTTTGCGGTTAGGCTCCGATACTCCTCCAACAACTCTCCGGAAGTCTTCGCACTCCCAACCGCCTGGGCTGGCGGCTGTTGTTGAGCCTCCCACTCCTGGCGCTCCCGGCTCATCCGCTCAACGCCGGTTTCTGGAGCCTCCGGCTCGTATCCTCGTTGCCGAAATCTCCGGCGTATTGCTCGCCGCGCATCAACGCCAGCGAAACCGCGCTCAGTTGCCGAAATTTCCCGATCATACTCCCCCTTGAGCCGCTCTCGAAACTGGACCTCCAAATCGGCTTGCTTGCTTTGCCATGCGGCGCGGCTCTCCTCATCTCCAATTGACTTAAGTTCTCTCGCCATCGCTGAGAGGAGCCGTTGTTGTAATTCCGGCGATAACGATTCGAGTTGCTTGAGTTGTTCTGTTAACATCTTCTCTTCTCCTATTGTGTTTGTGACACATCTCTAATCCAACTACTCCTGTACCTGTGAAACCTGTGAAAAACCTGTACCATTTCACGGGTACAACCTGTCCTGTCCTGTACCCCCCCTTTAAGGGGGTACAGGGAACAGGTACAGGGTACAGGTTATTAGGTATTGGTAACAACCCACCCTCCCAACTGGAGAGCATTTGCATATTCTTTTCCATTTTTCGTAAGATCATAAGTTGCCTTTTCTCCTGGACCTCCACCGTCCACGCGCCCAACCATCTCCAGGGAGGCAAGGTTGTAAACTGCCTTGCGCGCAGCTCCATCGGAGCAAGTATCCGCATGGTTGACAATACCCGCGATGTTGGTTGCGCCCTGCTGGAGCAAGTACCGGATGACGTATTCTTGAGCCTTGCCCAATCTTGGGCGCTCCTGGCTTTCATAAGATGAAAGCCATACTTGATTATCTGAGAAATGCAGCATTGCCGAAAACTTGAATGGCTCAACATCCCGCGCCTTCTTAATCTCAAAATTGATATACTTGGAGCCGCTCTTGCCATCCGCCATCAAGAGCAAATCCACCGCGCCGCTTATGGCAGTTGAGCCGCGATAGTCCCCGGCTTTATTGGCGTGATGAATGAGCACAATCCCCGATCCTGTCTCCTCTGCAATCTTGCGGAGCCGCATAAATACCGGTTGCACATCTTTAACCGCGTTCTCATCCCCTCCCGGCATAATATCGGCAAGGGCATCAATGAGCACCAATCCGGCTCCGCTCTCTTCAATCGCAGATTGGAGCAAGATTGCATCCCCAGGCTCTCTCAGGTTGAATTGAGCCAGGGAGATATACTTTATTGGAGTATCTCCATTGCCAAACTCACCCCGGAGCACCTCCCCCAACCGGCGCGCCATACGCCGATCTCCGCTCTCTTCATCGATGATAAGCACTCCGGCTCTATGGGTTGGCATATCAAGCCAGGGTTTCTCAAGAGCAACGCAAACTCCGCAATGGAGCATTGCATAAGTTTTCCCAATCCCAGGAGGGCCAACAATCAAGGAAACACTACCGGGAGAAAATAGCCGATCAACGATGAATTGCACCGGGGGTTGCTCCTGGAGCGCATAAGAGGCATCCCGGATCTTAATCCGGCTTGATATGTCCTCATTGCAGGATTGCGCCTCTCCTGGAGTATCCTGGCTGGCTATTTGGGGTATAGCTATCCCCGCTTCGGTTGCCATCTCAAGGAGAAGATCATAAAAGCGCCCATCCTTGGGTACATTGCAATCGCCATGAGTACAGTACCACCAAGCCTCGAATGCCCCGCCTCCAATACCATCCACGCCGACAAGATTCCACCCTTGCATATCTCTATGAACGAACAACCCGCCATTTCCAAAAAGCCTAAGCCAATCCCCCTCCCATCTTGTTTTTTTCACTCTCCCGAAATGGGCCAAAACCTGGAGGGGATTCCACGCCTCAAGCACCAGCTCGCGCAATCCGTCAGAATTGGGGTACTCCCGCTTGGCTGGCTTGGTGAGGTTGGTTGGCAACTCCGGCTCATAGTCATCATCGAAGGAGATCAACGGAGAGCCAGCCCATATAAAAATATATGCGTTGAATTCCTCGGGGGTTAGGGTTGGTATGCTATTTTCAGCATTGATGAGTTTATACGACTCGCCACTTGGGTGGATTGATGGGGGAATTACACCTTGATTGCCATCGGAAAGCCATTCCATAAATGGATGCTTGTCGTTTGGGTTGCGATAGAATTTCTTCCCCCCCGGCATTACTCCATCAATGCGGACGAGCAACTTTCCCTTATTTGCTCCACCTCTCACAATGCCGGGGGTATTTGCAAAGCAGTAAATTTCATCAAGGAAACCGGAGAAATTCTCATCAATATCCAGCAACCCGATATTGCCTGAATGAGAGCCGCACAATAAGCCAACATTACCCCCGCTCCTGATATGCAGCATTATTTCATCCAGGGTATAAGGCTTATTCTGCCACCCCTTTTCAATCGGCTTTTTACCTGGACTATCGCCAGAATCATCCCAGGAAGAAACTTTGCAGAATCGCCCTCCCTGGCTTGCAAACCACTGGAGCGATTCCAGATTTTCAGGGGTTAAATTAGGGGTTGTTGTTATATAATGTGATTGCGATGGTTGCCTCATCGGTAATCATCTCCCCAACCGCCTCTCCCTGCTCCTCGCCAAAGTTGTCAGGGGAGGCGGTTTCGCTTATTTGCCAATCTAAGATATACGCGTAAATATCTCCAAGAGACACAACTTCATCAAATTGGAACGTTGGGGTAATCATCATTCCGCCCTTCATCCTCCACCCGGCTGCCAGGTTCATCTACAAGAAACACGCGCCCCGCCTCGATTAGCAACCACCGAAAAACATCGGCGCGGCTTGCTTGCCGTTGCTCCGCAAGCCTGGATAAAAGTCGCTCTTCTTTTTCATTCAATCGGATCGAGTAAATTCTCTCCATAATCCACCTCCCAGGTACAGTATAACAGAAGTTGCCTCGTAATGCAAGGTTAATTATAATAGAAACTATATTCTGCAATAAATATAGTATATATATACTACTATGGAGCACAATCTCTAATTGGAGGTTAACAAAAAGAAACCCGGCTTGCGCCAGGAGAATATTTGATATACAATCCTACCGGGAGGATAAAATGTCCGATCCAAACAATCCATCAAACAAATCGAAGAGTTCCTGGGACGGGCTGACAGTCGAGGATTTCACGCGGATGCTACGCCAAGCTCTCGAAGAGGCTGGACTATCGCATATAAAGGTGAGGATGGTGGGCGAATCGCCCCAGCCCGAAAGCCCGGAGACAACTCAGACTTTCACGATCATCACGAAACTGCCCACACAAGCCCCGCCAGAAGAAAAACTGCCGTAAACATATCCCATGTGGGGATAGTTGCCATATACCGCAGGCATACAACTACCCGGCTTGCGCCGGGTAATATTCATTTCATTGGATTGTAGATTTTACTTGGGTGTTTTGCCCATCCAACTCCAAACAACGCCATGAGCGCGATGGAACCATGCGGCATTATGCGAATACATCATGACGCATTCACCGTACACAAGACTAATGCCATTATCTTGACAATACTTGATTGCCTCTTGCGATTCGGCTCCTTGCTGCATCCAAACACGGTTGATTCCAGCTTCATGCGCTTCTCTGACAACTTGCGTGGTTTGCTTGGGAGGCACTATCACCAGTACCCCACCAACCTTTTCGGGCAATGATTTCAGGTTAGGATAGCACTTATCACCTTCAATGCTATCCGTCTTGGGATTCACGGGGATTACTTTATAGCCTTGTGCCTTGAGTGACTTGTACGCCGAATTGCCGAATTTCTTTGTATCTCTTGAAACCCCGACAACGGCTATCGGCTGGCTGGCGTAGAATTCTTGAACATCAGCTTTGCTTGTCATCTTACACCTTCCATCAGAAGTATAGAGTAAACTGTGCTATTTTTTGTACATTACAACAGGATGCACTTGCCGGTGACCAGGTTTAGGTCCAGCGATTCGCCCAGGGCGATCAGATCCGGTGAGTCGCCTTGCTGCTGCACCCAGATGTTGCGCAGCCCAACTGCAGCAGCATCTTTCAGTACATTCATCCCTTGCTGTGGCGGCACGCTGACCAATACACCATCCACCTGATCATGGACTGCCTCCAGGTTGGGATAGCAGGGCTGACCGTCGATCTCCTTTGCCTCAGGATGGACGATGTAAACCTGGTAGCCGCGCTGGCCTAATTCCTTGGCAGCAATATTACCAAACTTGTTACCCTGGCGCGACGCTCCAACTACAGCCACGCGCTTGCCATCGATAAATTCCTGTATCGCTTGGTTCATGGGATTTCCTCCAAAATACAGGATTAATTTAGCAGAGACCACCGGTCGTGTCAAATGACGATTGCATGCTTCTCGGGATTACAATGCTCCTAAAAGATCGGGCTCGGAGTAGGTTCAATCTCGATAATCCGATAGCGGCTCGGGTTTGTTGCCAAGGATTTTTT
>Ga0209254_10002203_pt1 | contig 17654 bp, 17 predicted proteins | sample FrelakmetDIP11DI_FD_187148 | JGI IMG/M metagenome (GOLD analysis project Ga0209254, IMG submission 187148) | Freshwater lake sediment microbial communities from the University of Notre Dame, USA, for methane emissions studies - DIP11 DI (SPAdes)... | ecosystem: Environmental > Aquatic >...
CCCAGGAAGCCGGCGGCGCGCGGCTGGTGTTCCTGCCGCTCCGGCGCCCCCTCCGGGTAGAGCACAGGGGCAAGCTCCAACAGGGCCAGCTCGTAGACGTGCCGCTTGAAATAGACCACCTCCGAGAGGGGCTGCCAGTAGCGCACCCAGCGCCAGGCGTCGAACTCGGGCTTCGGGGTCTTGTCGAGACAGAAGGCGTCCTCCCCGCAATCGACCCGCAGCATGAACCAGACCTGCTTCTGGCCGATACAGGTGGGGCCGCAGTGGCGGCGGATGAAGCGCTTGGGCAGGTGGTAGCGCAACCAGCCCTGGGTGTAGCCCAGGATGGTGACCTGGTGGGGCTGGAGCCCGACCTCCTCCTCCAGCTCCCGATACATGGCCTGCTCAGGGGATTCGTCGCAGTGGATGCCCCCCTGGGGGAACTGCCAGGCATTCTGACCCACACGCCGGCCCCAGAAGAGCCGGCGCTCCCGGTTACTTAGAATGATGCCCACGTTGGGGCGGAAACCATCGCGGTCGATCACGACACCGGGCCCTGGCATTCAACGCCTTGCATTCTTCCACAGCGGATTGTGACCGGCAAGCGAGGGGTCGCCTATAAACGGTTGCGACCAAACGGCTTTCCTCGCCTCGGGCCGCCCCTTGATCCGGCCTGATGCGAACAGGCATGTGGAAGCCCATGAAGGCTTGCATCTCGCTTGGGGAGGCGGGACCATCGGGGCCGGCGCAACTAGGAGCGGCCTGGGGCTGCCCGCGTCGCCTTTGAAGCCCACAGGCGCATCGACCCCATGGCATTGGCGATCTTCGACCTGGACAATACGCTGCTCGGCGGCGACTCCGACTATCTGTGGGGCCAGTTCCTGGTCGTCCGCGGTCTGGTCAATGGAGACCACTACGCCCGGGAGAACGAACGCTTCTACCGGGACTATCGGGAAGGCACCCTGGACATCCACGCCTTCCTGAGGTTTGCCCTGAGGCCCCTGCGAGACCACCCAAGGGCCCTGATGGAGTCCCTGCGGACGGAGTTCTTGCGCGAGCGGATCGAGCCCATCATGCTGCCCGCCGCCCGTGCGCTGATCGAGGCCCATCGCGCCCAGGGGGATACCCTGCTGATCGTCACGGCGACCAATGCCTTCGTCACCGCACCCATCGCCGCCGCCTTCGGCGTGCCCCACCTCATCGCCACCGAGCCGGAGGAGCGGGGTGGGTCCTATACGGGGGAGGTCGCCGGCACCCCGGCCTTCCGGGAGGGCAAAGTCCAGCGACTTAATGACTGGCTCGCGGTGAGCGGCCAGGACCTGGCCGGCAGCAGCTTCTACAGCGACTCCCACAACGATCTGCCCCTGCTGTTGCGGGTCGAGCGCCCGGTCGCCGTCGACCCGGATCCGCTGCTACGCGCCGAGGCGCAGGCGCGGGGCTGGGCCGTCCTCTCCCTGAGGGACTGAGCCCGGTTGCGGCGGCGCCCTCGTCTTCCTAGTCACCTGGCCGTCATCCAGTCCACACCTGGCCGCAATACTCGTCACCTAGACTAGCGCGCTGGTTTCCACTGGGTCTACGAGGTTCCGTGATGGTCGTTACCGCCCCCGTGTTGGCCGCGAAGCGCGGCGAACGCCTGTTCGTCGAGCTCGCCTCTTCCGAGGACGAAGTGCGTGAGGCCCAAGCCCTGCGCTATCAGGTCTTCGGCGTGGAGATGGGGGCGCGACTCAAGGGAGGGGAGGCGGGCCTCGATCGTGACGAGTTCGATCCAGTCTGCCAGCACCTGCTGGTTCGGGATTCCAGGACTGGGCGGGTGGTGGGATGCACGCGTCTACTCACCGATCAGGCCGCGGCTCGGCTCGGGCGTTTCTACTCGGAGGGCGAGTTCGACCTGGGTCCCATCCCTGGACTCCCCGGGCGCAAGCTCGAGGTGGGGCGCACCTGTGTGGCCGCGGAGTTCCGCCAGGGCTCGGCCATCGCGGTCCTGTGGTCCGGGCTCGCGGGCTTCATCTACCTCCATGGTTTCGATTACCTGTTCGGCTGCGCCAGCGTGCCCTTGGGTGAGCGGGACCTGCACGCGGCGGCCATCATGAGCCGGCTGCGCCGTCAAGCCCTGGCTCCCGAGCCCTTTCGGGTGTCTCCCAGGGTGCCGCTTCTCACCACCCAGGTGCCGGACGGTGTCGATGCGCCACTGCCCGCCCTGTTGCGGGCCTATGTCAGACTAGGGGCCAAGGCCTGCGGGGAGCCCTGCCGGGACAGCGACTTCGGGGTGGGGGACGTGCTCATGCTGCTCAACATCGACGAGCTCAATCCCATTTACTCGCGCCACTTCCTGGAGCGGGCCGCGGACCTCTGATTCGATGCGGGTCCTGCGGACGCTCTGGCGGGGTTTGCGGTTGGTCGAGCACCTGGTGACCGGGGCCCTCATCTGCGTCTACATCAGCCTCGCCGCGCGGGTGGGTCTGCCTCGCCCCTGGGTGCCGTGGGTGGTCTGCTGGTGGCACGGGCGCCTGTGTCGGGCCCTGGGGATACGGGTTCAGGTGTCCGGGGCGGCGGCGCATGGCTGTCTGCTTGTGGCCAACCACGTCTCCTGGCTCGATGCTCCGGTACTCGGCGCCCAGGGCCGGCTCGGCTTCCTGTCCAAGTCGGAGGTGCGTGGCTGGCCCCTGGTGGGCTGGATGTCGGCCGTCGCAGGCACCCTGTTCATCGAGCGGGGGGCCAATCAGGCCGCGGCGGTCTCGGCGCAAATCGCCGGCGCCATTGCCGGGGGGCGTACCCTGGTGATCTTTCCGGAGGGCACCACCAGCGACGGGCGCCAGGTGCGGCGCTTCCACCCGCGCCTCTTCGCCGTTGCCCGGCAGCCCGGCCTGCGTGTCCAGCCGGTGGCCATCGGCTACCGGCGCGGCGCGGATCCGGCCCCGGACCTCGTGGTGCCCTTCGTGGGGGATGATACCCTGGTGGCTAACCTCTGGCGCATCCTTCGCCACCCGGACCTGGTCGCCCAGGTTCGATTTCTCTCACCCATGGAGCTCCGGGACGGGGAGGATCGCAGGCGCTTCGCGGGTCGTGCCCGATCGGCGATCGTCCAGGCCCTGGGTCTGCCGGCCGAGTCGCCCCAGGACGGCGACACCCCTCCCGGGGACCCATGACCTGGCCGTCCTCTGCCTAGGCCGGGTGGCCGCCTTTGACGAAGCAGCGGCCCACGCCGCTATCCTGTCCGGCGCGAATGGGGTTACAGTCTCGCCCGGCAATCGTGCGGGTTTCGCGGCCGCGGCGGTATGGATTGCGGGTGACCGAGCAGGGCCGAAGGCGACGGGTGCGGCGGGCCGACGCGCCGGGGAGGGCGTGAACGGGTTCTGGTTGGGGTCGAGGACCGATTGCTCGAGCTCGTCCGCCGCCGTGGCGTTGGGGGTACCCATGAGACTCTGGCTGGAGCAGCTGAATGACCTGGAGGTCTGGGTCTGCCGGGTAGCCGCCCGGCCGGTCCAGTACCGGGGTGTCCAGCGGGGCTTTGCCTGGGTCAGTCGGCTCGGTGACGGGGTCCTGTGGTACAGCCTGATCGCCATTCTGCCCCTGGCGGACGGGCTGGACGGGCTCAAGGCGGGCCTGCACATGCTTGTCACGGGCGCTCTGGCGCTGCTCCTCTACAAGTCCCTCAAGGGCGTGACCCGGCGTCAGCGCCCCTGTCACCGCGACCCCCAAGTCGCCGCCCTGGTCCCCCCGTTGGACCACTTCAGCTTCCCCTCTGGCCATACCCTGCACGCCTGCAGCTTCTCCACCGTGGCCGTTGCCCACTACCCGGAGCTGGCCTGGGTCCTGGTCCCCTTCAGCCTGCTGGTGGCGATCTCCCGCGTCATCCTGGGGCTCCACTACCCGAGCGATGTGTTGGCGGCCACGGCCCTCGGGGTTGGGTTGGGGTATGCGGCCATCCTGCCCCTCGGCTAGGAGCGACACCCGAAAGGTTTACCCTTTCATGACGATGCGAATCCAGGTCCAGCGCGAGCCCATCGACATCCCCGGCGAGCAAGAGGCACTGTGGCGGGGGAATCCCCGAGTAGGCGCCCTGGTGAGCTTCGTGGGTCTCATGCGGGACCTCAACGCGGGGATTGGGGTGAGCGCCATGACCCTGGAGCACTACCCCGGCATGACCGAGCGTGCCCTGGCCGCCATCGCGCAGGAGGCGGAGGGCCGCTGGGACCTGGAGGGCATCACCATCGTCCACCGGGTCGGCCCCCTGGCGCCCCAGGACCCCATCGTGTTCGTGGGCGTGGCCAGTCGCCACCGGGGGGAGGCCTTTCGGGCCTGCGAACTCCTCATCGACTATCTCAAGACCCGGGCCCCCTTCTGGAAGAAGGAGACCACCGGTTCGGGCGAACGCTGGGTCGAGGCCCGCGACACAGATGACCAGGCAGCGGGTCGTTGGGGGGAGGGGAGTCAGGATCCCGGTCCGCCCGAGCCCTGACGGGCGCTCGGCGCTATACTGCGCCCCGATTCCCGCCGGCTTGCGTCCCTAACCGCCTCAGTCCCAGAGCGCCTCCATGTCAAGCACCGAGAGCTTCGAAGATCTGCTCAAGCAGTTTGACCGCACCCACCCCGGCACCCAGCAGGGGGAGCCAAAAGTGGGGGACCGGGTCCAAGGAACCCTGGTCTCCATCGGCGAGGACTACGCCTTCGTGGACCTGGGGGGCAAGACCGAGGGACGGATGGAGATCGCCGCCCTGCGCAACGCGGAGGGCGAGCTGACGGCGGCGGTGGGCGACAGGGTGGAGGCCGCGGTCACCGGCAAGGACGCGGACAGCGGGACCCTGCTGCTGGGAAGCCAGCACGGGCACAAATATCACGGGCTCGAGGAGGTCCGGCAGGCCTACAGCCAGGGACTGCCGGTGCAGGGGCAGGTGACGGGCGCCGTCAAGGGCGGCCTGGAGGTGCAGGTGGCGGGGCTTCGGGCCTTCTGCCCCGCCTCTCAGGCGGATATCCGGTTCGTGGAGGATTTGGCCGAGTTTGTCGGCCAGCGCCTGGACTTTCGCATCACCAAGCTGGAAGGGGGGCGCCGACCCAATCTGGTCGTGTCGCGCCGTGCCCTGCTGGAAGAGGAGCAGCGGCTGCGGGCCGAGGCCACCCGCGCCCAGCTCAAGGAGGGTGCCGTGCTCACCGGGACCGTGACCAGTCTCAAGGATTACGGCGCCTTCGTGGACATTGGCGGCCTCGAGGGGATGGTCCACGTGAGCGAGCTCGCCTTCGGACACGTGAAGCACCCGAGCGAGGTGTTGCGGGTCGGGCAACCGGTGGAGGTGGCTGTGCTGCGTATCGAGCCTGCCCAGGGCGGGAGGCCGCAGGAGAAGATCGCCCTGTCGATTCGCGCCCTGGCCCGGGACCCCTGGACCGACGCGGACCAGCGCTTTCCGGTGGGGGCCCAACTGGAGGGTACGGTGAGCCGTCTCCAACCCTTCGGTGCCTTCGTGGAGCTGGCGCCCGGACTCGACGGCCTGGTCCACATCAGCGAGCTGGGTGCGGGGCGGCGCATCAACCACCCCAGCGAGGTGCTCACGGTGGGGGACCGGGTGGGAGCGACGGTGCTCGCGGTGGACTTGGAGCGGCGGCGAATCAGCCTGACCCTGGATCAAGCCAAGGGGTCGGGGGCCTTGGCACAGACCGAAGCGCCCTCGGTCGCTCAGGACCGGGCCCCGGAACGGGAGGCGGCCCTGGGGAGCTTCGGGGCCCTCCTCAAGGAGAGCCTCGATAAGCGGCGTTGACCCCGGTGGTCGGACCCCCGGGCATGAGGTCGCGCCCCCGACCTGTCGCAGGGTGTCCTGGAGATCTTTGCCCGGGCTCTGGCGCCGTAGCACGAGTACAGGGCGCGCAACCCGGCCGCCCTCCAGACCCTGATCAGAAAGCACGGGGTCCTGCTGCACCACTTTCCCGACGATTTTCTCCCCAAGCTGCGCGAGCTCTCCTGGCAGGTGGTGGCGGAGATCGCCGAGAAGGACGAGCTCGCCTCGGAGATCTATGCCTCCGACAAGAAGCTCCTGGACCAGGCGACGGACTGGAGTGGCATCTCCGAGATGACCTATCTGCAGGCCCGCGACCGGGCGTAATGCGCGGGGCTTGGCGAGGGCGGTTGCCGCCGCTGTCGCTCTACATCCACACCCCCTGGTGCCTGCGCAAGTGCCCCTACTGCGACTTCAACTCCCATGCGACCAGCACTGACCCGCCCTTCGCGAATTACGTGGAGGTATTGCTCGCGGATCTGGACCACGAGCTTTCGAGCTCCGCCGCCCGGCGTCCCCTGGTCAGTATCTTCATCGGTGGGGGGACCCCGAGCCTGTTCCCCGGCGCCTCCATTGCCGCCCTGCTCGACGGGGTGCGGGCGCGCGCCACGCTCGCGGCCGACTGCGAGATCACGCTGGAGGCGAACCCGGGCGCCGCGGACAGCGGGCGCTTCACCGACTATCTCAACGCCGGGGTCAAACGGCTTTCCATCGGGGTACAGAGCCTGTCAGGGCACCAGCTCCGGCGTCTCGGCCGTATCCACGACCCCGCGGCCGCCCGGGCCGCGGTCAGGGCGGCCCAGACCGCCGGCTTCGGCAACCTCAACCTGGATCTGATGTTCGCCCTGCCCGGGCAGACCCTGGAGCAGGCCCGGGAGGACCTGGAGGCGCTGATCGCCCTGGCCCCGGGGCACATCTCCTACTATCAACTCACCCTTGAGCCCAACACCGCCTTCCACGCGGCCCCCCCCGAGCTTCCGGACCCGGATCTGACGGCGGAGATCGCAGCCCAAGGGCGCGAGCTACTCGCGGGCGCGAGCTACGGCCAGTATGAGGTCTCCGCCTTTGCTCGGCCGGGGCTGTGTTGCCGCCACAACCTGAATTATTGGCGCTTCGGCGACTACCTGGGGATCGGAGCCGGCGCCCATGGCAAGCTCACGGACCCGGGGAGCGGCCGCGTCTGCCGGCGGGCCAAGCTCCGCCACCCGAGCGCCTATCTGGCGGCGCCGCCCGGAGGCTGGGTCAGCAGCGAGCGGATCCTTGATGAGGAGGATCTCGTCTTCGAGTTCGCCCTGAATGCCTTCCGGCTCACCGACGGTTTCGAGCGGTCGCTGTTCGAGTCGGCCACAGGGTTGCCCTGGTCCCGGATCGCGCCGCTGGTGGCCGCGGCCATCGACGACGGCCTGTTGCGGGCGGATGCCGAGCACCTGGAGCCGACCGAGCTTGGACGCGCCTTCGCCGACGAGCTCGTGGGACGCTTCCTGGTCTAGAAATTCGTGGCCGCCTGTTGTTCCGGCGCACTGAGAGTGCTATTTTCCCGCGTTTCGGAAAGTCAGTGGCCCTCTGCAGGGCAAAGAGGTTGGTCATGAAAGAAGGAATCCACCCAGCTTACGGAGACGTCAAGGTGGTGTGCAGCTGCGGCAACGAGTTCACCACCCGTTCCACCCTTGGCAAAGACATGCACATCGAGGTGTGTTCCGCCTGCCATCCCTTCTACACGGGCAAGCAGAAGATCGTTGACACCGCCGGGCGCGTCGACAAGTTCCGCCGCAAGTACGCCCGTTGAAACCCCATTGAGATCAGGCCCCGCGCCGCCCGCCGCGGTCCGGACGAACCTGTGGGCGTCCCCGCGATGCGTCGGGGTTCCAGGGTTCGTGCCCAGCGACCCTGGGCGCTCAATAACCGGACCACCCCTTCGCCGGCGCTGCATTCCGGACCCAGGCCTGCTGGGCGGCTCCATTTGGGGTCCCAATCCTGCGAATAGCTCCCTCCGCTGAGCTACCTCTGGCACTATGGGCCTGCAACAGGCCCATAATAGGATCCGGCATCCAGCCCTTGAGGCGGACCCTGGGTCCTGGGGTCCCCCATCGGGCTCGATGGCCGAGCGCGCGAACCGATGACCCCCAGCCGGAGACTCCCCCTTGCCTCACCGCGACGCCGACATCAACGAGCAGGCCCTCCTCTACCATGCCGAGCCCCGCCCCGGGAAGATCGGTGTCCGACTGACCAAACCCGCTGAGACCCCACACGACCTCGCCCTCGCCTACACGCCCGGGGTGGCGGAGCCGGTGCGCCGTATCCAAGCCGACCCCGACCTGGCCTATCGCTATACCAACAAAGGGAATCTGGTGGCGGTCATCACCGACGGCAGCGCCGTCCTGGGGCTGGGGAACGTGGGTTCCCTGGCGGGCAAGCCGGTGATGGAAGGCAAGGCCGTCCTATTCAAGCACTTCGCCGATATCGACTGCTTCGACATCGAGGTGCAGGCGGAGCATCCCCAGGAGTTCATCGAGACGGTGATGCGCATCGCGCCGACCTTCGGTGGCATCAACTTGGAAGATATCGCGGCCCCCCATTGTTTCGAGATCGAGCAGGCCCTGATCGAGCAACTCGACATCCCGGTCTTCCATGACGACCAGCACGGCACCGCCGTGATCATCGCCGCCGGCCTCCTGAACGCCCTGGAGCTCCAAGGCAAGACCCTGGAGGACGCGCGCATCGTGGTGCTGGGTGCCGGGGCGGCGGGGATCGCCGGGATCCGGCTCCTGATGAGCCTCGGCGCCCATCGCCGGAATGTCTATGCGGTGGACCGCCAAGGGGTCATCCACTTCGGGCGCAAGGATCTCAATCCCTACAAATTTGGGGTCGCCGCCGACACCGAGCGACGCACCCTGGCGGATGCCATGGAGGGGGCGGACGTCTTCATCGGGGTCTCCGGCCCCGACCTCGTGAGCCCCGAGATGCTGGCCGCGATGGCCCCGAGACCGGTGGTGTTCGCCTTGTCCAACCCCATCCCCGAGATTCGCCCCGCCACCGCCCATGGGGTGCGGGACGACCTGATCATGGCCACGGGCCGCAGCGACTACCCCAACCAGATCAATAACGTGCTCGGTTTCCCCTTCATCTTCCGCGGGGCCCTGGACGTGCGCGCCTCACGCATCAACGAGGAGATGCAGATCGCCGCCGCGCTCGCCCTGCGGGACCTGGCGCGGGAGCCGGTGCCCCCGGACGTCCTGGCGGCCTATGGCCGGGACTCGCTGGGGTTCGGGCCCGATTACATCATCCCCAAGCCCTTTGATCCGCGCTTGCGGGAGCGTGTGCCGCCGGCCGTCGCGCGCGCGGCGGTGGAGACCGGCGTGGCCCGTGCCCCGTACCCGGCCCATTACCCTCGCTGAGGGCCCGGCTGCGGGATCGGACCAAGGCGCGCGCAGACGCGCCGCTTGACAAGACCAAAAGCCTGGCCTGGCCGGCCGGGTCCCTTACCACCGAACGGAGGAGAACCATGAAGAAGATCAGCATCGTCGGCGCCGGACGGGTCGGGGAGACCACGGCCCAGATCCTGGCCGAGCAGGAGCTGTGCCGCGAGATCGCGCTGCTGGACGTGCGCGAGGACGTCCCCGAAGGGGTGGCCCTGGACATCTTCCAGACCGCCCCCTTCTTCGAGTTCGACTGTGCCATCAGCGGCAGCAACGATCCCCAGATCCTGCGCGACTCGGAGCTGGTGATCGTGACCGCCGGCCTTCCCCGTAAGCCGGGCATGTCCCGCTCGGACGTCCTGGAGGCCAACGTCCGCATCATCGACGAGGTGACGGATCAGATCCTGCGCTACGCCCCGGACGCCATGGTGCTGCTGGTCTCCAACCCGGTGGATGCCCTGACCTACCGGGTGGCCCAGCGCACCGGTTGGGGGCGCTCCCGGGTCTTCGGCCAGGCCGGCGTGTTGGACGCCTCCCGCATGGCGGTCTTCATCGCCCAGGAGACGGGCTTTTCGGCGATGGATATCACCACCCTGGTCCTTGGCGGTCATGGGGACACCATGGTGCCGGTGCCCCGGTTCTGCACCATCAACGGGATCCCGATCTCACGCTTCATCTCCGAGGAGCGCATCGAGGCAATCCTGGAGCGCACCCGCAAGGGGGGAGCCGAGATCCTGGCCTTGCGCAAGAACTCGAGTGCCTACGACGCCCCGGCGGCGGCGGTCGCCGCCATGGTGGACGCCATCAGCCACAACCGCCGGCGGCTCCTGCCCTGCGTTGCCCTCTTGGAGGGCGAATATGGTGAGACCGACATCGCCATGGGGGTGCCCTGCATCCTGAGTGAGAAGGGCATCGAGTCCGTGGTCGAGCTCGACCTCAACCAGCGGGAGCGCTCGGACTTCGACCACTCCATCGCCGCCCTGCGGGACGACATCGCGCGGCTCAAGGAGATCCTTTGATCCGCTGCCGGCCCGTTTCTTGCTGAGCCTACCTCAGGTCCCAGTGGGAAACCGGATCCCGGGATCCCGCGCCTTGGGTTAACCTTGGTCTCGGGCGCTGGGGGGTGGTCTTGAGCCGACCCCGCCCGGGTTGCGCGGCCGACCCGCGAGAGCCTTTCACCACCGCCGTCGGGCGGGCCGCGAGCCCCGAACCGGCGGCCAGGAGCGAAGCCATGGCGAACGAGACCGTCACTATCACCAACGGCACCACCGGGGAGAGCCACGACTACCCCCTGCTGCGCGGGACCCTGGGACCGGCGGCGGTGGACATTTCGTCCCTCTACAAAGAGGCGGGGATCTTCACCTTCGACCCGGGCTTCATGGCCACGGCGGCCTGCCACAGCGCCATCACCTACATCGACGGGGAGCAGGGGGTCCTGCTCTACCGGGGTTATCCCATCGAGCAGTTGGCCACCAAGGCGAGCTTCTTGGAGGTCGCCTATCTCCTGCTCTATGGCGAGCTGCCCAGGGATCGGGAGCTGATGCGTTTCGAGGACATCATCACCCGCCACACCATGCTCAACGAGCGGTTGCGTAAGTTCCTCGACGGCTTCCACTACGACGCCCACCCCATGGCCATGCTCTGCGGGGTGGTGGGGTCCTTGTCGGCCTTCTACCATGACTCGGTGGACATCCATGACTACCAGCACCGAGAAATCTCCGCCCACCGGCTGATCGCCAAGCTGCCCACCATCGCGGCGGCCGCTTACAAGCACAACGTGGGCGAGCCCATCATGTATCCGCGCAACGATCTGCGTTACTGCGCGAACTTCATGCACATGATGTTCGCCACCCCCTGCGAGGACTACGAGCCGGGGCTGATCGCGGAGCGGGCCCTGAACCTCCTGTTCATCCTCCATGCGGATCATGAGCAGAACGCCAGCACCTCCACGGTACGCCTCGCCGGCAGCTCCGGGGCCAACCCCTTCGCCTGCATCGCCGCCGGTATCGCGTCACTCTGGGGGCCCGCCCACGGCGGAGCCAACGAGGCGGTGCTCGACATGCTGGAGCAGATCGGGGACGTGAAGAATGTCCAGACCTACATGGCCAAGGCCAAGGACAAGGACGATCCCTTCAGGCTCATGGGCTTCGGCCACCGGGTCTACAAGAACTACGACCCGCGGGCCAAGATCATCCGGGAGGTTTGCCATCAGGTGCTCGAGGAGTTGGCGGATGCCAACAACCCGCTCTTCGAACTGGCTATGAGGCTGGAGGAGATCGCGCTGTCCGACGACTACTTCGTCGAGCGCAAGCTCTATCCCAACGTGGACTTCTACTCGGGGATCATCTACCAGGCCCTGGGGATCCCTCGTTCCATGTTCACGGTCATGTTCGCCATCGCGCGCACTGTGGGCTGGGTCTCCCACTGGATGGAGATGATGGCGGATCCGAACAACCGGATCGGCCGGCCCCGCCAGATTTACCACGGCCCGGCCGTGCGGGACTACTTGCCCATCTCCCAGCGCTGAGGTCCCGGGCGTGGGCCGCCCTCGGGGCGGTCCTCAAGACCCGGACAGGCGCAGGTCCTGGTCGCCACCTTCGGCGATCAAGCGTTGCACTTCGCCAATGTCCGCACCCCGATCCGGTCGTTCGCTGACCGGGTCCAGCGGCGGATTGCGCAAGGCGGTGCGGGGCAGCACGATCAGCTCCACCGGCGTCTCCCGGGCCAGAAAACGAAAGACCGGGTGGTTGCGCCGCTCTCCCCCCCCATAGCGGAAGCTGCGCTCCCGTTCCTGCCAGGGGATCTGCCGGTCGAGGAGTCGAAACACCACCTCCTCGGGCCGTTCCGCGAACAGGTAGAGCTGGATCCCGAGCTCGACCGGACCGGTGCCGTCGAGTACGGGGCCAATCAACCGGGGGGAGAACCCCTCGAAGGCGCGCATGGCCTCGATGGCGTCGCGCCGCAGCTGTGCCAGCTCCCGTGCGTGGTGGAGGTCCCGGAACAGCCGCCGCTGGGTGAGCAGGGCCTCCTGGATCGCCTCGTTGGAGGGCCAGCTGCGCCGGTCGAGGATGCCGGTGCGCTCGGCGGCCTTGCGGCGGGCCCGGTCGAAGTCCGCCAGGCCCTGCTCCACCATGATGCGCGCCGTCTCGTAGGCCATGCGCTGGCGCGCCCCGTTGGCTCGGTCAGGTCCCGACATCGGATGGCTCCTCTGGATGCTGGCGGGTCATGGCTCGAGTCGGCGCGGGCCGAATCGCCGGCCCGGGGTCAGGTTTGTGGCTCCCTTCGGCGCCAAACGGTACCACGGGCCCGGCACCCCTGCGCAGGCGCCTGATCGCGGCGGGTCCCCGCCACGCGCACTACGTCACGATCCGAGCACTGCGTCGCGGTGAGGGGCCGGCGCCTCGCTATAATGGGCTCGTGCCATGTCTCGAACTCCCGAAACATAATTTCGATTAGTGAGTTGTGTTGGTTTTTTGCCTCTGGTTCAAGCTGTCAACCTTGCCGCTCCCATGTGAGAGAGGATCTTGATGCTCGGCTTCGCCCGCAAGAACAAAGGATTGGTGGGTATCGACATTGGCTCGACCTCGATCAAGCTGATCGAGTTGTCCCAGGGCCCCAATTCCACCGCGGCCCTGTTCCGGGTCGAGACCTTCGCCATCGAGCCCCTGCCGACCAACGCGGTAGTGGAGAAGAAGATCGCCGACGGGGACGCGGTGGGCCAGGGTATCCGCAGGGCGCTCAGCAAGGCCGGCACCAAGACCAAACGCGCCGCGGTGGCGGTCTCCGGATCCTCCGTCATCACCAAGATCATCTCCATGTCGAGCACGCTCAGCGAGGCGGAGATGGAAAGCCAGATCCAACTGGAGGCGGACCAGTACATCCCCTATCCCCTGGAAGAGGTGAATATCGATTTCGACGTGATCGGTCCCTCCCAGTCCAGCCCCGAGCTGGTGGACGTACTCCTGGCGGCATCCCGGCGCGAGAACGTGGACGATCGGGTCAGCGCCCTGGAGATGGCGGGTCTTACCGCGGCGGTGGTGGACGTCGAGGCCTATGCCATGGAGAACGCCTGCACCCTCCTGCTCGGTGGGCGCGGGGCGGAGCAGCGGGAGAAGACCATCGCGGTCGCCGACGTGGGCGCCACCACCACCACCCTGCATGTGCTGCACGAGGGCCAGATCGTCTACACGCGGGAGCAGAACTTCGGTGGCGGTCAGCTCGTCGATGAGGTCCAGCGCCGCTACGGCCTGCCGCGCGACCAGGCTACCCAGAAGATCCTCGATGGGGACGTGGCTGAGGGCTACGACCGGGAGGTCCTGAGCCCCTTCAAGGAGGCCTTGGCCCAGCAGATCAGCCGCGCCCTGCAGTTCTTTTACTCCGGCACCAGCTTCAACCGGGTCGACCAGATCGTGCTCGCGGGGGGTGCCGCCAGCATCCGCCGGCTTGACCAGCTGGTCGAGGAGCGCCTCGGTCTGCCGGTGCTGGTGGCGAATCCCTTCGGTCACATGTCCCTGTCCCCCAGGGTCAAGGCCCAGGAGCTCATGCGCGAGGCCCCGGCCCTGATGATCGCGGTGGGCCTGGCCCTGCGGGGGTTCGACTAATGGCCCGCATCAATCTCCTTCCCTGGCGTGAGGCTCAGCGCAAGCGCCGGCAGCGCGACTTTGCAGTCGCCGGGGCTGTAGCCCTGGCTGTCACCGCCCTCCTGGCCCTTCTCGTGCACCTTCAAATCGAGGCCTGGATCGCTGACCAACAGACGCGCAATCAGTTCCTCACCGAGCAGATCCGTCAGCTCGACCGCCAGATCAAGGAGATCCAGGACTTGGAGCAGACCAAGGCCGGCCTGCTGGCACGCATGAACATCATCCAGCAGCTCCAGGAGAGCCGCCCCGAGGTGGTGCGGCTCTTCGACGAGCTGGTGACCGCCATCCCGGAGGGCGTCTTCCTCACCAAGGTGGAGCAGACCGGCCGTGGCGTGGTGGTGGAGGGGCGCGCCCAGTCCAACGCCCGGGTCTCCGCCTTCATGCGCAACGTGGAGGGGTCCGAGTGGATCGGGGCGCCGCGCCTCCTGCTCATCGAAAACAAGGACAAGACCGGCACGGGTTTAAGCCACTTCCGCCTCTCCTTCAACCAGATCGGGGCCAAGGCCGAGAACGGGGACGAGGGCGAGCCCAGGACCCCAAGCCCTAAGAAGGGCGGCCGGCCTCCCAAGGCGAGCTGAACGATGCACGACGGAGCCACGAAGCCCAGGCCATGGAACTCAGCAAACTCAACGAGCTAGACCTCAGCAACGTCGGCGAATGGCCGACCCCGATCAAGGCGGTCGTTATCCTGATCGCCTGTATCGGCCTCGCCGTTGCCGTCTACTACCTGGACACCGAGTCCCAGCTCACGCGCCTCGACCAGGAGCGCGCCACGGAGGTCGATCTGCGGCAGAGCTTCGAGACCAAGCAGCGCAAGGCCGCCAACCTGGAGGCCTACCGGCAGCAGCTCGAGGAGATGAAGGAATCCTTCGGCGCCATGCTGCGCCAGCTACCGGACAAGACGGAGGTGGCGGCCCTGTTGGTGGACGTGTCCCAGACCGGGCTGGCGGCGGGCCTGGAGTTCCAGCTCTTCCAGCCCCAGGGGGAGCAATCCAAGGATTTCTACGCCGAGCTGCCCATCGACGTGCGCGTCACCGGCCGCTATCACGACTTCGGCCGCTTCATCAGCGGCCTGGCCGCCCTGCCCCGGATCGTCACCATCCACGACGTCAAGATCGGGAGCACGGCGGGCGAGACGGGCGCCGACGGCGCCAAGCTGGCCCTGCAGGCCACCGTCAAGACCTACCGTTATCTGGACGAGGCGGCAGCGAAATGACCCGGCGTATCCCCGGCCCCTCGGTCCCCCTCCTCCTGCTGCTCGGCGCGGCCATCGGCGGGCTGGCCGGGCTTACCGGTTGCAGCAACAGCAAGTTGGGCGAGTTGGAGGACTATGTCCGCCAGGTCCAGGCGCGCACCCCCGAGCCCATCGCCCCCCTCCCGGACATTCCCCAGATCAGCACCTTCGTGTTCGAGCCGGGTGACCGCCGCGATCCCTTCGTCGCGGACACCAAGACCAGCGCCGTGGTCGACGTCTCCCAGGGCGACAGCCTGGCGCCGGATCCCCTGCGCCGCAAGGAGGAGCTGGAGGGCTATGCCCTGGATGCCCTGCGCATGGTCGGTACCCTGGAACAGAACGAGACCAAGTGGGGACTGATCCGCACCCAGGACGGGACCCTGCACCGGGTGCGCGTCGGCAACTACCTGGGGCTCAACAACGGCCAGATCACCAGCATCAGGGACGATGGGATCCAGCTGACGGAGGTCATCTCGGAGGCCCCCGGCGAGTGGCGCGAGCGCCAGGCATCGGTGTCCTTGACCCAGTAATTCGCTAACAGGCATGCCGCCATGAAGAGCCCACGAGCCCCTGCCCGATCCGCCCTCGGCCAGCTCCCGATCCCCGCGGGCGCGGTCCCCTGGTCCCGTTGGGGTTGGCTCCTGCTCCTGCTCTTACTCTGGGGCCTGGCCCCGCTGAAGCCTGCAGGGGCCGCGGATCTGCAGGACGTCCAGTTCGCCGCCCTGCCGGGCAACCGGGTGGAGGTCCAGCTCACCCTGTCCGAGCCGGTGCCGGCCCCCGAGACCTTCTCCACCGATTCCCCGGCGCGCATCGCCCTGGACTTCCCCGGGGTCTCGAGCAAGCTGGACCGTAAGGCCGTCCCCATCGGCGTCGGCGCCGTGCACAGCCTGGTCGCGGTGGAGGCGAGCGACCGTACCCGGGTGGTGCTGAACCTGAACGACTCGGTGCCCTACGAGGTGACCACCAGCGGCAACCAGGTGATGATCCGCCTCAACACCCAGGACGCCGATGCGGGTGCCCCGGCGCCCCTGGCGCAGCAGCAGGAAACGGCCCCGCGGCCGGCGACCGCGTCGGGTGCGAGGCCCCGGCCAGTGGCGGCGCGCCCTCAGGTCCGCACGACAGGCGGATCCGGAGCCGCGGTGCGCGACATCGATTTTCGGCGGGGCGACACCGGGGAGGGCCGGGTGGCGATCAAGCTCCCCAGCGCGGAGACACGGGTGGCGGTGCGTGAGCAGGGCAGCCGGGTCTTCGTGGACCTCTACGACACCACGCTCCCTCAGCGGCTGTTCCGCCGCCTGGACGTGAGCGACTTCGCGACCCCGGTCAGCGCGGTGGAGTCCAGGCCCAAGGGCCGCAACGTCGAGGTGGAGATCCAGACCGGCAGCGACTTCGACCATCTGGCCTACCAGACCGATGACCTCTTCACCCTCGAGTTCCGTTCCCTGACCCCCAGCGAGAAGGAAGAGGCACAGCGCCAGAAGGTGGTCTACTCGGGGGACCGGCTGTCGCTCAACTTCCAGGACATCGAGGTGCGGGCGGTGCTCCAGTTGCTCGCCGACTTCACCGGTCTCAACCTGGTGGCCAGCGACACGGTGAAGGGCAACATCACCCTGCGGCTCAAGAACGTCCCCTGGGACCAGGCCCTGGACATCATCCTGAAGACCAAGGGCCTGTCCATGCGCCAGACCGGCAACGTCATCATGGTGGCGCCGACCCAGGAGGTGGCGGCCCAGGAAAAGCTGGAGCTCGAGTCCCAGCAGCAGATTGAGGACCTGTCGCCCCTGCGCTCCGAGTTCATCCAGGTGAACTATGCGAAGGCCGCGGAGCTTGCGAGCATGATCAAATCCAAGGAGACCAACATGCTGTCCGAGCGGGGCAACGTGACGGTGGACAGCCGCACCAACACCCTGATCGTGCAGGATACGACCGCCAAGCTCGACGACATCCGTGGCATCGTGGGTCGGCTCGACATCCCGGTGCGCCAGGTCATGGTCGAGTCGCGTGTGGTCATCGCCAACAACGACTTCGCGCGGGACTTGGGCGTGCGCTTCGGGGTTTCCGGGTCCACTGGCTCGGGTCCCAAGCCCATTCGCGATCCCCAGACCGGGGAGATTGTCAGTTGGACGGGCGGCGACACCCAGTTGCTAACCGCTGGGGGACTACCGGGCAATCTGTCGACCTTCAATTACGAGCGGGGAGCATTCGGGCGCGACGTAACCACAGGGGTGCCCTTTAACTCGGCGCTCGAGAACCCGTCCGGCTCAGGCAACGATGCCCTGATGGTCAATTTGCCGGCCCCAACCCCGTCCGGCGCCGTCAACTTCCTGATCGGCAAGGTCGGCTCCTACCTCTTGCAACTCGAATTGTCGGCCATGCAACGGGAAGGCCGTGGCGAGATCGTCTCTAGCCCCCGAGTAATCACCTCTGACGGCCATCAGGCCACCATTAAGGTTGGCCAGGAGATTCCATACCAGCAGCAAAGCGGGGGTACCACCGGCGGCACCAATGTCAGTTTCAAGGAGGCGGTCCTTCAGCTCGACGTGACGCCCCAGATCACCCCGGACGACCGCATCATCATGGACCTCAAGGTCAACAAGGATGCCCCGGACTTCACCCGGAC
>Ga0209254_10002204_pt1 | contig 17649 bp, 15 predicted proteins | sample FrelakmetDIP11DI_FD_187148 | JGI IMG/M metagenome (GOLD analysis project Ga0209254, IMG submission 187148) | Freshwater lake sediment microbial communities from the University of Notre Dame, USA, for methane emissions studies - DIP11 DI (SPAdes)... | ecosystem: Environmental > Aquatic >...
CGCCCGCCGCGCGGATCACGGCGGCCGTCTCGTCGATCGACTTGCCCTCGTTGGCGCCGCCGCCCCAGGTATTGAAGGTCATCACCGTGAGCACAGTGTCGGCGCAAGCCGTCTGGGTCGCGAATGCGGCCAGCGACAGCGCGAAGAGCAGCGTGCGAATCACCATGCGATGCCGTAGTCCTCGCCGTGGTTGCTCGACCCGCCCCAGAACGTGCCGTGGGCGTGGTCGATCATGACCGCGTTGATCGGGCCCGAGGTGCGCGTGCGGAACTCCGCCGCGTAGCCGCGCGCCTTGAGGTCGCGGCGAATCCAGTCGGGGATCGCGTTGTTGAGAGTGACGCGGCCGGGAAAGGACTCGTGCGGGACGAAGGAATCGCGCATCTGCCAGCTGGTGATGTTTGGCGCCTCAACCGCCTGCTGCGGCGTCATGCCGAACTCGACGACGTTCAGGAAGAACTGCAGCAGGTTCTGGTCCTGCGTGTCGCCGCCCTGAACCGCGAAGGCGAGCCAGGGCTTGCCATCCTTGAAGGCCAGCGACGGCGTCAGCGTCACGCGCGGGCGCTTGCCCGGCTCGATCACGTTGTACGGGTTCACGGCCGGGTCGATCACGAACTGCTGCGCACGCTGGCTCATGCCGACGCCGGTGCGGCCGGCGATGACGGCGGGCAGCCAGGCGCCTGACGGCGTCATCGAGACGAGCCAGCCTTCCTTGTCGACCGCGACGACGGAAGTTGTGCCGCGATAGAAGGAGCCCGTGACGGGATCGGTCGCCGCGGCGAAGCGCGCCGCGTCGAACACCGGGGCGGCGGCTGCCCGCTTCTTCAGCAGTTCCGCGTGCGGGTTCGTGCCGCCCTGGAAGGGATACGGATCACCGGGGCCGATCGCGGGATCGTTGGCGGCGCCGGGCGAAATGGCCGCCGCGCGCTGCTTCGCATAGTCCTCTGAGAGCAGGCCCTCGATCGGCTCCTCGGGCGGAAAGTACGGGTCGCCGTAGTAGAAGTCGCGGTCGGCGAAGGCGAGGCTCATCGCCTGGTAGAGCGTGTGGATGTAGTTGCCGCTGTTGTAGCCCATCGACTTCAGGTCGAAGTTCTCCAGGATGTTGAGTGCCTGCAGCATCACCGGGCCCTGGGTCCAGCTGTCCAGCTTGTAGACGTCGATGCCGCGATAGTTCGCGTGGCGCGGCTCCTCGAACTTGACCTGCCAGTTCGCGAGGTCGCTCGCGGTGATCAGCGCGCCTTCCTCGCGCGCGCCGCGCACGAACTCCTCGGCGACGTCGCCGCGGTAGAAGCGGTCGTAGGCCGCCTGCAGGGCATCCTTGCGCGACTTGCCGGCCTTGAGCGCGTTCGACTCGGCTTCCACGAGCTTGCGCAGCGTCGCGGCGAGGTCGGCCTGGCGGAAGATTTCGCCGGCGACTGGCGCCTCCCGATCCTGGCCGAGGTGCGGCAGTAAGACCCCCTTCGAGTAGCGCCACTGCTTGAGCTTTGCCTTCTCGGTCTCGATTTCGTCCGCCGTCTCGGCGTCGATTGCGTAGCCGTCGGCGAGCTCGATGGACGGCGCGAGCACTTCCGCGAGCGAGAGCGTGCCGAATTCCGCGAGCATCACGATCAGCGCGCCGGGCGTGCCGGGCGTCACCGCGGACAGCGGCCCGTCCTCGGGCGGCCCGTCGAATCCTTTGTCCCTGAAGAACTGAGCCGTCGCCCCGGTCGGCGCGACGCCGAGTCCGTTGATGGCGATGATCTTGCCCGTCTTCGGGTTGTAGATCAGCGCCTGGGTTTCCCCGCCCCAGGAGAGCACGTCCCACATCGTCGAAGTCGCCGCGAGCATCGCGCAGGCGGCATCCACCGCGTTGCCGCCGCGCTCGAACATGCGCGCGCCGGCGGTCGCGGCGAGCGGTTTGCCCGTGATCGCCATCCAGTGCGAGCCGTGCAGCGGCGGCTTTTGGGTTTTCTCCTGCGCGAGTACCGGGGTGGCCGCGAGCAGGGAGGCGAAGATCGCCGCGGCGACCGATCGGAGCGGATGATTCATGCGGGCACTCCTCAGATCAGGTCCTTCACGCCCTCACGTTCCTCGAGCAGCTCGCGGTGGGTGGCGTCCATGCGTTCGCGGCTGAATTCATCGATCGCGAGCCCTTGCACGACGGTGTACTGCCCGTTCTTGCAGGTCACCGGGAACGAATAGATCACGCCTTCGCCGACGCCGTAGCTGCCGTCGGAGGGCACGGCCATGCTGACCCAGTCACCGTCCGGCGTGCCGAGCGCCCAGTCGCGCATGTGGTCGATCGCGGCCGAGGCCGCGGAGGCGGCGGAGGAGGAGCCGCGCGCCTTGATCACCGCCGCGCCGCGCTGCTGCACGGTCGGGATGAACTCCTCGCGGTACCACTTGGTCTCCACCAGCGACTTTGCGGGCTTGCCGGCGACGGTGCAGTGCGATAGATCCGGGTGTTGTGTCGCGCTGTGGTTGCCCCAGACTATCATGCGGCGGATGTCGTTCACGTGCCTGCCGGTCTTCGCGGCGAGCTGCCCGAGCGCGCGGTTGTGGTCGAGCCGCATCATCGCCGTGAAGTTGCGACGCGCGATGCCGGGCGCGTTCGAGGCTGCGATCAGCGCATTGGTGTTGGCCGGGTTGCCGACCACGAGCACGCGCACATCGCGGCTCGCGGACGACTCGAGCGCACGGCCCTGGGCCGAGAAGATCTGCGCGTTCGCCAGCAGCAGGTCCTTGCGCTCCATGCCGGGCCCGCGCGGGCGCGCGCCGACCAGCATCGCGTAGTCGCAGTCCTTGAAGGCGGTCTTCGCATCGTCGGTCGCGACCACGCGGTTCAGGGTCGGGAAGGCGCAGTCCATGAGTTCCATGACGACGCCGCCGAGCGTCGGCAGCGCCGGCGTGATCTCGAGCAGGTTCAGGTTGACCGGGCGGTCGCTGCCCAGCATCTGCCCGGAGGCAACGCGGAACGCGAGCGCATAGCCGATCTGGCCGGCGGCGCCGGTGATCGTGACAGTGACGGGCTTTTTCAAGCGGTGCTCCGGGGTGGGCTCGAAAAGGGGCCGTAGTGTAGCAGCGCGAATGCGAAGCCGATTCGCTAGCATGCTACCCGGGGAGGTTCCTGCCATGGGTTTGCGTGCGACTGTGGTATTGGCGCTGGTGTTTTTAGCCACGAGCGCCCGGGCAGAGGAGGCGGCTGACCGGATCCTCGTCGGCGGGCGCGTGCTGACCGTCGACGCCCAGGACCGGGTCGCGGAAGCGATTGCGATCAAGGACGGCCGCATCCTCGCGGTAGGCACGACGGCCGAGATTGATCGGCTCGCAGGCCCGGGAACCGAGCGCATCGACCTTGCCGGTCGCACGGCAACGCCGGGACTCATCGACGCACATGCGCACTTCTCGCAAGGGGGGCTGGTCCGGCTCACGCACCTCGCGCTCGGCTATCCGGACGTCAAGAGCATCGCGGACCTGGTCGCGCGCGTCGGCGAGCGCGCTGCCGCGCTGCAGCCGGGCGAGTGGATCCTCGGGCGCGGCTGGGACGAGGGCAAGTACGCCGAGCGGCGCATGGTTGCGGCCGCCGACCTCGACGCGGTGAGCGGCGGGCACCCGGCGTGGCTCGTGCACACGACCGGCCACTATGGCGTTGCGAACTCGGCCGCACTCGCGCTCGCGGGTATCGCGCGCGACACGCCCGACCCGCCGGGCGGCGAAATCGACCGCGACGTGGAGGGCAATCTCACCGGCGTACTGAAGGAAACCGCGATGACGCTGGTTGGGGGCCGGGTGCCCAAGGCGGGGCCCGCGAAGATGCGCGACGCGATCGCCGCCATGTCGCGCGAGTTCAACCGCGAGTGCATGACCGGCGTGAAGGATCCCGGCATCGGCGGCAGCCTGTTCTACGACGCAGACTCGGCGCTCGAGTCCTGGAATGCCTACCGCGACGTGCTCGCGGAGGACGCGCTCACGGTGCGCGTGTTCGCGCTTTGGCACAGCCCGCGCAACCTCGAGGATGCGAGGAAGCTCGTCGATCTCATCGCACCGCTCGGCAAGCCCGCCGCGGGTGCCGGCGATGGCCGCCTCGTGTCGGGCGGCGTCAAGATTTTTGCCGACGGCAGCGGCGCGTCGCGGACCGCCTGGATGTGGCAGGACTGGAATCGGGACCGGACGCAGAACGACACGGGCAACCGCGGCTACCCGGCTTTCGATCCGGAAACCATCCGCGCGCTGATCCTGCTCTATCACGATGCCGGGCTGCACGTCGGCACGCACGCGATCGGCGACCGGACCATCGACTGGGTGGTGGATTCCTACGCGCTGGCGCTCGCGCGCAAGCCCGTGCGCGGGATGCGCCACTCGATCATCCACTCGAACATCCCGGGCGACCGCGTACTCGACGCAATGGCGGCGATGCAGCGTGACTTCGACGCGGGCTACCCGGAGCCCTCGCCGTCCTTCACCTGGTGGATCGGCGACATCTATGCCGGCACTTTCGGCCCCGAGCGCAGCCTGCGGCTGAACCCGTTCGCGACCTACCAGCGCAAGGGCATCCGCTGGGCGAGCGGCTCGGACTTCGACGTGACCCCGTTCCCTGCGCGTTACGGGATCTGGTCGTCGACCGCGCGCGAGCCGCTGCTCGGCGTGCACGGCGGCGATCCCTTCGGGCGCGCGGAAGCCGTCGACGCGCGCGCGGCGTTGCGTTCGTTCACGATCTGGGCCGCGCACCAGACCTTCATGGACGACATCACCGGCTCGCTCGAGCCCGGCAAGCGCGCCGACGTCGCGATCTGGGACACCGATTTCTATACGGCGCCGACCGCGGCGATCAAGGATGCTGCCTGCCTGATGACGATCTTCGACGGCAACGTCGTCCACCGCAGCGATCGCTTCCCATGACGGGCGAGGCGCAGATCCATCCGGGCGACACCGACGAGTTCGCCTTCCGCGCCGCCGACAACCCGCTGCCCGAGGCCGTGGACGTCGCGATCATCGGCGGCGGCATCGTCGGCAGCTCGGCTGCGTATTTCCTCGCGGAGGCGGGCGTCTCGGTCGCCCTGTTCGAGAAGGGCCGCATTGCCGGCGAGCAGTCAGGCCGCAACTGGGGCTGGGTTCGCCAGCAGTGCCGCTCGCCGGTCGAGCTGCCGCTCATGATGCAGAGCCTCGCGATCTGGAAGGAGCTTCCCGCGCGGCTCGGCGAGGACGTCGGCTTCGCGCAGGGCGGCACGCTCTACCTCGCGGAAAACGAAGCGGAGCTCGCCAGGCTCGCCGAGTGGCTCACGGTCGCGCGCGAGCACGGCCTGGACACGCGCGTCATCGCGGGCCGCGAACTGCATCAGGCGTTCCCCGCCGGCAGCCGCTTCGCGGGCGCGCTCCACACTCCGAGTGACGGGCGGGCCGAGCCCTCGCGGGCGGGCCGCGCCATCGCCCGCGGTGCGGCACGCGCGGGCGCGCGTGTCGTCAGCCGCTGCGCGGTGCGCGGGATCGAGACGGCGGCCGGCCGCATCTCCGCGGTCGTGACCGAGCACGGCCGCGTCGCGACGCGCGCCGTCGTCTGCGCCGCCGGCGCCTGGACGCGGCTGTTCTGCGGCTCGCTCGGCATCCACGTGCCACAGCTGCAAGTAATCAACACGGTCGCGCGGCTCGCGCCGGCACCGAAGCTGCTCGAGGGCCAGGCCTGGTCGCCGGCACTCGCGATCCGCCGGCGCGCCGATGGCGGCTACACCGTCGCGCACGGCCATGCCTCCGTGCATTCCCTGGTCCCCGCGAGTTTTCGCGAGGCCTTCAGGTTTCTCCCGGCATTCCGGGCAAGTCCCGAGTCGATCCGCTTCGCGATCGGCCGGGATTTCTTCCGCGCGATCGCGACGCCCTCGCGCTGGGCGCTGGACACGCAATCGCCGTTCGAGCGCGAGCGAGTGCTCAACCCACCGCCCGTGGCCCGCGAACTGCGCGAGATGCGTGCAGCCCTCGACGCCTGGCTTCCGGAAATCGCGGGCCCGGGATTCGTCGAGACCTGGGGCGGCATGATCGAGGCATCCCCGGACGTCCTGCCGTTCATCGCGCCCATCGACTCGATCGGCGACTTCTACGTCGCGAGCGGATTCAGCGGCCACGGTTTCGGCATCGGCCCCGGCGCCGGTAAACTGATTGCGGACATGGTGAGCGGGACGGCGGACGCGGAACAGCTCCGACGCTTCCGGCTCAGCCGTTTTTTCGACGGGTCGCCGATCGTGCCGGGACCTGCACTGTGAGGATTGCCCGCACGTGACAGCGAAGCGCTTTGACGTCGCCGTGATCGGCGGTGGACACAACGGACTCACCGCTGCGTTCTATCTTGCGCGGGCCGGTCTTCGCGTCGTCGTGCTGGAACGCCGCGCGATTCTCGGTGGCTGCGCCGTGACCGAGGAAATCGACGCGGCAAGAGCGCCGGGCTGCCGTGTCTCCACCGCGTCCTACATGGCGAGCATGCTGCGGCCCGAGGTCATCCGCGACCTCGCGCTCGACCGGCATGGCCTGCGCATGATCGCCGCCGAGCCGACGGTGCAGGCGGTGATGCCCGATGGCGTCGTACTTCCCTGGTGGAGCGATCACGCGCGCATGCGGGCGCTGCTCGAGCAGTTCGCGCCGGCGGACTGCGAGGCCTTCCTGGCGATGGAGGGCCGGCTCGCGGGACTCGCGCGGCACCTTGAGCCGCTGTTCATGCAGGCCCCGCCGGACCTGCAGCGCGAGGGCCTCGCGGGCCTTTCCGACCTGCTCGGCCTCGCGATGAAATTCCGCGGCCTCAGCAACCGCGAGATCCCGGAACTGCTCGCGTTTGCGACCGGCAGCCTCGGCGAGTTCCTCGACCGCACGCTCGCCTCGCCGCACCTGAAGTCGCTCATCCTCGCGAACAGCCTGTACGGCAAGCACGGCGGGCCCTACGACCCGGGCACGCTGTTCGGCCTGCTGTTCCACCTGCTCGGCGGCGGCGCGCAGTCCAAGCAGGGCTTCGTCGGCCACGTGATGGGCGGCATGGGCGCGATCACGACGGCGATGGCGGCGGCCTGCCGCGGCGCAGGTGTGGAACTGCGGACCGGCGCAGACGTGGCGGAGGTGCGCATCGCCGGCGGCCGTGCGACCGGCGTCGTGCTCGCGGACGGGAGCGTGATCGACGCCGGGCTCGTGGTGTCGAACGCCGACCCGAAGCGTACTTACCTGAAGCTCGTCCCGGAATCGGCGCTCGACCCGGATTTCCGCGCGCGAATCGCGGGTATCAAGATGGACGGCCCCTGCGGCAAGTTCAACCTGGTGCTCTCCGAGGAGCCGCGGCTCGCGAACGAGGAACCGGGCTCGGACGTGCTCCGCCGCGCGCAGTTCACGCTCGTGCCCTGGCTCGACGGCGCGCAGGCCGCCTACGGCGAGGCGCGCCGCGGCCGCATTGCCGAGGAACTCTGGATCGACTGCCTCGTGCCCTCGCTCATCGACGACTCGCTCGCGACGCCGGGCCGGCACGTGATGACCTGCTTCATCCAGTTCTTGCCGTACGCGCTGTCGGGCTCGGACTGGAGCCTCGAGCGCGAGCGGCTCGAGGCGCAGCTGATCCGCCAGATAGCGTGTTTCGTGCCTGCGGTCGGCCGCTCCGTGGTCGCGCAGCGGCTCTACACGCCGGCCGACCTCGAAAGCACCTTCGGCATCACCGAGGGCAACATCTTCCATGGTGACCTGCGGCCGGACCAGCTCTTCTTCATGCGGCCGGTGCCGGGCCACGCTCGCTATGCCGCGCCGGTGCCGGCACTCTACCTCTGCGGCGCGGGCACCCACCCGGGCGGCGGCGTCACGGGCGCACCCGGACACAACGCGGCGCAGCGCATCCTGGCCGACCTGAAACGGGACCGTGCCTTGCGGCGTGGCCTGGCCTCATGAGGAGCTGACGAAATGCTGCGCAGGATCCCGGTCCGCTGGCGTGTGCTCGCCGTGCTCTTCCTCGTGAGCTTCGTCAACTACGCCCTGCGCAACGTGATATCGGTCGCGGCGCCGAGCCTGCGCGCGGAGTTCGGCTTCACGTCCGCCGAGCTCGGCTGGATCCTCGGCAGCTTCAGCCTCAGCTATACGCTGCTGCAGGTCCCGGGCGGTATCTTCAGCCAGCGCTACGGCACGCGCCGCGCGCTCGGGTTCCTGACCATCTGCTGGGGCGTGCTGACCTGGCTGACCGGGTTCGCGCCGGGTCTGATGGCGGCCTCCGCGGCGGGCGCGATGGTCGCGCTCGTCACGGTGCGCCTGCTGCTGGGCGCGACCCAGGCGCCGATCTTCCCGGTAACCGCCGGCACGGTCGAGGCCTGGTTCCCGCCCGGCCACTGGGCGCTGCCGCTCGCCGTGACGAATGCAGGTGTTTCGCTCGGACAGGCGGCGCTTGGCCCGATCGTGACGGCGCTGATTGTCTTCTTTGGCTGGCGCGAGGCCTGCTACATCCTGGCTCCGTTCGGCATCGCCGTCGGCATCTGGTGGTACTGGTACGCGCGCGACCTGCCCGTGCAGCACCCGGCGATCACCCGCGAGGAGATCGCCTTCATCGACCGCGGCCGTGCGAAGGCGAAGGTGGAAGCCGCCGCTCCGGGATCCTGGCGCAAGGCGCTGCTCGAACGCGACGTGCTCATCCTCGCGGCGAGCTACTTCTTCATGAACTACGTGTTCTTCATGTTCTCGCAGTGGCTGTTCATCTATCTCGTCGAGGAGCGTGGCTTCTCGATGCTCGAGGGCGGCTTCCTGTACGCGCTGCCGTTCATCAGCGGAGCCGTGCTGACGGTCGTCGGCGGCATCGCCTGCGACCACCTCTGCCGGCGGTTCGGGGCGCGCACCGGCTGCCGCGTCACGGCGATGATCGGCCTGCTGCTGGTTGCGGTCTTCATGCTGGCGGGGGCCTTCGCGACCAACCCGTACATGGCGGTCGCGATGCTGTCGCTCTGCTTCGGTTTCGTGATGTTCACCGACACGGCCTACTGGGTGGCGATCACCTATTCGACCGGCGAGAACACCATGAGCGCGACCGGCGTGCTGAACTTCGGCGGCAACCTGCCGAGCCTGCTCGCGCCGCTGATCGGGCTCATGATCGACCGCCTGGGGTGGCTGCCGACGATCGCGAGCGGCTCGGTGTTTGCGGTGATCGGTGCGGGCCTCTGGCTGTTCGTTCGCCTCCGGGGCTCGGGGGACGCGCCGCCATGATCGACTTCCCGGAGCGGCATCGCGTCCCCTACGACGGCGGTTTCCGCGTCGCGGACTTCGACACCGACCCGCCGAAAGGCAGCGGCTCGGAGACGAAGCTCGAAGCGGAGCTCAAGGAGAGCGTCGCGAAACTCGACGAACTCCAGCGCCGGCTGTTCGCAGACGAGCGCTTCGCGCTGCTCGCGGTCTTCCAGGCCATGGACGCGGCCGGCAAGGACAGCACCATCCGCAAGGTGTTCTCGGGCGTGAACCCGGCCGGCTTTCGCGTGCATGCCTTCGGGCGGCCGAGCGAACTCGAGCTGCGGCATGACTTCCTGCAGCGTGTCGCGTCGCGGCTGCCGGAGCGCGGCAAGATCGGCGTCTTCAACCGCAGTCATTACGAGGAAGTGCTGGTGGTGCGGGTTCACCAGGGAGCGCTCGCGGCGCAGAGCCTCCCGGATGCCGGCGGCAAGGGCTTCTGGGAGGGCCGCTTCGAATCGATCCGCGGGTTCGAGCAGCACCTGTCCCGCAACGGCACCGTGGTCGTGAAGTTCTGGCTGAACGTCTCGCGCAAGGAGCAGAAGAAGCGCCTGCTCGAGCGCATCGAGGACCCGGAGAAGAACTGGAAATTCCGGCTCGGTGACCTGGACGATCGTTCGCGCTGGGGCGACTACCTGTCCGCCTACGACGACCTGCTGCGCGCCACTTCGCGCCCGTACGCGCCCTGGTACGCGATTCCCGCCGACGACAAGGACTACATGCGCGCGGCCGTGGCGCGCATCCTGGTCGAGACACTCGAGTCCATCGATCCGCGCTACCCGGGCGTCGATGCCGCGCAGAAGCGGGATCTGCAGGAAGGGAAGAAGCGGCTCGAGTCGGAATGACGCGCTAGCGCCGCTCTTCCTTCTTCAGGTTCTCGGCTTTCTGTTCGAGCCAGCCCGGAAAAGCCTTGCGCAGGCGCTCGAGTTCCCGTTCAGCTGCCTCGATGCGTCCCTCGGCGCGCAATTTCTGTATCTCCGCGTACCAGGCCTCCGGCGTCGGCGGAGCTGCTGGCGCTGCGGCGGCAGCGGGCATATCGGTCACCACGGCCGCGGCTTCCGACGACAGTTCGCTGGCAGCTTGCAGCTCGTGTTCCGGCCCGCCGACGCGCGGCCCGATCCCCGCTTCGTCCGACCCGGTCTCTTCATTGAGGTAGCCGTAGTCTTCCGGTGCGGCCTCCTGCCGCACGGACGATTTGCGGCGCGCCGGCTCCGCGGCCGATGGCTCGCCTGCCTCGCGGGCTGCGGGTCCTTCGGTGCGGTCGATGATCCGGGCTTCCATTGCCTCGCCGCCCGCGAGGTCGGATTCGGTCATCGGCGCGCGGCGAGTCGTCCCGAACTCGGATTGAACGATCAGGACGGCGAGCACGAAGCTTGCCGCGAGCGAGGCGGGCAGCCACCAGCGCCGGCCCCGGCGCGCGAGGTCGCGGCGCGCATTGGCGCGAATGCGTGCGTCCGTCGTCTCGGGCGGGCCGTCGACGGAATCCTCGAGGAGCCGTTGCCACGGTTCCCGCGGAAAGGGTGCTTGTTCGTCGGGTCGTTCCATGTCCTTAGTCCGGTGCGTCTGTGCCCAGCGCCTGCTTGAGCCGCGCCACGGCGTAACGCAAGCGGCTCTTTGCGGTCTCCGGGTTCACGCCCGTGGTGTCGCCGATCTCGGTCACGCTGAGCCCGCCTTCGACGTACAGGAGGAACGCGGCACGCTGTTCCCCCGGCAGCCGCTCGATCGCCGCCGTGAGCCGCTCGCCGGCTTCCCCTTCGAGTGCGGCGGCGAGCGGATCCGGGTTCGACTCGTCCGCCGCAGCGGCGACGGCGTCGTCATCCGTTGTCTCGCGCGCGCCGCGGCGGCCGCTCTTGCGCCAGTGATCCATGCAGCAGTTGTGGGCGATGCGGTACAGCCAGGTCGCGAAGCGTGCCTCCGGCCGGTAGTTCTCACGATTGGCGATGACACGCGACCAGCATTCCTGGAAGACGTCATCCGTCGCCGCCGCGTTATGCACTGAACGCCGGATGAAGCGCCAGAGGCCGTGCCGATGGGCCGCATAGAGCTCATCGAATGCCCGCGCGTCGCCCGCGGCGTAACGCAGCATCAATTGCGCGTCGGCGTCGCCTCCTCCCATCGCCGGCCACTCTACCCGGAAGGGGCGGGCAGTTCCTTGAACGCCGCGGGAGGCGGAAAAGTGTTGGGCTCCTGCGCGAAAAGCGGGCCTGAATCGCCGGAACAACCCTGCGCGAGCCACGAAGACCGGGTTTTAGTCCATCTAACATATTGATTATCTTAAGAAAGTACGGTGGCCTGAGTTTATTTCACGAGAACCCCTTGCATTTGAAGTGGTGTTGTAGTCAACTACAACACCAGAAGAGCACATCAGTACATCGGGCTCGGAAACAAAGGAAAGGAGAAAGTCATGTTCACGATGGTTGCAGAGGACACCCGGAAGACCTTCAGCGCAGTGGCAGCGGTTGCCATCGTCGCTTTCGGCGGTCTTGTCATGGATCAGGCGCACCTGGCCGCTGCCCCCAAGGGCAGGGTAGAAGTTGGCGAGCTGACCGCGCTTGACGGCGCGACCGTGCTGGCCCAGTTGCCGGAAGTGATGGTCGTCGCGAAGCGTGAAGCCGCCACCCAGTTCGCGGCCACGCAGCTGCCGGAGATCGTTGTGGCCGCCAAGCGCGTCGCGCGGATGGTGGCCAGGGACGACCAGGCCGCGCTGCTGCCCACGCCGTCCATCAGCGCGGGTTTCTGAGGAGTCCGCAAGGGCTCCCCAGGTGCTCTGCTAAAGTAGTCTGGTAGCGGGCTAGTTCACTTCGGCAAAAAACCATGGACACTAACTGGAACGACAGCCTGCCGATCTACCGCCAACTGCGCGACCGCGTGGTGGCGATGATCCTCGAGGGCGTGCTGAACGACGGCGATCCGCTGCCGTCGGTGCGCAACGTTGCCGCCGAGTACCGGCTGAATCCCCTTACGGTCCTGAAGGGCTACCAGCAGCTGGTCGACGAGAATCTCGTGGAGAAGCGCCGCGGACGCGGCATGTTCGTGACCGAGGGCGCCCGGCGCGCCCTCCTGAAAGACGAGCGCCAGCTGTTCCTCGATGAAGAATGGCCAAAGATCGCGAGCCGCATCCAGCGACTCGGCTTCGAGCCGAAGGAGCTGCTCGACAAGCTCGACCGGATTCCACCCGCGCCGGCGTCGTCGCTGACGGCCGTGCGCGAAGACCCCGCAGACGACGCGGACGAAGACGAGGAGAGCAGGCGTGAGTGACCTGATCGTGGCGCGCGGACTCGGCAAGAGCTTCGGCTCGACGCGGGCCCTGGACGACGTCAACTTCCGCGTCAAGTCCGGGCGGATCGTCGGCCTCATCGGCCCGAACGGCGCCGGCAAGACGACGGCGCTCAAGGCGATGCTCGGCCTCACCCGCACCGAGGGCGAGCTCTCGGTGCTTGGCCTGAACCCGCATCTGCAGCGGCACCGCCTGATGCAGGACGTCTGCTTCATCGCCGACGTCGCGGTGCTGCCGCGCTGGATCCGCGTCAGCCAGCTGATCGATTTCGTCGCCGGGACGCACCCGAGGTTCCGGCGCGAGGTCTGCGAGCAGTTCCTCGCGCGCAGCGACGTGCGCAAGACGAGCCGCGTCAAGGAGCTGTCGAAGGGCATGGTGACGCAGCTTCACCTCGCGCTGGTCATGGCGATCGACGCCAAGCTGCTGGTCCTCGACGAACCGACGCTCGGCCTCGACATCCTGATGCGCAAGCAGTTCTACGAGACGCTGCTCAACGAGTATTTCGACGAACAGCGCACCATCCTCGTCACGACACACCAGGTCGAGGAGGTCGAGCACATCCTGACCGACCTGCTGTTCATCGATCGCGGGCGCATTGTGCTCGACGCGGCGATGGACGAAGTCCAGGAGCAGTACGCGCAGGTCTCGGTCCGGCCCGAACACCTCGCCGCCGCACGCACCCACCAGCCCATCGCCGAGCGCCAGGGCCTCGGCCGCACCCACATGCTGTTCCGCGGCGCCGACCGCGCGGAGCTCGAGCGCCTCGGCGAGGTGGGCGTGCCGTCGGTTGCCGACCTGTTCGTCGCCGTGATCCAGGGAGCACGCGCATGAACCGTTTCCTGTGGCTGGTCCGCCGCGAGGTCTGGGAGCATAAGGCGATCTGGGTCGCGCCGGCGATCGTGATCGGCTGCTTGCTGATCCTCGTACTGACCGGCAATGTCCACCTCGGCCCGAAAGGCGAGATGCCCGACGACACCGTGTTCGGCCAGGCTCCGCGCGAGCTGCAGTTGAAGCTGCTCGTGCTGGTCTACGCGGGCCTCGCGCTGGTCATGGACATGGTGCTGGGCATCGTCGCGTTCTTCTACGCGCTCGATTCGCTGTACTCGGACCGGCGCGACCGTTCCGTGCTGTTCTGGAAGTCGCTGCCGATCTCCGACGCGGAGACCGTACTGTCGAAGTTCGCGGTCGCGGCGATCCTGATCCCGATCGTTGCGCTCGCGGCCTCGCTGGTGGCGCAGCTGCTGGTCGCGGCGGGCGGCTCCGCGCGGCTCGCGCTCAGCGGGCTGCCGGGCGGCCTGATGTGGCAGCCCGAGGCGCTGTTCGGGGGCTTTGGCATCGCGTTCCTGTGGTGCGTGACCGCGATTCTCTGGTACGCGCCGATCATCGGTTACCTGATGCTGGCCTCGGCCTGGGCGCCGCGTGGCCCCTTCCTCTGGGCGGTGCTGCCGCCGGTAGGGCTGTGGGTCGGCGAGCGCGTGGTGGTCGGCTCGGAGTACGTCGGGGATTTCATCACCGGCCGGCTGTTCGGCCTCTACAGCCTGCTTGACGCGCGGACCAAGGCCGAGCTGGACGGCGGCGGCGAGCTCGAGAAGATTGGCAACGTGGACCTCGTCGGGGGCTTGCGCGAGTTCTACGCATCGCCCGACCTGTGGCTCGGTGTGGTCGCGGCTGCGTTGCTGCTCGCCGGGGCGATGTGGGTCCGCCGCTACCGCGACGAGACGAGCTGAGTCCTGGTCCATCGTTACGGAAATCGATCAATGCAGATGTATTCCCGCGTCGCCGCCGCATTCGCGTTGCTGGCGGCAAGCCTCCCCGCCCTGGCCGCGAGTGCGACGGCGACGCGCGCCTGGCAATTCAAGCCGGAGTCGAACGCGGGCCTGACCGTGCGCAACCTGATGGGCACGGTGCGCGTCGAGCGCGGCACGGCCTCGGGCTTTCATGTCACGGCGACGACGACGATCGACGCGCCGTCGCAGGCCGAGGCCGATCGCCTCATCGGGCTGGTCGAGTTCCGCACCGCGGATGTCGGCGCGGGTTCGCGCCTGGATGTGCGCCTGCCGCGGACGCACTTCCCGAAAATTTATTCAGAGCGCGGCGCCGACGGCTGGTGGTCGGTGAGCTACGTCCAGCACCTTGGCGAGCGCATCCGGCTGGTCGGCAAGCCGGGCGAGGCGCCCGCGGTACGCGTCGACCTGCTGATCCGTGCGCCCGCCGGCGCCAAGCTGGAAGTCGAGAACACCTTTGGCGACGCCGTCGCCCAGGGCTACTCGGGCACGCTGCGCCTCGACGGCGGCAGCGACCTGCTGAGCTCCACGGGCGGGGAGGGCGACGTCGAACTCGACAACGGAAGCGGCGAGGTCATCGTCGGTGGCCATCGCGGCCGGGTGGTCGCCGACACCGGCAGCGGCCGGGTGAAGATCACCGGCTGCGAATGCGAAATCTCGGCCGACACGGGCTCGGGCTCGGTCGAGGCGCGCGGCCTGACGGACGTGCGCAGCCTGGAGATCGACACCGGTTCCGGCGACGTCAACATCGAGGGCGACCTTTCTGCGCTCACGCAGCTGCACATTGATACGGGCTCTGGCAGCGTCAAGCTGCGCTCGTTGGCCCAACCCTCGATGGAGATCCGCATCGATACCGGGAGCGGCGACGTGAACGTCAACGCGCCCGGCGCCAGCGTCCGCGAATCCGACGGCGTCACCACCGTGCGCATGAAGGACGGCACGCACCGCGGCGTCATCGACACCGGCTCCGGCAGCGTCGACCTCAACTTCCAGTAGGTCGGGGCGCCCACCTGCCTTACTGCGGCGCACGCGAGGTGGCGGGGTCCTCGCGAGCAAACCCTTAATGTTCCGGCAGGGTTCGCGAGCGAGGAACCCCGCCGGATCCCGCGTGCGCCGCGGCAATACTGTATTGCGCCGCTAGCCTGCCAGAAGGACGGCCTCTGCGTGCTCCTGCGCCTCGGGCGTGCCGAACAGCACGACGATGTCGCCCTCGCGCAGCGTCATGCCCGGGTCGGGATTGCGGCCGACGATGCCGTCACGCCGCACCGCGGCGAATGACACTTCCGCGCCGCGGTTGTGGATCTCCTGGATGGTGCGGCCGATGGACCAGGCGCCCGGCGGCAGCACGACCGTTTGCAGTTCCTCCCGGAAGCCGTCCGGCTCGTCCGCGGGCCCGGCGGGATCGCGGCGGATCACCGAGCGCAGCGTCTTGTAGCGCTGGCGGCGGATTTCGCCGACCACCTTGATCACGCGAGATGCCGGCACCTGCAGCATGTGCAGCGCGTTCGAGACCAGCGTCAGCGCCGCCTCGAGGGTTTCCGGCACTACCTCGGTGGCGCCGGCGGCAAGCAGCTCCTCCAGATGCGCGTCGTCCGTCGTACGTACCAGGATCGGCAACTCTTTCCGGCTGCGCCGTATGGCACGCACGATCGTGAGCGATCGTGCCGTGTCCGAGAAGGTCACGACGACGGCGTTCGCGCGGTCGAGGCCCGCCGACTTCAGCACGCCCTCGTCCGCGGCGTCGCCGTAGATCACGGCATCGCCGGCGGCGAGCGCCGCGCGCACACGCACCGGGTCGAGGTCCATGGCGAGGAACTCGAAGCCTTCCGTCTCCAGCACGCGCGCGACGTTCTGCCCGACGCGCCCATAGCCACAGAGGATCACGTGCTCACGCCGTGCCAGCGCCTGGTTCGCGGCCTCGAGGCGCTCGAGGCCGGACGCCGCGGGCCCGCTCTGGTCGAGGACGGCGCGCGCGATGCGCTTGTTGTGCCGGATCATGATCGGTGCGATCAGCATGCTGAGCGTGATCGCGGCGAGCAGCGGCTGCGTAAACGCCGCGCCGATGAGCTTGTTGTTGAGCAGCAGCGCGATCAGCGCAAAGCCGAACTCGCCGCCCGGCGACAGCACGATGCCTGCGCGCAGGGCCTTGAACCACTGGCCGGCGAACGGCCGCGCCGCCAGCATCACGATCGTCGCCTTGACCAGCAGCAGCCCCGCCAGCAGCGCGAGCACCACGGGCAGGTGGGCGAGCAGCTCCGGCACGTCGAGCTGCATGCCGATGGTCACGAAGAAGAGGCCGAGCAGCGTGTCGCGAAATGGCCGGATGCCCGCCTCGACCTGGTAGCGGTACTCGGTCTCCGCCAGCATCATCCCCGCGAGGAACGCGCCGAGCGCGAAGGAGAGCCCGGCGGCGTGGGTCGCCCAGGAGGCGCCGATCGCGACGAACAGCACGGCGAACGTGAACAGCTCCGGCGAGTTGCTCGCGGCGATCTCGTGGAACAGCGGCCGCAGCAGCCAGCGCCCGGAAGCAAGCACGATGAGCAGCGCAACCGCCGCCTTGCCAACAGCGAGCGTGATCTCGAGCGTGGAATAGGACTCCTGCGGCGCGCCGAGCACGCCCGCGAGGGCCAGGAAAGGCACGACCGCAAGATCCTGGAACAGCAGTACGCCGAAGGCGAGCCGCCCGTGCGTCCGGTTGAGCTCGTCCTGCTCGGTGAGCTGGCGCAGCACGATCGCGGTCGAGGACATCGCGACTGCGCCGCCGAGCAGGATCGCGATCGGCGGCGCGAGGCCGAGCGCCCAGCCGACGGCGGCGGCGATCGCCGTGGTGCCGAACACCTGCAGTCCGCCGAGCGTGAATACCTCGCCGCGCATTGCGATCATTCGCGGCAGCGAGAACTCGAGCCCGAGGGTGAACAGCAGGAACACCACGCCAAACTCGGCGAGCGTCCCGGTCGTCTCCGTCGCCTCCACCCAGCCAAGGGCATGCGGGCCGACGACCATTCCGACCAGCAGGAAGGCGAGTATCAGCGGCAGGCGCAGGCGCCGCAGGCCCACGACGACGGCGAGCGTCGCCATGAGCAGCAGCAGGACGTCTTCCAGAACGCTGTTTTCCAGGGGGGGCGCCTCCGCCCGGCATTATCACCTGCTAGCATCGCTCGCAGCGTCCGGGAGAGGGCATGCCGTTCGAGATCGAGGAAGGTGGCGGCCGCGTGCGGCTGCACGGCCGCTGGACAGTGGCGGAGGCTGCGGCGCTCGGGCCGGGCCTGGACGCGCTCCAGGCGCGGGACGCCCGCGAGTTCGTGCTCGACGCCGCCGGCATCGAGTCCCTCGACCTCACGGGCGCCTGGCTCCTGCGCGCGACCGAGTCCCGGCTGCAGGCCGCCGGCGCCGGTG
>Ga0209254_10002205_pt1 | contig 17649 bp, 13 predicted proteins | sample FrelakmetDIP11DI_FD_187148 | JGI IMG/M metagenome (GOLD analysis project Ga0209254, IMG submission 187148) | Freshwater lake sediment microbial communities from the University of Notre Dame, USA, for methane emissions studies - DIP11 DI (SPAdes)... | ecosystem: Environmental > Aquatic >...
ACCCTGCTGGGTCTATCAGCCTTTCCCTATGGTCACAGACTATATGCAGGGATGCTTGGCATGCACGGCAACTTCGGCCCGAATGTTCTTACCAATCAGGCTGACCTTATAATTGCCGTGGGTATGCGTTTTGATGACCGTGTAACAGGGAATCTGAAAAAGTATGCAAAGAATGCAAGGATAATTCATATTGAGATTGACGAAGCAGAGATCAATAAAAACGTGCAGGTCGATCTTGAAATAAATAATGATGCCCGCGAAGTGTTACGCTACCTGATTCCTCTTGTGAAAGAAAACTCATTTGCAAGATGGATAAGGGAATTCAGGATATGCGATAAAACAGAATATGAAAAAGTCATCAGGTCCGAGACAGAACCGGAATCCGGTGAGATCAGAATGGGTGAGGTCGTGCGCCTGGTGTCGGACCTGACACACGGAGATGCAATAATTGTCACCGATGTGGGGCAAAACCAGATGTCTGCCGCCCGGTATTATAAATTCAAAAACCCAAACAGCCTGGTGACATCCGGTGGTATGGGAACCATGGGCTTTGGACTGCCGGCATCAATAGGCGCCAAAATCGGTAGACCTGATAAACAGGTCGTTGTTTTCCTCGGTGACGGCGGTTTCCAGATGACAATCCAGGAGCTTGGAACCATTCTTCAGTATCAGATCCCCGTTAAGATAATTATCCTTAACAACAGCTTTCTAGGTATGGTGAGACAGTGGCAGGATATGTTCTATAATAAACGATATGCCTCGACCGCTCTCGTCAATCCTGATTTCCTTAAGATAGCCGAGGGATTCAATATTGCCTCAAAGAGAGTATCGGCAAGAAAGGATCTTGAAAAAACACTGGCTGAGATGCTTGCGGTTGATGCACCTTACCTGGTTGATGTGACCATAAACAAGGAAGCAAATGTAATGCCTATGGTTGAACCGGGTTCATCAGTCTCGGACGTAAGATTGACAAATTAAAACAGTTAGAACATGAAAAATGAATATACCCTGTCGCTATTTACCGAAAATCACATCGGGATACTGAACCAGGTAACAATAATCCTTACAAGGAGGCAGATAAACATCGAAAGCATAACAGCTTCTGAATCTGCTGTCCCCGGTGTGCATCTGTGGACCCTGGTGGTCATTACAACTCCGGAAATGGTCAGGAAGGTGGCCCGGCAAATGGAAAAGCTTGTGGATGTGCTGAAGGTCTTTGTGCACACATCCGATGAAATAATTTACCAGGAAATCGCAATGTTTAAAGTTGCCACCCGGGGATTAATGTCTGGAAATATAATTGATCATGTAGTCCGCGGACATCATGGACGAATACTGGAGGTTACTCCCGAATATATGGTTGTAGAAAAAACCGGGCACAAATCTGAAATAGCCGAGCTCCTCCGCCAGCTCGAGCCTTACGGAGTCCTTCAGTTCGTACGATCAGGACGTGTGGCAATCACAAAGCAGGTAAAGGAATTAACCTCTTACCTTAAAGAGATGGATGAGGCAAAACGCCCGGAACCGCAAGAAGTTGAGATAGACAATTAAGAAGAAATAATAATTAAATAATCGGAAATCATGGCAAAAATCAAGTTTGGAGGTGTTACAGAAAACGTAGTAACAAGAGATGAATTCCCACTTTCAAAAGCCCGCGAAATATTGAAAGATGAGATCGTTGCTGTCATCGGATACGGGGTCCAGGGACCAGCACAGGCATTGAATATGAAAGATAATGGCATCAGCGTGATCATCGGACAAGCCCCTGAATTCAAACCTGACTGGGACAAAGCTGTCGCCGATGGTTTTATCCCTGGTAAGACACTTTTCGGTGTAGAAGAGGCTGCGAAAAAAGGGACTATCATTCAGTATCTTGTCTCAGATGCCGCACAGCGAATTCTCTGGCCAAAAATTAAACCATGTCTGAATAAAGGAGATGCACTCTATTTTTCACACGGTTTCTCAATAACCTATAAAGAACATACCGGCGTTATCCCTCCTGTTGATGTTGATGTAATACTCTGTGCACCTAAAGGTTCAGGTACAAGCGTACGGCGTAACTTTCTTGCAGGCGCAGGGATCAACTCAAGCTTTTCGGTATTCCAGAATTATACCGGCAAGGCTGAAGAACGGGCGCTGGCCCTGGGCATTGCCATCGGTTCGGGTTACCTGTTCCCGACAACCTTCGAAATGGAGGTCTTCAGTGATCTGACAGGCGAACGGGGTGTCTTGATGGGTGCACTCGCAGGTATAATGGATGCGCAGTACCAGGTTCTCCGTGAAAACGGTCATTCCCCTTCAGAGGCATTCAATGAAACAGTTGAGGAACTGACACAAAGCCTTATCCGTCTGGTGGATGAAAAAGGGATGGACTGGATGTATGCGAATTGCAGCGCAACAGCCCAGAGGGGAGCTCTGGACTGGCGTCCCAGATTCAGGGAAGCAACCTTGCCGGTCTTTAATGAATTGTATAAAAAAGTGAAATCAGGTGAAGAGTGTGTCAGAGTTCTCACATCTACCAGTGCTGTTAATTACAAAGAAATTCTTGATGCTGAGCTTAAAGAGCTTGGAGATTCAGAGATGTGGAGAGCAGGGGCTGCCGTAAGAAAGCTCCGTCCTGAAAAGCACTAACAGTAAAAAAAATAACATGAATGATAAAGTAATAATTTTCGATACAACCCTCAGGGATGGTGAGCAGGTTCCAGGATGCCAGCTTAATACTATAGAAAAAATTGAAGTCGCCCAGGCCCTTGAAGAATTGGGTGTCGATGTTATTGAGGCTGGATTCCCGGTCTCAAGTCCCGGAGATTTCAAATCCGTGGTTGAGATTTCGAAGGCAATTTCTGATCCCATAATCTGCGCATTGACAAGGGCTGTGAAAAAAGATATTGAAGTTGCTGCAGAGGCTCTTCAGTATGCAAAAAGAAAACGCATCCATACGGGTATAGGAACCTCGCCCTTTCATATAAAGTACAAGCTTAAAACAACACCCGAGGAGACGATCAGGAGAGCTGTGGATGCCGTTAAGTATGCAAAGAAATTTGTCGAGGATGTGGAGTTTTACGCTGAAGACGCCGGAAGGAGTGAAAACGAATACCTTGCCAGGGTAATTGAAGCTGTGATAAAAGCCGGCGCAACAGTTGTAAATATACCGGACACTACCGGATACTGTCTCCCGGAAGAATATGGTGAGAAGATCCGTTTCCTGAAAGAAAATGTACCGAATATCGGAAAAGTCATCATTTCAACCCACTGCCATAATGATCTGGGGATGGCTACAGCAAACACTATGATGGGGATCATTAACGGAGCCAGGCAGGCTGAAGTAACAATTAACGGTATAGGCGAGAGAGCGGGAAACACCTCGCTCGAGGAGGTGGCCATGATAATTAAAAGCCACCACAATCTGAACCTGACAACAAACATAGATTCAAAACTTATCTTCAGCACAAGCCGGCTTGTATCTACCCTGATGAGCATGCCGGTGCAGGCCAATAAAGCCATTGTAGGCCGGAATGCATTTGCACATTCATCTGGAATTCATCAGGACGGGGTTATCAAAAACAGGGAGAACTATGAAATAATTGACCCTGTGGAAGTTGGTATAAGAGAATCTTCAATCATCCTTACAGCACGAAGCGGAAGAGCTGCTCTTAATCACCGGCTTGAGTTACTTGGACTGAAGTTTGGCAAGGAGGAACTCGATGACATCTATCACCGGTTTCTGATTCTGGCCGACAAAAAAAAGGATATTAACGATGAAGATATAAGGATCCTTTCAGGCGAAGTTTTCAAAGGAGAAAAAGCACTTAAACTGGAACAGTTGCAGGTTACCTGCGGAAAATCAATGATACCGGTAGCTACTGTGTGCGTCAGAATAAACGGGGAAATCCATACCTCCACCTCATCAGGCAACGGACCAATCGATGCTGCATTTACGGCAGTCAAACAACTGATAAGCAAGACCGTGCATCTCGAAGAGTTCTTGATTCAGGCTATCACAAAGGGCAGCGATGATATCGGAAAAGTACATATCCAGGTTGAGCACCAGGGTAAAACCTACTACGGTTTCTCTGCCAATACAGATATAATAACAGCTTCAGTGGAAGCTTTTATTGATGCTATCGATAAGATCAGGTAACGCCCAACACACTGAAGGGGACTATTAAATGTAAATATTAAGATGGAGGCAAAGACACTTTTTGATAAGATCTGGGATGATCATGTGGTGAGTCACATCGCGGATGGTCCGGATGTACTTTATATTGATCAGCACTATATTCACGAAGTAACCAGCCCACAGGCTTTCAACGGCCTCCATAACAGAGGTATAAAGGTTTTCAGACCTGAGAAGACCCTTGCCGCTGCCGATCACAATATCCCCACTATCAATCAGGACAGGCAGATAAATGACGAATTGTCAAGAACCCAGGTAGCAAAACTGGCTGAAAACTGTGTGAGATATGGTATTGAACTGTTTGGTCTTAATCATCCTAAAAACGGTATTGTGCATGTAATTGGTCCTGAACTTGGCTATACACGCCCTGGAATGACTGTTGTCTGTGGTGACAGCCACACTTCAACACATGGAGCGTTCGGAACAATTGCCTTCGGTATCGGGACCAGTGAGGTTGAAATGGTACTTGCGACACAGTGTCTCCTGCAGACCAAACCATTAAAAATGAGAATAACAGTCAATGGAAAACTTCATGAAGGAGTCACTTCAAAGGATCTTATAATGTATATCATTTCTCAGATCTCTGCCAGCGGTGCCACAGGATACTTTATTGAATACGCCGGACCAGCCATCAGAGATCTTAGCATGGAAGCCCGCATGACGGTGTGCAACATGAGTATCGAGATGGGTGCTCGCGGCGGGCTGATAGCGCCGGATGAAACAACATTTAAGTATTTAAAAGGACTTCCCTCCTTTCCCGGAAATCTCAGTCCGGGTGATTATTTTAAAAAATGGGGAAAGCTGACGAGTGATAATGAAGCCGAATTCGACCGTGAACTGGAATTCAATGCCGATAAAATAAAACCCATGATCACTTATGGCACTAATCCGGGTATGGGAATAGCAATAGATGATAATATCCCGGCAATTGAGAAGATAAAGAGCGAAGCTTCAGAGTCATTCCTTAAATCTCTTGCCTATATGGGATTCAAACCGGGAATGAAGATTTTGGGACACCCCGTTGATTATGTCTTCGTCGGAAGCTGTACAAACGGAAGAATTGAAGATTTAAGAGCATTTACACAAATGGTCAGGGGAAGAAAAAAGGCTTCCAATATTACAGCTTTGATTGTTCCGGGCTCTAAAATGGTTGAGCAGCAGGCGATCAGAGAGGGACTGGTTGAAATTCTCAATGATGCGGGTTTTGATCTGAGACAACCCGGATGTTCTTCATGCCTCGCCATGAATGAAGATAAGATCCCTTCAGGGAAATATGCCGTATCAACTTCCAACCGGAACTTTGAGGGAAGACAGGGCCCCGGAGCAAGAACACTCCTTGCAAGCCCCCTGACAGCTGCTGCTGCTGCAGTGACAGGCACGATAACTGACCCCCGGGAATTAATCTGCTGACAAAACTCCATTGAAATACCTGACATGACAAAAGCCAAATTCAATATTCTTAATTCAACCTGCGTTCCGTTACCTTATGAAAACGTGGATACTGATCAGATTATCCCGGCAAGGTTCCTGAGCTCAACATCGAGGGAAGGTTTCGGCGAAAATCTATTCCGTGACTGGAGATTCAATAAATCAGGTGAGAAAAATATGGAATTCAGCCTGAATAGCCCTGAATACAGTGGAAAAATCCTTGTAGCAGGTAAAAACTTCGGATGCGGCTCAAGCCGTGAACATGCTGTATGGGCTGTTTATGACTATGGTTTCAGGGCAGTGGTATCAAGCTTTTTCGCAGATATTTTCCGGAATAATGCTCTCAACAACGGCCTTCTGCCTGTTGTGATACCTGAAAAACTACTGGCAGATCTTCTGGAACTCATAAAGGAAAGACCTGAAACAAAAGTGCAGATAGACCTGCAACAACAGCTGATAACGATTCCCGCTATCGGAGAATCTTCACGGTTTGAGATAAATCCATTCCGGAAAGAATGTCTATTGAAAGGTCTTGATGATATCGAATACCTTCTTGGTATTCAGAGTCTTATAACAGACTATGAAATCAAAATGCGTGAAGATGAGAATCGAAATAGTTGATACAACCCTGAGAGACGGGGAACAGACCCAGGGCGTTTCATACCCTCCTCTCGAAAAACTCCATATTGCAACACTTTTGCTTAAAGATGTGAAGGTAGATCATCTTGAAGTAGCTTCCGCACGGGTCTCCTCCGGAGAATTTGAAGCTATAAGCAAGATCACGGAATGGGCTCGCCAGAATGATCTCCTTAGTAAAATCGAGGTTCTTGGTTTTATTGACGGAGAGATGTCCCTTAACTGGATTAATGATACCGGCTGCAAAGTTGTGAATCTGCTTTGCAAGGGATCGTTGCGTCACCTCGAAAAACAACTCCGTAAAACTCCCGCTCAGCATGTCAGCGATATAAAGGAAATTATCACCAGGGCAGGTGAACTTGATATGCAGGTCAACATCTATCTGGAAGACTGGTCTAACGGAATGATCTTTTCGGAAGATTACGTTTATTTCATGATGGATTCACTTAAAGATGAGAAGATAAAAAGGTTTATGCTCCCCGATACCCTTGGAATACTTAATCCGGAACAGACCTTCGATTTCTGCAGAAAGATGATTGATAAATATCCTACATTACATTTTGATTTTCATGCGCACAACGATTATGACCTTGCCGTTGCCAATGTTTTCGCTGCAGTAAAAGCCGGCATAAAAGGAATACATACCACTGTGAATGGCCTGGGTGAAAGAGCCGGTAATGCACCTCTTTCAAGTGTCATCGGGGTCTTGTGTGATCACCTTGGAGCGGAGACAGGTGTCAACGAGTTTGAGATCACCAGGGTCAGTAAAATAGTGGAAACATTCAGCGGGATACGTATTCCTGTAAACAAACCTATTATCGGCGAGAATGTATTTACCCAGACATCAGGAGTTCATGCTGACGGCGACAGCAAGGACAACCTTTACTTTAACAACCTCCTTCCTGAACGCTTCGGGAGAAAAAGGAAATATGCCCTGGGGAAACAGTCAGGTAAGGCGACAATCAGAAAGAACCTTGAAGAATTCGGCCTGGTTCTCAATACCGAATCACTGAATAAGGTGACTCAAAGAGTTATTGAACTCGGAGATAAAAAGGAAGATGTTACAACAGAGGATCTGCCATTTATCATTTCAGATGTCCTTGGTAACGCCTCAATCGATTATAAGATCTTTATTAAAAATTATTCCCTCTCACTGTCGTATGGATTGAAGCCATTCGCCAGCGTTCAGATAGAAATAAACGGTAATCTTTATCAGGAGACATCTTCGGGTGACGGACAATATGATGCATTTATGAAGGCAATCAGAATTATATATGACAAACTGGGAAAGGAAATTCCTTTGCTGACTGATTACCAGGTGTCTATTCCGCCAGGCGGGAAGACTGACGCGCTGGTTGAAACAGTCATAACATGGAATCACCAGGGAAAGGAATTCAGAACAAAAGGACTCGATGCCGATCAGACCGAATCAGCAATAAAGGCTACCGAAAAAATGCTGAATATCATTGAGAACAATGAAAATGCATTAAATGGAAGTACACTAATAAAGACAACACATGAATTTTAACATTGCAGTTTTACCCGGTGATGGTATTGGTCCTGAAATCACAGAACAGGCAAAGAAAGTTGTCCTGGCTGTCTGTAAGAGATTTAATCATTCGGCCATTTTCAACTTTGGCCTGGTGGGTGCAACAGCCATTGATCAAACCGGAACTCCTTTGCCTGATAAAACCCTTGACCTGTGCAAATCGTCAGATGCAGTTCTTTTCGGAGCAATCGGCCATCCAAAATATGATAATGATCCATCGGCTAAGGTCAGGCCGGAGCAAGGCCTTCTCGCCATGCGAAAAGAACTTGGCCTATATGCAAATATCAGACCTGTAACCACCTTCCCTGCTTTGATAGACAAGTCTCCCCTTAAAAGAGAGATCGTGCAGGGAGCAGATATTATAATAGTAAGAGAACTTACAGGAGGAATCTATTTCGGAAAACCTCAGGGCAGATCTGAAGATGGAAACACTGCTTATGATTCGTGTGTCTACAGCCGTTATGAGATTGAACGCGTTGTAAGGCTTGCCTGTGATTATGCAATGTCACGTACTCATAAAATTACAGTAGTTGACAAGGCTAATGTTCTGGCAACATCAAGGCTATGGCGTGAGACTGCAACTGAAACAGCAAAGGCATACAGGGGTATCACGGTTGATTTTATGTTTGTCGATAATGCTGCAATGCAGTTGATACAAAATCCTAAAAGATTTGATGTTATTGTAACTGAAAATATGTTCGGGGACATCCTTTCTGATGAAGCAAGTGTTATAACCGGGTCGCTTGGATTGCTGCCATCAGCATCTGTCGGATTATCAACATCAGTATTTGAACCGATACATGGATCTTACCCACAGGCAGCAGGAAAGAATATTGCAAATCCTCTCGGCACAATACTCTCTGCAGCTATGATGTTTGACCTTGCGTTCAAACTGAATGAAGAGGCTGAAGCAATAAAGAAGGCCGTCGGAAAATCAATTGAGGAAAATTTTGTTACTGAAGACCTCAGCAAGACCAATCCAAAATCGACCTCGGAAGTGGGTGATTGGATCAGCGATTTTATTCTTAAGAATTGAAAGAATGTCTGGTAAGGAAGTCAGGTGAAAATCAACAATATCTCATTAATTCATATCATCCGATTTGTTTTGTTCAAAATTCCATTATTTTTGTAAGCCAATAAGACAACAAAATGAATAGCATACACAGGAATTTTAACCTCTCTTACTGTTTCTGGTTTTATTTTGAAAGCAGATAAGGGGATTTTTGTGTACAGATAATTGAAATTAGATGAAAGCAAGGGCCCCGGAAAGAGGCCCTTTTTTGTTAACAGACTTTGAAATGAGAATAGCGATACAGGGAGAAAAGGGAAGTTTTCATGATGTGGCTGCAAGGCAATATTTCGGATCTGAGACAATAGAATTAGTGGAATGTCCGACATTTGATATGACCGTCAATGCCGCAAAAGATGGAAGTGCTGATTTTGCAGTCATGGCCATCGAAAATGCACGTTCAGGAAGTATCCTCTATAATTACACTCTCTTAAGGGAATCCGGTCTGAAGGTGTTTGGCGAACATAATGTCAGGATAAAGCAGAATCTTATGGCTCTTCCAGGCCAGCCAATAAGCGGTATCAGAGAAATAAGGTCACATCCTATAGCCCTTGCCCAGTGCATGGAATTTCTTAACCAGTATCCTGAAATAATTCTTATTGAGAGCGCCGATACCGCTGGCAGTGCAAGAATTATAAGTGAAAACAGCCTTTATGGTGTCGCTGCAATAGGTCCTTCAAGTGCTGCAAAAATTCATGGCCTGAACATACTTGCAGAGGGTATTGAGACGTACAAAAAGAATTACACCCGGTTTCTTGTCATTGGCAATAAGGAAAATCAGAATAAAAAGGGAAACAAAGTCTCAGTCTGTTTTGCCACCGGCCACAAACCGGGTTCCCTGGCTGCCGTGCTGGTTCTGCTTGCTGAGATGAATATAAATCTGTCTAAGATTCAATCTGTCCCGCGTTTGAACGGTGAGTGGGAATATATGTTTTACCTTGACCTTGAGTTGAGTGATAACACAAACGTGGGGATGGTTGAAAAAGCTCTGGAAAAACACACCAGCAACCTGGAAGTGCTGGGTGTTTATAATAAAGATAACATGCTATATGAAAGTTAAACCGGCTGACCGGACACTCAGCGTGCAGGAATACTATTTCTCACAGAAGCTAAGGCAGATTGACCAGATGAGGAAAGCCGGAGCCGATGTGATCAGCCTTGGTATTGGCAGCCCCGATCAGGCTCCGTCAGAAAATACTGTAAGGCGACTAATTGATGAAAGCACCAAATCAACCTCGCATGGCTACCAGAGCTATATCGGCATTCCTGAATTGCGGAAAGCTTTTGCCGGCTGGTACAAAAAATATTTCGGGGTGGAACTCAATCCTGACAATGAGATACTTCCGCTAATGGGCAGCAAGGAGGGGATCATGCACATCAGCATGGCTTTTATCAACCAGGGTGATGAAGTCCTTATTCCTGACCCCGGTTATCCGACTTACTCCTCTGTTACAAATCTTGTCGGTGGCAAGATCAGGTACTATGAGCTTGATGAGAAAACGGGCTGGATGCCTGACCTGCAGGCCCTTGAACTCCTTAACCTGAGCAAGGTGAAATTAATGTGGCTGAACTATCCGCACATGCCTACCGGAACACTGGGATCCTTTATACTTTTTGAAAAACTGGTAGCTTTTGCTGACGCACATTCCATTCTGATTTGCAATGACAATCCGTACAGCTTCATATTAAACAGGAATTATGTCAGTCTTTTGTCAGTTGACGGCGCAAAAGAGGTTGCTCTTGAGCTGAACTCCCTCAGCAAATCTCACAACATGGCCGGATGGCGTATCGGTATGGTGGCAGGCCACTGTGAATACCTGCAGAGCATACTCAGGGTAAAAAGCAATGTGGACTCCGGGATGTTCCTGCCCATTCAGAAGGCCGCTGCTGAGGCGCTTAGCAACCCGCCGGGATGGTACGAACAGATTAACCTGGTTTATGAAAAGCGTCGTAAGAAAGTTGAGGAGATTATGGACATCCTTGGTTGCAGGTATGACAAAAACCAGGTCGGGTTGTTTGTATGGGGCCGCATACCTGAATCCGTTGCCAGCTGCGAGGATTACGTGGAAGAGATTCTGAATAAGGCAAATGTTTTCATCACCCCGGGATTTATTTTCGGGAGCAAGGGAGAGCGCTATATTCGTATTTCATTGTGTGCCGGTGAAGATTTGCTGGAAGAGGCCAAAAAGAGAATTTCCTCTTACACTGACTTCGTTAACCTGAAATCAAATTCAAAAAAATGAAAATCGCTGTTATTGGAATAGGTCTTATAGGAGGATCGATGATGATAGACCTTCGCAAACGTGGTTTTGCCGAACAGATAATCGGCGTTGATACCAATCTTCAGCATCAGAATATCGCAAAGCTCTGCGGACTTGTCGATGAAATTGATACTCTGGAAAATGCGATTGACAGAAGTGATCTGATCATACTGTGTACTCCGGTGGATACAAACTGTAAAATGCTGCCTCTTATCCTTGACAGGATAGACGGAACCTCAAAGGTGGTAACAGATATGGGCTCGACAAAAGGAAGCATTTCAAAGATATCGGAACATCATCCCAAACGTGGCAGGTATGTAGCCGCGCATCCGATGGCAGGAACCGAATATTCCGGTCCCCTGGCGGCCATCGGCAGGCTCTTCGATTACAAGCCTGCCATTATATGTGATCCTGAGCGCTGTGACCGTGATGCACTTGAACTGGTTGAAAAGATGCTGACAACACTTAATATGCGTATCGTATATATGAAATCGTCAGATCATGATACACATGTCGCCTACGTGTCTCATATTTCGCATATTACTTCCTTTTCTCTGGCACTGACTGTTCTTGATAAGGAACACGAGGAGCAGAATATAATGACTCTTGCAGGGGGTGGTTTTGAAAGCACGGTGCGTCTGGCAAAAAGCAACGCGGAAACCTGGGCTCCGATCTTTCTTGAGAATTCCAAATTCATACTTGAAGTAATTGATACCTATACCGAAAAAATGAGTCTATTCAGGAAGAGGATTGCCGAAAGAGACCTGGATGGCCTGAAAGCACTCATGGATGAGGCCAATAAAATCAGGAGGATACTTAACTAATTAATTGACAGTATCATGGAAACCGTATTAAATACATTGCCCATACAGGAATGGAAAGGGTATAAAAACCGCCCGTACCTTATCTCAGGCCCATGCAGTGCCGAGACCGAGGAACAGGTGATTAAGACAGCCCGTCAGCTTGCTCAGTTAAACACAGTGAACATTTTCCGTGCCGGGATATGGAAACCGCGTACGCGTCCTGATTCATTCGAGGGAGTTGGATCGGAGGGACTGAGATGGCTCAGGAATGTCAAACAGGAAACAGGGCTGCTTGTCGGTACCGAGGTGGCAAATGAAAAGCATGTTTATGAGGCTCTTAAATATGGCATTGATATGCTGTGGATCGGGGCCAGAACATCTGTTAATCCGTTCACCGTACAGGAAATATCCGATGCCCTGAAAGGTGTCGATGTGATTGTGCTTGTCAAAAATCCCGTTAATCCTGAAATTGAACTATGGATAGGAGCTATTGAACGCATAGCGAAGGCCGGGATTAAGCATCTTGGAGCTATTCACCGCGGCTTTTCCACCTATGAGAAAACAAGTTACAGGAACCAGCCTAACTGGCAGCTTCCCATTGAACTTCGTCACCGCATTCCTGACCTTCCGCTCATCTGTGACCCCAGTCATATTGCCGGATCAAGGGAATTTCTGAGGGAAATCTCCCAGAAAGCGCTGGATCTGAACTTTGACGGCCTTATGATCGAGTCTCATATCGATCCTGACAAAGCATTGAGTGACGCGGCTCAACAGGTTACCCCGGGCGGTCTCCGGGACCTTTTAAGCAAGCTGGTCATACGTAATCCTGTTGCATCAGATCCCAAACTGCTTGATATTCTGGGAGAATTGCGCCAGCAGATTGATGTCTTTGATGAACATCTGCTCGATCTGCTGGAAAAACGCATGAAAGTTGCAGAGACCATCGGGCAATACAAGAAGGAGAATAATATAACTATCCTTCAGTCCATCCGATGGGATGAGATAATAAACAGGGTTATGAGCAAGACTAAGGCCAAAGGATTAAGTGCTGAGTTTATCGATTCGATCTTTAAGGCTATTCACCAGGAGTCAATAAATCACCAGATGAAGATTATGAATAACGGAGAGAAAAAATTATGATTCTTCAATAGATTAAGTAAATTTTATTATTTTTATGCTCATGAAAATAAGGACGTTATATGTCTGGCGCTGGTGCAGCTTTCTTAATGATGCTGTGAATCAAGCTGTTATATAATCCTTAGAAAATATTTGTATAAAGGCACTCCATTCACGGTGTGCCTTTTTTGTTTATTAACCTTAATCATACAGTTATGGAAAAGAGTACGAAAATTCTGTTAAGCGAAAATGAGATGCCCCGCCAGTGGTACAATATTGTTGCAGACATGCCCAATAAGCCGCTGCCGCCGCTGAACCCCGCCACCGGCAAGCCGGTTGGCCCTGATGACCTGTTAGTCATTTTCCCCATGGAGCTGATAAAACAGGAAGTATCAACTGAGAGATACATTGATATTCCTGAGGAGGTTCTCGACCTGTACAGGTCTTTTCGTCCCTCACCCCTTTTCCGGGCACGTAACCTTGAAAAGGCCCTGGGAACAAAGAGCAGGATATATTACAAATATGAGGGTGGCAATTATTCAGGCTCTCATAAGGCAAATACTGCCATCCCGCAGGCATATTACAATAAGATGGAAGGTGTCAGGCGGATAACAACAGAGACAGGGGCCGGTCAATGGGGAAGTGCAATGAGCTTTGCATGCAACCACTTCGGACTTGAACTGCTGGTATTCATGGTAAAGGTCAGTTACAATCAGAAACCCGGACGCAAGCTCTTAATGAATACATACGGTGCCAGGGTCGTCCCGTCACCGAGCACAATGACTGCCGCCGGAAGAAAGGTCCTTGAACATGATCCGGATTCACCCGGAAGTCTGGGGATAGCAATATCCGAAGCAATGGAGATTGCTGCACAGGATCCGTATACGAAATACTCTCTCGGAAGCGTACTTAACCATGTAATTCTTCACCAGACCATTATCGGACAGGAAGCGTTGCTCCAGATGGAAAAGGCTGACGATTACCCCGATGTTGTGATCGGATGCTTCGGCGGAGGATCAAATTTCTCCGGAATTGCATTCCCCTTCCTGCGCGAGAACCTGACGAACGAAAAGAATACCAGGCTGGTAGCTGTTGAACCTTCCTCCTGCCCAAAGCTGACCAAAGGAAAATTCACATACGATTTCGGTGATCAGTCAGGCATGACCCCCCTGCTCCCCATGTACACCCTGGGTCATAATTTCATCCCTGATAAGATCCATGCAGGAGGTCTGCGATATCACGGTGCAGGCGTCCTCGTAAGTCAGTTACGCAAGGACGGATTTGTCGAAGCAAAAGCCAAGCAACAGCGCGAATGCTTTGAAGGAGGTATTCTCTTCGCCAGAACGGAAGGTATCCTTCCTGCACCTGAGTCGTCATATGCCATCGCCGGCGCTCTTGATGAAGCAAGGAGAGCGGATATTGAAGGTGTGTCAAAGGCGATTCTTTTTAACCTGAGCGGTCACGGTCATTTTGACATCTCCGCCTATGAGAAGTTTTTCGAGGGCAATCTGCCTGACCATGAAACCACGGCAGAGGAGATAGAAAAGTCACTTTCGGAGCTGAACCTCCCCGTTATCTGAACAGGCCAGTCATTAATAACAGAAGAGAGGCATGGTCGCTCATGCCTCTCTTCTCATTTGCAATGTTTTTATTTCCATCAGCTGCACTTTGATGTGCCGCAGTCGCTGCAGATGAGGCATCCCTCCTGGTAGACCAGGCTGGTGGATCCGCATGTACCGCACTTGCCCTTGGCCTTTGTGCCGTTGGGGATATAACGCTTCAGCGAGCGCTCAATTCCGTTCTTCCAGGTATTGATGGATTCGCTGTCGAGCTTCATCGATGACACCAGCTCCACGACATCCTTGGCTGGCATCCCGTAGCGCAGCACCCCGGATATCAGCCTGGCATAATTCCAGAATTCAGGCTTGAACATATGCGACAGTCCGCCGAGGGTGTTCTTGTACCCGTATTTATCGGTGTACTGGAAGTCGTACCGGGTATTACCCGCATCGTCTTTGTTCTTGATGATCTTTCCCTTGACGATGCTTTTGGGTATGGGGAACATCTCGTCATCCTGGAGGCCTGTGAAGATCTCATATGGCACACCGTCCTTCAGCCCCACGAAGGCAATCCACTTCTCTTCATTATTCTGGAAACGGAGTACTTCGGCCTCTAGCACCTTGGGCCTGATTGGGGACCAGTCCGTTTTCTTGTCTTCTTTGCTATTCGATACCAGCACCCCAGCTCTTGAGCCGTCGCGGTAAACCGTTGCTCCCTTGCATCCTTCCTTCCAGGCGGTGAGATAGAGCTCAGATACAAGCTCTTCCTTTGCATCGGCCGGAAGGTTAATGGTCACGCTGATCGAGTGATCAACCCACTTCTGTATGGCCCCCTGCATGCGCACTTTGGCCATCCAGTCGACATCATTGGAGGTAGCTTTATAGTATGGTGACTTCTCAACAATTGTATTGATCTCCTCTTCAGTCATGCTCCTTACCTGTTCGTAGTCATAGCCATTCTGTTTCATCCACTCGATGAACTTATGATGGAATACCACAAACTCTTCCCAGTGGTCGCCAACCTCGTCGGTAAAGCTCACTTTTACGTCCTTGTCGTTCGGGTTCACCTTGCGACGGCGCTTGTAAAAAGGCAGGAACACGGGTTCAATACCAGATGTCGTCTGGCTCATAAGGCTGGTTGATCCTGTAGGGGCTATAGTCAGCAGGGCAATATTGCGTCTGCCGTATTTTTCCATCTCAGCGTACATCCCGGGGTCAGCCTCGCGGAGACGGCTGATGAAAGGATTGTTACGCTCTCTCTCCTTGTCGTACATCGGGAAAGCACCCCGCTCTTTTGCCATCTCAGTAGATGACCTGTATGCTTCAATGGCAAGGGTGCGGTGTACACCTACTGAAAACTCTGTTGCCTCATCAGTTCCATATCTCATACCCAGGGCAGCAAGCATGTCTCCCTCGGCGGTGATGCCGATGCCGGTACGTCTTCCTTCTTCGGTCTTGTGCCGGATATTTTCCCACAGATTACGTTCAGCAAGTTTCAGTTCAGCAGGCTCAGGGTCATTATCAATCTTGGCTATTATGGAATCGATCTTCTCCTGCTCAAGGTCGATGATGTCATCCATAATCCGTTGTGAGAGATGCACATGTTCTCTGAAAAGTTTGAAATCAAATGAAGCTTTTGCGGTAAAGGGGTTCTTCACATACCCGAAGAGGTTGATGGCAATCAGCCGGCAGCTGTCATACGGGCAGAGGGGAATTTCACCGCACGGATTCGTTGATACGGTCTCATAGCCAAGATCGGCATAGCAGTCTGGCACGCTCTCGCGCTTGATGGTATCCCAGAATAGGACGCCAGGCTCAGCTGATTTCCAGGCGTTATGGACTATCTTGTTCCAGAGCTTGCGTGCGTCGATCTCCTTAACGAATTTCGGTTTTTCTGATTTTATGGGATACTGCTGGCGGAAGCTCTTGCCTTTGATCACGGACTCCATGAAATCGTCGGTTATCTTTACCGAGACATTTGCACCCGTTACTTTACCTGCCTCAAGCTTTGCGTCGATAAAGCTTTCGGCATCAGGGTGCTTGATGGATATGGACAGCATGAGTGCACCCCGGCGGCCATCCTGTGCCACCTCGCGGGTCGAGTTTGAATAGCGTTCCATGAAGGGCACAACGCCTGTTGAGGTGAGCGCGCTGTTAAGCACCGGCGATCCCTTGGGACGTATGTGCGAGAGATCGTGTCCAACACCGCCGCGGCGCTTCATGAGCTGCACCTGCTCCTGGTCAATTTTCATTATCCCGCCGTAGGAATCCGAATCACCTTTGTTCCCAATGACAAAGCAGTTGGAGAGCGAAGCAATCTGGTAATCGTTACCGATTCCGGTCATTGGTCCGCCCTGCGGGATTATGTATTTAAAGTCCTTGAAAGCCCTGTAGATGGTCTCTGCCGGAAGGGGGTTCGGGTATTTTTGTTCTATACGATGTATCTCTGAGGCAAGGCGACGATGCATATCGTCAGGAGTCTTTTCATAGAGATTGCCAAAGGAATCTTTAAGAGCGTATTTACTTGCCCAGACCTTAGCCGCCAGGTCGTCGCCGCCAAAGTATTCGCGTGTTGCTTTTATGGCATCCTCATAGAGATATGTGGTTTGTTCACCTGTGTCCTCCTCCCCGGTCTCTTTATTAACCATTGTCTCTTCCTTTTTCAACTTCTTCTCCTCTTTTTTGATCATCTCCTTCTCGTTAGGGGCGACGGATGGTATGTGGACAAATGAATCTCCCATATAGTGCAAGAATATTACGGTTTGAAAATAAGCTACTTAATCTACCTTCGATAAAAATGAACGGGTTTTGCTAAAATAGACTAGTAAGTCAGAGGACACAAGAATATAAGTTCTCTTTTATCAACATACATATTAACTTTATAAACCGGCATTGTTTGTTAAAAAAAAGAGGCCGGAAACCGGCCTCTCTGTAAAAATAATCCTAATTGACTTTTAATTAAATATATAACGAACGCCTATCTGCATTCTCCAGCGTGAGGAGAAATCAGAAATGGAATAAGCCCCGCCATCAGCTGCCAGGCTGGCCCCT
>Ga0209254_10002206_pt1 | contig 17632 bp, 14 predicted proteins | sample FrelakmetDIP11DI_FD_187148 | JGI IMG/M metagenome (GOLD analysis project Ga0209254, IMG submission 187148) | Freshwater lake sediment microbial communities from the University of Notre Dame, USA, for methane emissions studies - DIP11 DI (SPAdes)... | ecosystem: Environmental > Aquatic >...
GGCGTCATGTTGTATGAACTGACGACGGGCCGCTTGCCCTACGAAGGCGATACGGCGCTGGCCATCATCCTCAAGCACATGAACGAGCCGGTGCCGCCGCCGCGCAGCATCAAGCCCGATCTACCCGAGGCGATCGAACGAGTGATCTTGAAGGCGATGGCGAAGGCCCCGACCGATCGCTTTGCGACAGCCGACGAGATGGCGAACGCACTGCGTGCGGCTGCCGGCCAGGCCGCCGCACCAGAGCGCGTCTCCGGCGCAGCAACTGCGCGAGCGGAGACAGCCTCGCCAGCGCCGGATTCCCTGTCAGCGCTGACCCAGTCCGCTGCGTCAGCTGCTCCCGTCGAAGCAAAGAAAACCGCAGCCCCTGCCCCGGCCAGCCAGACGCGGACGGACCGGCAGCGCACGGCACTTCTAGCGGGCGCGACCGTCTCGGTCGGCTTTGTCCCCGAAGGCGATCAGGCCGTGCGTTACCTGATGCTCGACAGCTCCCCTTGCGAGCGCTTCAAGCCCGACCGCTCGTTCCGGCCCGATCCGGCCGCCTGGGCCGCCTACGCCGGCCGGTACAGCGGCGACGACACCCTGACGGTGCGGGTCAAGGGCGGCCGGCTCCTGGTCCACTCGGAAAACGAAGGCGTCGAGATGTCGAGCGTCGCCCTGAGCAACACCCGCTTTGCGTGCGACGTGGGGCTGCTTGAGTTCCAGGTGGCTGCCGACGGCAGGGTGCCGTCGCTCAAGTTTGGCCAGGTGTATATGCTGGTGCGGGTGGATTGAGTTCGCCCGGTGCTGCAGAACCAGGCGGGGCGGTGGTCAGAGGGAGATGATCGATGGTACGCTTTCGCGACATGACGGCGGACGAGTTTGCAGCCTTTCGAGCGTGGTTGATTGAGGATTATGCCGGCGACATCGCCCGTAACTACCATACCGCCCTTGATGACGCTCGCCACGGCTCCGAACAACAGATCTCAGAGATCCTCCCCGACGGGCTCGCGACGCCCAATCACCTCCTCTTTGTCCTGCTTGCCGCTAGCACCGGTGAGCCGGTTGGCCACCTCTGGTGTCATCTGGAACCCGACAAGCGGCTGGCCTTTGTCTACGAAATTGTCATTCAGGAGCCGCACCGCCGGCAGGGCCACGGTCGCAGCGCGCTCCTGCAGTTAGAGCAGCTCCTCACGGCACAGGGGATCGAGCGCCTGGGATTGCACGTGTTTGGTGACAACAACCACGCCCAGGCGCTGTATCAGAGCCTCGGCTATCGGATTACCGGTATTTCGATGCAAAAAGAGCTGCCGACGCATGACGGCGCGGACCAGAGCTGAGCTGCACCGCTTCCGCCGCGAGGAGATTGCCGCAATGACCAAGCCCACACTGCCTGAGGGTCGCCCCGTCGCTTCCGATCCCTATTTCACCCTGATGGCCGACCCCGAAGGCGTGGGCTATGTACACTGCGGCAACGGCGTTCTAGTTGTGCCCCTCACCGCCGACGGCCAGGTCCTGCTCGCGATCGAGTACTCACCCGCCTTTGGCCGGGAGATCCTGACCTTGGTCGCCGGCTCTGTGGATGAAGGCGAGTCGCCGCAGGAGGCGGCCAACCGCGAGCTGCAAGAGGAGTTGGGCTGGCGCGCCGAGCGCATCGAGTTCCTGGGCGAGCTCCACCCCTTCAAGTACCTCCACTCGCGCCAGTTCCTATTCCTGGCCCAGGAACTGGTTCCCAGCCGCCTGCAGGGCGACGAGGATCGTCCGGTGCAGGCGCGGAGCATCCCCCTCGACGGCTGGTGGGACCTTTGGCTTCTGGGCGAGCTGCAGGATGCGCTGGCCGTAGCCGCACTGTGCCTGGCGCAGCGCCATCAGGAGGCTCAGCCGGAGAGCTCCCCAGGAATGGAATCTGGCTCGATGCCGTGTGAGCGACCAGCGAGGCTGCCATGACTCCAGCGATCGTATGTACCGAGAGGAGCGGCGTGTCCGCGGCCAGACCAGTATTGCCGTGTTGAGCCGATTGGACAGCCCACAGCCCGAAATGGTCAGCAGGAATACGTACTCGTGGGCGCGTGTGGGCCTGTCCCGAACACTCTCTGGCATGCAGTTTGGTTTCTCCCAGATGATGTCACTGCGCAGATACCAACCTGCGTCCTGGAGAGCAAGCGCCAGACGCCAAGGGATGCCCACCAAGTCCTTGGGCTTTAGGCCGGCCGGCGTTGGGGCGCGATAGCTCATGGCCCGGACAGGATTCTTTTTGTCTGGCGCGCGGTACTCGCGATTCCCGCTCGTATAGGAGTCTCCGATGTTCAGCCACAGGGTTCCATCCTCTGCGAGCACTCGGCGAACCTGCTCAAAAACGTCGACAAGGCGCCGGACATACTGGCGCGGATCGTCCTCTGCGCCATTCTGACCCTCGGCCTCATAGTCGCGCAGTCCCCAATATGGTGGCGACGTGACGCAGCATCGGAAGAAATCCGCGGGCAGCTGTCTCAGGACGATCTCGGCATCGCCCTGCAACACAGCCGACTGTGCGAGGCTGGCAGAGTACGTACCCTGCGGTTCGGATACAGAGTCCATTACAGGCGTCCCCCTGCGCTCCCATGTATCTCCTGCGAACGGACATATGCCATGTCGGTGGCTTCCAATGCTCATTGTACCTACCAGAGAAGGATCTGTCAAAGGCAACAGTCGTGGAAAAGCGCACCAAGCGCCAGCCCAGACGCTTCACCCTTTGGAAAGGGTCTTCCTGGCCTGCCTACACCTGGAGCACGGGTGTCCGGTCAGGACGGGTAGCATGACAATTTCCGGATAGGCGCCAAGCTCCGGATTTGACATTTTCCGACGAATATGGCATAATCCTTGTCGCAAACAGACACTAAGCGAGGGCTGCATGTCTGAATTGGACAGGGTTGATCGGGCTATCATCAGGCTGCTGATGGAAGACGGACGGATGCCTATTACCGAGATTGCACGCCGCACTGGCGGCACCTCGGCGAGGTCCGTCCGTTATCGTTTAGATCGGCTTATCAAGAACGGCGTGATCCGCGTCAGCGCCATCACCCACCCCCGAAAAGTGGGCTTTGAAGTCATGGCCGACGTATGGATCGAGATCGAGCCTGGACGGGTCCTGGACGTGGCCCGCAAGATGGCCGAGTTCCAGCAGGTCAGTTACGTAGGCTGCTCCACCGGCGAGAAGGACCTCAGCATCCAGGTCTACGCCCGCGACAACGCCGACCTGTACCGCTTTGTGACCGAGGTCATCGGCAACATCCCCGGGGTAAGGAAAACCAATACCGTGCTGGTCCCCCTGGTACTGAAGGACGTATACGACTGGCACATCCCCGAGCCGGCATCCACCGACGGAAAGGAGGCCGAAGAATAGGAGGACTCGATCCGCGGCGATAGCACAACCCAGATATCTTGATAGGAGGAGGAAATGGCAGAAGAAAAGGTATTTGCCCGGCGGGCCAGTGGCCTGGTACGCGGCCTGTCGCTGGTCGATGCGTTTGGCGTCGGCTTTATGAACCAGGGTCTGACCCCCAGCATGTGGGTAATGATCAGCCTGGGCCTGTCGGTGTACACGGGCGGCAACCTGATCATCGCCACCATTCTGTCGGCCGTCCTGTGCGGCATCGGCTTTCCCCTGGTGTGGGGCATCCTGGGCGGCAGCATGCCCCGCAGCGGCGGCGAGTATATCTACAACTCGCGGATCATCAGCCCGCTGATCGGCATTGCCGAGAGCTTTGGCAACGCATTCGTGTGGATCATGTGGATCTATATCCTGGCGCCGTGGACGGTGGACCCCGGGCTGGTGATGCTGTTCCAGTTCCTGGGCATGCCGGAAGTGGCCGACTGGCTGACGCAGCCTATCGCCTTTTTCGCCATCGCCACCCTGGTCAACATCGCCGGCCTGCTGTTCATGGTATTTGGCATCAAGGTGTTTGCCAGGGCGCAGAAGGTGATCATGGCCCTGGGCATCACGGGCTGCCTGGTAATCCTGTTGGTCCTCACCTTCACCTCCCGCGACGCTTTCGTCCAGGCTTGGAACAGCCTGGCGGCGCAGTACGGCTCGCTCGATTACAGCAGCTTCTTGGCGGCGGCCGAGGGGGCCATGCAGGAGGCCGGCAAGGTGCTGCCGACCACCTGGAACTGGTTTGACACACTGGGCGTCATGGTCGCCGGCTCGTGGCTGTTCGCCTACAGCTACTGCATCACCTTCATCGCCGGCGAAGTTAAGCGCCCGGACAAGAGCATCATCCTGGGCAACCTGTTCGCCATCCTGGTCCCCGCCTTCTTTATGGTGTGGCTGGCAATCGTCCTGTACCGGAGCGTCGGCTTCCAGTTCCTGAGCGCCACCGCCTTTGTGGACGAGAACCTGGGCACCGACCTGGCCGGATACGCGCTGCCCTGGTCACCCAACTTTGTCGGATTGGCGGCTGTGGTGGTGGAGACCTTCAAGTCGCAGGCCTTGAACACCATCGCGATGATCCTGATGGCCGGCTCGTTCATCCTGTTCAACCTGTGGTGGGTTGCGCTGTCCTACCTGGCCTTCCCGCGCATCCTGTTTGCCTGGGGCATGGACCGCATGGGGCCGAGGTGGTTCACCGACATCAACCCGCGCTGGGCGTCACCGGTCAAGAACCACATCCTCTGTTTTGTTCTGGGCGAGATCGGCATCCTGCTGTACGTGCTGTGGCAGGAACAGATGAGCGGGCTGTCGGTGACCGGCCTGGAGATCGTGTCGGTCTTTGGCGTGACCGCCGTCGCCGCCACCATCTTTCCCTTTGTCAAGAAGGTCAGGCACATCTGGGAGGCGTCGCCGTACAACCGCTGGCGCGTCCTGGGCATCCCGGCGGTGGTTATCGGCGGTATCGTCAACCTGATCTACCTGGCCATCCTGTTCTACTTCTTTATCGTCATGCCCGACCTGGAGGGCCTGGCGATCGGCTCGCTGATCTTTTACGCGGCGATCTGGGCGCTGGGCATTGCCTGGTACCTGTTCTGGAAGTGGCGCAACAAGGAGGCCGGCATCGACGTCGGCATGGCCTACGACGAGCTGCCTCCCGAATAATCGAGTGGAGCTAGAGCCAGAGAAGCCTCTCTGGCTCTAGCTCGAGCAAAGGGTTGGCCGGATAGAGAGGAGCGTATGAAGATATTCTTTGTGACCGACATCCACGGCTCGAATGTCTGTTATCGCAAGTTCCTCAACGCCCTGCGCATCTATAACGTGGACGTCGGCATCCTGCTGGGCGACCTGACCGGCAAGGTGCTGGTGCCGCTGGTGGAAAAGGCCGGCGGCGGCTGGGAGACGAGCTTTATGGGCCACCCGGTCGAGGTCCACAGCCAGGAGGAGCTGGACAAGCTCAAAAAGACAATCGAGATGGTCGGCTACTACTGGGTGCACCAGACGCCCGACCAGTTCCGGGAGTACAAGGCCGACCCGGTGAAGCTGGACGCGCTGTTCAACCAGTTGATGATCGACCGCCTCAAAGAGTGGATCGCGCTGGCCGACGAGCGGCTGGCCGGTACCAGTTACAAGGTGTATATGGCGCCGGGCAACGACGACCATTTCGAAGTAGATGCCGTGATCAACGACTCGGCGGCGATCGTGAACGCCAACGACCGGGTGGTGATGGTCGGCGACCACGAGATGGCCACCTTTGCCTGGACCAACCCCACACCGTGGGACACGCCCCGGGAAAAGCCGGACGAGGAGCTGGAGCCGATGCTTGAGGCGCTTGTCGCCAAGGTGAAGAACAAGTCCCAGGCGATCTTTAACTTTCACGCACCGCCCTACGGCTATGCCCTTGACCTGGCGCCGGAGCTGACCGCCGACCTGATCCAGGCCGCCGACCGCCGGACCCACGTCGGCAGCCGGGCCGTGGCCAAGATGATCGAAAAGTACCAGCCGCTGCTGGGGCTGCACGGCCACATCCACGAATCGCGCGGCGTGCAGAGGATCAAAAAGACGACGATCATCAACCCCGGCAGCGAGTACTCGGAAGGCGTGCTGAAAGGGGTTGTGCTGATCCTGAACAAAGGCAAGCTCCAAGACTATGTCTTTACGTCAGGCTAGGAAGGCAATCGATGACCGCTGATAGAAAGTTCAGGCTGCCCAAGGATATTCCCCTCGACGAATACCCCAAGCCGGAGGCCTTTTTGACCGAGGCCCGCCGGCTGATCGACGAGGCGCAAAAGCAAGGGCTCATCCTGCGGGTGATGGGGCCGATCGCGCTCCATTACCACTTCCCGGATTATGTAGACCTGTACGGGCGCATGGAGCGGCTGGGCGAGCGGGTGTTTACCGACATCGACTATGCCGCTTACGGCAAGCACCGCGGCAAGCTGGTGCCTTTTTTCCAGGCGCAGGGCTACGACTATAACAAGCGGCTGATGATGCTCTTTGGCCAGACGCGGCACATCTACTTTGGTGAGCGCGTGCCGATGATCGACGCCTTTTTCGACAAGCTGGACATGAACCACTGCGTCGACTATAAGAACCGGCTGGAGCTCCACCCCCACTGCGTGTCGCTGACCGATCTGCTGCTGCAAAAGCTACAGATCGTGCAGATCAACGACAAGGACCTGAAAGACGCCATGCTGCTGCTCCTGGCTGCGCCGGTGGGCAGCACCGACCAGGGGGCGATCAACGGCCGCTACATCGCCCGGCTGTTTGCCGACGATTGGGGCTTTTACCACACCGCCACCACCAACCTGGCCAGGGTCAAGACGGCCGCGGCGCAAGTGGCGGCGCTGGACACCGGCCAGCAGGCGATCATCGGCCAGAAGGTGGACGGCCTGCTGCAACAGATCGAGGCCGAACCCAAGTCAGGAAAATGGAAAAAGCGGGCCCAAACCGGCACCAAGAAACTGTGGTACAACGAGGTGTCGGACTGGGCCTGATGGTGCGAATTTTGATGAGGAGTCAGGTTAGATGAAAGTCAACATGGAGAAATCCCGCGCCCTGTGGCAACGGGCAGCCAAGGTGATGCCCCTCGGCGTCAACTCGAACTTTCGCTACTGGGGCGACGACCAGACCCCCTACGTCCAGCGGGCCGAAGGCGCCTACCTGTGGGACGTGGATGGCAACCGCTACATCGACTATCGACTGGCCTTTGGGCCGATAATCCTCGGCCACGCCCATCCCAAGGTCAATGCGGCGGTGTGCGACGCCATCAACAGCGGCTCGCTGTACGCCATGACCACCGAGCGCGAGGTGCGCGTCGCCGAAAAGATCGTCGCCATGTGCCCCGGTGTGGAGACAGTGCGGCTGTCCAACACCGGCACCGAGGTAACGATGCACGCCCTGCGCGTGGCGCGGGCCTACACCGGCCGGGAAAAGGTGATCAAATTCGAGGGGCAGTACCACGGTTTTCACGACTATCTGCTCTTTTCGACCTACAGCGAGGCCGGCACCTACGGCAGCCGGCGCAGCCCGATCCCGGTGCCGTCCAGCTCGGGCATTCCGCGAGCGCTGCACGACCTGGTGATCACCGTGCCCTGGAACGATTTCGAAATCCTGGAGGAGACGCTGCGCCGGGCCTGGTTCGACACGGCAGCGATCATCGTCGAGCCATTGCTGGGCAACTGCGCCGGCGTCGAGCCGGCGCCCGGCTGGCTGGAGTTAATCCGGAACAAGTGTACCGAATATGGCATCGTCTTTATCCTGGACGAGGTCAAGACCGGCTTTCGCCTGGCCCGGGGGGGCGCCCAGGAGTTCTACGGCATTATCCCGGACATGGCCACCTATGCCAAGGCGATCGGCAACGGCTACCCGATCGCCGCTTTCGGCGGCAAGCGGCAGATCATGGAGGTCATAGGCCTGGGCGTGGCCCAGGGCGGCACCTTCAGCGGCAGCGCCGTCGGCGTGGCCGCCGCAGAAGCGACACTCGACCTGCTCCAAAACGAGCCGATCCTGGAGACGATCGCCGCCCGCGGGCGCAAGCTTCAGGCCGGCCTGAAGCAGATTTTCGACGGCGCCGGCCTGCCGGCCAACATCCACGGCCACCCGGCCATGTTCGGCTTTAGCGTCGGCATCGACATGCCCAAGAGCCAGCGTGAGTGGGCCCACAGCGACCGCGCCTACTATCTGCGGCTGATGGAGGCCGCTTACGAGCGGGGCGTCATGCCCGATTATGACGCGCGCGAGCCGTGGTTCCTGTGCTACGCCCACACCGACGCCGACATCGACCAGACGTTGAACGTCATGGCCGACGCAGTCAAAGCTGTGAAGCGATAGAAAACTAGTGGAGGAGAACATGACTGACAAACCCATGACCGCCGCAGAGATCATCCGCCTGAACAAGGAATACACCCTCTTTTCCTGGTCGACGCAGGCGGCGGTCGACCCGATCCCGGCCGTGCGGTCGGAGGGCGTCTATTTCTGGGACGCCAACGGCAAGCGCTACCTCGATTTTTCGTCGCAACTGGTAAACGTCAACATCGGCCACCAGAACCCCAAGGTGGTCAAGGCAATTCAGGACCAGGCGGCCAAGATGTGCTTTATCCAGCCGGCGCTGGCCACCGAGCCGCGCGGCGTCCTGGGCCAGATGCTGGCCGAGCGGACCCCCGGCAACCTGAAGAAAACCTTCTTCTGCCTGGGCGGCGCCGAGGCCAACGAAAACGCGATCAAGATCGCCCGTTGGTTCACCAAGCGGCACAAGATCCTGGCCCGCTACAAGTCCTATCACGGCGCCACCCACGGGGCGGTGGCCCTCACCGGCGACTATCGCCGCTGGGCCGTCGAGCCGACCATGCCCGGCGTGGTGCACGTGTTTGACCCCTACTGTTATCGCTGCACTTTTGGCTGGACGCCCGACATCTGCCACCGCGAATGCGTCACCCACATCGAAGAGGTGATCCGCGCCGAGGGGCCGGACACCATTGCCGCCATCTTCCTGGAAGGGATCACCGGCACAAACGGCATCCTGATCCCGCCCGACGACTACTGGCCGCGCATCCGGCAGATGTGCGACAAGTACGGCATTCTGCTCGTCGACGACGAGGTGATGAGCGGCTTTGGCCGGACCGGCAAGTGGTTCGCCGTCGACCATTGGGGGGTCGCCCCTGACATCATGACCATGGCCAAGGGCCTCACCAGCGGTTATGCTCCGCTGGCGGCGGTCGTGGTGTCCGAGCCGATTGCCAGTTTTTTCGAGGATAGGTTTCTGGCCGGCGGGCTGACCTACGGCAGCCATCCGCTGGGCTGCGCTGCCGGCGTGGCCACGGTGCAGGTCTACCAGGAAGAGGGGCTAGTCGACAACTCGGCATGCCTGGGGTTGTATTTGGGTGAGCGCCTGGAGGAGCTCAAGGTCCGCCACCCGTCGGTCGGCGACGTGCGCTACATCGGCCTCTTTTCCGCCATCGAGCTGGTCAAAGACCGGGCGACCAAAGAGCCGCTGCCCTCGGCGCCCTTGAACAGGTTCCTGCGCGAGCAAGGGCTGTTCACCTTCCTGCCGACGAACCTGATCTTTGTCACGCCGCCGCTATGCATCAACCAGGCCCAGCTCGACGAGGGACTGGCCCTTATCGACCGGGCGCTAGAGATCGCCGATCAATCCTATACGGGGAAATGAGGTGACTATGACCGACCGAGCTTACGACGACGCTATCGCCTACTCCCGCCGCTGGCTGGAGATCATCCGGCAGGAAACGCTGAGCACTGCCGAGGCGCAGGCGATCATCGCCGAGACGCGCACCAACTTTGCCGATCACTTTAACGCCGGATTCCTGGAATACCGCAAGTCGGTGACCGAGGCGGGCGATTGGACGGCGGTAGAGTGGACCGGCCGGGGGGCGGTCTTTTACGACGCCCTGGGCCGGGAGTATATCGACTGCCTTGGCGGCTACGGCCTGCTGAGCCTGGGCTGGTCGCACCCGAGGGTGGTGGACGCCGTCCGGGCGCAGTTGGCCCGCACCCCGATGCCCAGCCAGGAGCTGCTCGACCCGCTACGTGGCGTCCTGGCCCGCCTGCTGGCCGAGATCACCCCCGGCGACATCCAATACTGCTTCTTTGTGGCCAGCGGCACCGAGACGATCGAAGGGGCCATGAAGCTGGCCAAGATGGCCACCGGCCAGCCCGGCTTTATCGCCGCCCTGGGCGGCTTTCACGGCAAGACCACCGGCAGCCTGAGCCTGATGGGCAAGTCGCTCTTTCGCGAGCCGGCTCTGCCCCTCTACCCCTACGTCCACCACGTGCCCTACGGCGACGCCGATGCCGTCGAGCGGCAGCTCGACGCCTGCCGGGGAGTGGGCGAGGGGATCGCCGCCGTGGTCATGGAGCCGGTGCAGGGCGAAGCAGGAGCCATCGTCCCGCCCGACGATTTCTGGCCCAGGCTGCGGCAGATCTGCGACGCCTACGAGGTGCTGCTCATCGCCGACGAGGTGCAGACCGGCCTGGGGCGGACCGGCACCCTGTGGGGCGTGGACCACTGGGGTGTGGCGCCCGACATCATGTGCCTGGCCAAGTCACTGGGCGGCGGCGTCATGCCGATCGGCGCCTTTTGCGGCACCGCCAAGGTGTGGCAGATCATGATGGACCCCAACCCGTTCATCCACACCACCACCACCGGCGGCGGCCCGCTGGCATGCGCCGCGGCCATCGCCGCCATCAACGTCGTCCTCGAGGAGCGACTGTGGGAGCAGGCTGCCGAAAAGGGGGCTTATTTGAAAGGTGAGCTGGAGAAGCTGGCCCACAAGTACCCGGCCATCTACGACCGGATCACCGGCATGGGACTGTTGCTCGGCCAGCATTTCCATAACGACAAGGTCGGCTACAGGGTGGCTGCCGGCCTATTTCGCCGTGGCGTGCTGGTCGCCGGCACCCTGAACAACGCCCGGGTCATCCGCATCGAGCCGCCGCTGATCATCTCCCGGCAACAGATCGACACGGTTTTGGACCGGCTGGCCGATACGCTGGCCGAAGTGAGCAAGACAATCTAGGAGAAAGGATAACAACAACCATGAGTCAAAATGGTGCCGGCAAAGATGCGGTCATTCGCAAGGAAGCGAAAAAGCTCAAGCGAGAGCTGACACTGCTGCCTGTCTTCGGCCTGATCTACTTTACGGTCAGCGGGGGCTCCTTCGGCATCGAAGGCCTGGTCGGCTATTCGGGCCCGGGGCTGGCCCTCCTGCTGATCTGCATCACCCCGATCATATTCAGCCTGCCCAACGTGCTGATGGTGCGCGAGCTGTCGACCATGATGCCGGTCGAGGGCAGCTACTACCACTGGGTGAAAAAGGCCTTTGGCCCGTTCGCCGGGTTCATGGCCGGCTGGAACAACTGGGCCATGACCTGGATGGACGCCGCAATCTATCCGGTGCTGGCAGCCTACTACCTGGGCTTTTTCTTCCCCGCCCTGCGGGAAGGGGCTACCATCGGCGGGATCGAGGTCTCGGCCGGGTTCCTGCAGTGGGTGATAGCCGCGGTCATCATCTGGGCGATCAGCGCCCTCCAGATCCGCGGGGCGCGCCTGTCCGGGCTGTTCACCGACTGGCTGGGCATCCTCATGATCATCCCGCTGATCATCATGACCGTCCTGGGTCTGGTGGCTTGGGCCCGCAGCGGCCAGACGATCTCGCTGCCGTTCATGCCCGAAGGTGAGAGCCTGTCCGGAGCGTTGAGCGTCGGCCTGTTCATTGTCATGTGGAACTATATGGGCTGGGAGCTGCCCGCCGTGGCCGGCGACGAGATCAAGAACCCCAGAAAGACCTACCCCAGGGCCATGGCCCTGGTGCTGGTGGCGGCCATCGCCACCTACGCCTTGCCCGTCGTGGCCGGGCTGTACGGCGGCGGCGGCGAGGACGGCAGGTGGCAGATCTGGGGCGTCGAGGCTTCCGACGAAGAGGTCGGGCTGGTCGGCGACCTGGCCGGTGAAGAGGCCGACGAGGCCACCATGCAGGCGGCCGCCGATCAGATGACGGCGTGGGGGGTTGAGCCCACCGTGTCCTATGGCTGGGAGTTCCCCGAGATCGGCCAGGCCATCGGCCAAAAGCTCGGAACGGAGAACCTGGGCGTGTGGATGGGGCGGCTGTTGAGCATCGCCGCGGTGCTAAGCATGATCGGCCTGTTCGTGGGCAACAGCCTGGGCGGCAGCCGCATCCCATTTGCCATGGCCGAGGACGGCATGTTCCCACGTTGGCTGGTCAGGGTCCACGACAAGTACGGCACTCCCTGGGTGTCTATCCTGTTCGTCGGCGTGCTGTTTACCCTGTTTGCCACGAACGCCTTTGCCTTCCTGGTGGTGGCCGACGTATTCTTGCAGTGCCTGGTGATCCTGGCCGAGTTCGCCGCCACGTGGAAGCTGCGTTTCACCCACCCGGACGTGCCGCGGGACAGGGTGCCGGGCGGCTACCTGGGCCTGGTGCTGGTCACGCTCGGGCCGACGGCCATCATCCTGCTGGCCATCGCCAGCCAATACCTCGAGGAGGGCTGGGCCTCACTCGGCTGGGCGCTGGCCTTGATGGCCCTGGGGGCTGTGTTGTACTTTCCGTTCCGGCGCTTCCTAAAGCCGGGCGTGCCGGACGTGGACCCCTTTGTCGAAGCCGGGGAATCACACTAAAGGAGGCTCAACATGAAGGTTTTGCTCGTAGGGGTGGGCGGCGTAGGCGAGACGATCGCCATCATGGCTCAGCGCCTGCCCTGGATCGAACAGATCGTTCTCTCCGACTATAACACGGAACGGGTCAAAGAGGTTGCTGCCAAGCTGCACGACCCGGCCAGGTATCCCCAGGAGTGGATCGACGCAAGCGACAAGCAGCAGATCATCGACCTGGCCCGCAAGTACCAGGTAGACCTGATCCACAACGCAGTCGACCCGGTATTCAACGAGCAGATCTTTGACGCAGCATTTGAGGTTGGCTGCAACTACATGGACATGGCCATGACCCTGTCGCAGCCGCACCCCACCGACCCGTTCCACCAACCAGGCGTCAAGCTGGGCGACTATCAGTTCGAGCGGGCGAGCAAGTGGGAAACGAGGGGCCTGCTGGCCTTTCTCGGCATGGGGGTGGAGCCGGGGCTGGCCGACGTGTTCGCCCGCTACGCCGCCGACCATCTTTTCGACGAGATCTACGAGATCGGCGTGCGCGACGGCGCCAACCTGGAAGTGCGCGGCTACGAGTTTGCCCCCAACTTTTCGATCTGGACCACCATCGAGGAGTGCCTCAACCCACCCATCATCTGGGAGAAGGAGCGCGGCTGGTACACCACCGAGCCCTTCTCCGAGCCGGAGGTCTTTAACTTCCCAGAGGGCATCGGCGCCATCGAATGCGTGAACGTCGAGCACGAAGAGGTGCTGCTGGTCCCGCGCTGGATAAAGTGCGAGCGGGTCACCTTCAAGTATGGCCTGGGCGACGAGTTCATCCGCATCCTCAAGACGATCAAGATGCTGGGGCTGGACAACAAGGAGCCGATCAAGGTCAAGGGTGTAGAGGTCGCGCCGCGCGACGTGGTGGCCGCCTGCCTGCCCGACCCGGCCCACCTGGGCGACCTGATGTCCGGCAAGACCTGCGCCGGCACGTGGGTCAAAGGCACCAAGGATGGCAAGCCGCGCCAGGTCTACCTCTACCAGGTGGCCGACAACGAAACCTGCATGCGTGAATGGGGAGTCCAGGCCGTCGTGGCCCAGACCGGTTTCAACCCACTGATCGCCTGGGACCTGCTGCAAAGCGGTGTCTGGCAGGGCAAAGGAGTGCTGGGACCGGAGGCCTTCCCCGCCAAGCCGTTCATGGACAAGATGGCAGAGTATGGCTTTCCCTACGGCATAATGGAAATGTAAAAGCCGGGTGCAGGGCCGGCACACCATCCGCCCGGCCCTGCACCCCGAGAGGAGGTCGCAATGTCAAATGGATACGCAGGCAGGATCCTTCATGCGGACCTGACCTACGGCAAGCTGGAGGTGGAAACGCCGCCGGAAAGCTTTTACCGCAAATACCTGGGCGGTTCGGCGATGGGCATGCACTATATCCTCGATCGGGTCAAGCCGGGCATCGACCCGCTGGGGGCGGACAACGTTCTGACCCTGATGGTCAGCGTGCTCACCGGCGCGCCGATCTCGGGCCAGAGCCGCATGTGCGCCAACGCCCTGTCGCCGCTGGCCGACGGGATCGGCGACAGCCAGTGCGGCGGCTTTTTTCCGGCCGAGATGAAATTCGCCGGGTTCGACGGCATCGTCGTCACCGGCCGCGCCGCCGCGCCGGTCTACCTGTGGCTGCACGACGGCCAGGCCGAGCTGCGCGCGGCGGGCCACCTGTGCGGCCGGTTCACCGCCGACGCCGAAGATCTGATCCGGGCCGAGCTGGGCGATGCGATTGCCAAGGGCAATCGGATCGAGATAGCCCAGTGCGGCCCGGCCGGCGAAAAGCTGGTTCGCACCGCGGCGATCATGAATATGGCCAACCGGGCCAACGGCCGCACCGGCCTGGGCGCGGTGATGGGCGCCAAGAACCTGAAAGCGGTCGCCGTGCGCGGCAAGGGCAAGCGCCTGGCAATGGCCGACGCCAAGCGGGTGAACAAGCTGGCCCGCTGGGGCGCCGACAATGTGGAGATCAACGGCGACGTGGGCGGCCTGCGCACCCACGGCACCGCCGGCGTGCTGGGCTTTCAGCACGCCACCGGCACCCTGCCGACCTACAACTGGAACGCCGGCCAGTTCGAGTTCTACGAAGAGATCATGGGCGAGACGATGACCGACACGATCCTGAAGGAGCGCGACACCTGCTTTGGCTGCGCCGTCCACTGCAAGCGGGTGGTCGAGACCGAGTGGAACGGCCACGCCGTCCTGCCGCGCTACGGCGGGCCCGAGTACGAAACGTGCGCCACCCTCGGCTCCTACTGCGGCGTCCGCGACCTGAAGGCGATCGCTTACGGCAACCAGTTGTGCAACGCCTACGGCCTGGACACCATCGGCACCGGCGCGACGATCTCCTGGGCCATGGAGTGCTTTGAGAACGGCGTGCTGACCAAGGAGGAGATCGGCTTTCCGGCCCGGTTCGGCGACGCCGCAGCCATGGTCCGCCTGGTGGAGATGATCGGCAACCGCGAGGGGTTTGGCGAAGTGCTGGCCCACGGGTCGCGCCGTGCTGCGGCGCTGCTGGGCAAAGGCGCCGAGTTCCTGGTCACCTGCAAAGGCAACGAGGCCCCGGCCCACATGCCCCAGGCCAAGCGGTCGCTGGGACTGATCTATGCCGTCAACCCGTTCGGCGCCGACCACCAATCATCCGAGCACGACCCGATGATCGAGGACGGCGCCGCCGACCTGTACATGGAACGGCTGGGGATGCTGGGCTTTGACCACACCCTGCCCCAATACTCGCTCGGGCCCGACAAGGTGCGCTTTGCGCTCAAGGGCCAGCAGTTCTACTCCTTCCTCGACTCGGCCGCCCTGTGCCAGTTCGTGTGGGGGCCGGCCTGGTGCCTGTACGGCCCGCAGGAGGCCGTCGACCTGATCCAGGCCGTCACCGGCTGGCAGGACTTTGACGTCGACGAGCTGATGGCCGTCGGCGAGCGGCGGTTGAACATGATGCGCCTGTTCAACGCCCGGCTGGGCCTCGACCGCCGCCACGACCAGCTCCCGGTCAAGTTCTTCAAGCCGCTGACCGGCGCCGGCCCGACCGCCGGCATGGCCCTGACGCACGGCGAGATCGAGAAGGCCAAAGAGGAGTACTATCGCCTGGCCGGCTGGGATGCCACGACGGGGAATCCGACGGCCGAGACCTTATCCCGACTCGGCATCGAGTTCGGACTCTAGCATCCAGCAACAGACCTGACAGGTTTCGGAAAACCTGTCAGGTCTGTTATGTCCACAAGACGCAAGTGGCCGGCACCCGCCCCAGCCCCGGCAGAGTGCGGGGCAGGGGGCGGGCCTGGCCTATTCGCCCGGCCCCACCTCGGGTGAGAGGTAGAGCGCGGCCGGGAACGGACCGCGCCGGCTTTCATGCCTCGGCCAGGAAGGTTGCCCCGCCCGGCATTTCCGGCAACGGTGGAAAGTCGTGAGCCACCACAACTCGAAACCCGTTGTTCCTGTTCCTGTTGTCTGGGTTGTTCCTGTTGCGATAGGCGCAGCGGACATTCCTCTGATTGTTGTTGAACGACCCGCCTCGCAACACCCGGTGGCTTTCGATCCGTCCCCGCAGTCAGCGGCCTAGACGGCCGCGGATTGCCCTTTCACCTGTTTCCAGCCGCCCAGCAGGCGGCCGATCTCGGTCACCAGCCCGGCAACGTGGCGGTATTGCCCAGCCGTGAGCCACTCCCAGCGGAACGCCAGGCGCAGGTACAACCGCACCTTGTCCAGCTCGGCGTCCGCCAGGTCCAGCTTGTCCCGCCGGGCCTGGCCTCGGCAGGCGTTGGCATCGATGATCAGCTCCTGAAAGTCGAGCGCTGCATCCCACAGCCGCCTGGTAATGGTAAAGCGTTGGCTGCGGGGAAAGCCGTTGGTCGCCGACATCAGCCAGGTGATGAAATCGAAGGTCTTGGTAAAGATAGGCGTCTCGGCCAATGGCATTCTCCTTACCGGGCCGGCAGGGGTACGCTGCTGAGTACCGCCCGGCGAAGGCCCAGGGTGTCGCCATAACCGGCGTGGTTGGCCCAGCCCTGGACCGAAGCAGTGACCCGATCGAGCGGCAGCCGCCCGGCGGCATAGTCGCGCACCAGGCCGCGGAACTTGAGGGCATAGGCCACCCCTTTGCGCCGCTTGAGCCGCCGCTTGTGGGGATAGACGACGAAACCCAGGAAGGGCAGGCCCTCCGTCGTCGGCCGCACCTGGGCGCACTCGTCGTGGATTGTCAGTCGCAGGCCGGCTAACCGTTCGACGGCCGCCACTTTTCGGTCCCACAGTTGGCCCTTGTCGTCGCCGAACAGCAGCAGGTCGTCCACAAAGCGCACATAGCCGGGGCAGCGCAGCTCGCGCTTGACGAAATGGTCGAACGGATTGAGGTAACAGTTGGCCCAGAACTGGCTGGTCAGGTTGCCGATCGGCAGGCCGCGGGGCCGGTTCGCAGCAAACAGGCCCTGCCCTGAGGCTGTCGAAGGGTCGTCGCCGGGGAAATAGACCATCTGGTACTCGTCGCTCAGCACGCCGGCGCCGCTCTCCAGGATGCGGTCAACCAAGCACATCACGCCTGGGTCGTGCAGTTTGCGGGCCAGGATTCCGCGCAGAGTGGCGTGGTCGATCGACGGAAAGAACTGGCGCACGTCGCACGGCAGGACGTAGCGGTAGCGGCGGGCGAACTCCTGGGCGCGGTCCAGCGCGCGGTGCGTCCCCTTGCCGACCCGGTTGGCGTAGCTGTCGTAGATAAAGCTGCGCTCAAAGATCGGCTCGATCACGTTACACAGGGCGTGGTGCACCACCCGGTCGCGGAAAGGGGCCGCCGAGATGAGGCGATGCTTGGGCTCGTGGATGTAAAAGCTGCTGTACGGGCCGGGCCGGTAGACCTGGTCCCGCAGCTCGATCTGCAGGGTGACCAGGTTGTCCTCCAGGTGGTACTCAAAGCGGGCGGCCGGTTCCTTGCCCCGCTTGCCCTTGGCCGCCCGGCGATGGGCTAGCAGCAAGTTACCCCAGTCGTAAACCTGTGCGTAGAGAAGATCTTCCATTGCCTTCATCCCGGAGACCAGTTGTCAGCTACTGGGGAGGGGCAAAGCCCCTCCCCAGACCCC
>Ga0209254_10002207_pt1 | contig 17631 bp, 11 predicted proteins | sample FrelakmetDIP11DI_FD_187148 | JGI IMG/M metagenome (GOLD analysis project Ga0209254, IMG submission 187148) | Freshwater lake sediment microbial communities from the University of Notre Dame, USA, for methane emissions studies - DIP11 DI (SPAdes)... | ecosystem: Environmental > Aquatic >...
GAAATCGGTCGGGGCGATTGCGCGGTCGACGTCGGTGGGCAGGCCCGGGGTGTAGAACTCGAACAGCGTGTTGACGCCGCACAGCGACCAGTCCGGACCGCTGGCGGCGGCGCCCGTCGCCGGCAGCAGGACAAGCAGGGCGAGCGCACGCGCGGCGGGGTGAAAGCGCTGGGGCACAGGCACGGTCCGGTGACGAAAGGCGGCTAAGCTTGCCGCATGGGCTCTCGCGCGGCAACGCGCAATCCGGTCGGAGGCAAGCCTTGATGGACCCGAAAGTCGAGAAAAGCGACGCGCAGTGGCGCGGCGAGTTGACGCCCGAGCAATACGCGGTGTGCCGCTGCTCGGCGACCGAGGCCGCCTTCACCGGCAGGTACTGGAACCACAAGGACGCGGGCACGTACCGCTGCGCAGCCTGCGGCACGGCGCTGTTCGGGTCGGACGCGAAGTTCGATTCCGGGACCGGCTGGCCCAGCTTCCATTCAGCGCTGGACAAGTCGGTGGTCGCGCAGCGGGTCGACGAGTCGCACGGCATGCGGCGGACCGAGGTGCTGTGCGCGCGTTGCGACTCGCACCTTGGCCACCTGTTCGCCGATGGGCCACGGCCGACCAGCTTGCGCTACTGCATCAATTCCGCGGCGCTGGAATTTTCCGCCGCGGAAAGTCGCGGCTGACTGGATCGCGCAGGAAGCGCGATCCAACCGCGCAGCGGGCCCGAAGGGTGAGCGCCAGGATGGCGCGAATCAGCCGCTCCCACAGGGGCCGGGCGGCGCGTTTCGCAGCGGCGGCTTGTGCTACTCGAAGCCGCTGGTGAACAGCGTCGGCGCCGGCGCGTTGAGGCCGAGCGCGAAGGCCATCGCGTCGGCGGTGCGGTGTTCCCAGCCCCACTTGCGCGGCGGCGAGACCCGGTACGCGGCGAGCCCGCTGGCCGGGGCGGTCGGGCGGATCCAGAAGTTCACGCCGGCGTCGTAGGTCTCGTACAGGTCCAGCGCGCGCTGGCGCAGCACGAGTTCGGGCGCGCCCAGCAGGTCGCTGAAGTAGTAGCCCCAGGCGATGTGCGCGGCCACTTCGAGCGAGTGCTCTTCCTGCCCGCCCTCGCCGAAGGCATCGCCGCCATTGAGGAGCGTCGCGTACAGCGAGGCCAGCGCAGGCGCGCCCGTGCCGTAGGGATCCTCCGGGTCGAGCACCAGGCTGGAATTCATGTAGCGGCCCATGCGCAGCAGGAACTGCGCGGTGGCGGTGTCCTCGCCACTGCCGTAGGCGCGCACCACCGCGTCGGTCACCAGCACGCTCATCCACGGCGAGGCGCCGAGTTCAGGACCCCAATCGCCGTGTTGCTCGCCGGTGTGGTAAAGGCCGCCGTCGATGCGCGGCGTCGGCACCTGGCCGTTGGCGCCGTCCTGGTGCCGGCGCAGGTCGGCCAGGATCGTGGTCACGCGATCGCGCAGCGTGGCGCTGCCGATGACGTCGTAGGCGACCACGTTGGCCAGGAGCTTGAACGCGGCGTGGCGCTCGGTCCAGAAGCCCAGTTGCGGCGTCCACACGTGGCCGAAGCCCTGCTGCGCGTCGACCACGCGCGCGATGATCGGCAGCAGGGTGCTGTCGCCGGTGAGCCAGTAGGAATACGCAAGCGACTCGTTGTAGGCGTACTTGGTGTCGCCCGCTGCGAGGGTGAAGTGGCCGGTGGCGTTGATGCGGTCGCCGTAGAAGTCGGTGGCGCGCACCGCCTCGCGCAGGGCCTTGAACGAGCCGCTGCGCGAATACAGCACGAACATGGTCGCGGCGCGGTCGTACAGCCACGGCTCGGCGACGGTCTTGTAGGGGACCTGGTTGGCCACGGTGACGCGCGCGTCGTCCTCGTTGATCGCGGTGTAGAAGTTGTTCTTGAGCGCGCGCTCGGCTTCCTGGGTGCCGGGCCAGTTGGCGATCGCGCGCATCGCGGCCGGGTCGTCGCGCTGGTTGGTGTTGGTGGCGTTGAAGGCGGTGGTGCGCACGCCGCGCAGCACGCCATGGGCGAGCCATTGCCGCGGCAGCACGGCGTAGATGTCGGGCTCCTGCACGTTGTCCGCGCTCACGAAGCTGCCGCTGTTGACGGTGTGCCAGCTGGCACGCGGGTCGACCAGCACCGGCCGGTTCAGCGCGCGCGCGGTGCCGCCCCATTCGAGCGTGAGCGAATCGGCATTGGGATGGACCACGCCGGTGACGTGCTCGACCTGGATTCGCGCGATCCGCACCGACTGGCCGTCGATCGCGGCGTTCGTGCGATGGCGCCACGGCGTGAGCTGGTCCACGTAGGCCGCGACTTCGCTGCCGTTGCGCAGGACCCGCACGCTGGCGAGCTGGGCCGCGGTCAGCGACCCGCGCGGGAAGGGCACGCCGAAGGTGACGATGCGGGTCGAGCCGGCCGCGATGCCCTCGGTCGGGTGCAGGCTGAGCTCGATGCTGCCGCTGGGCACCGCGGCGGCGAAGAAGGTCTCGGCCGCGCACGCGGGCAGCCAGGGCAGGATGAGGACGGACAGCAGCAGCAGGCGACGGATCATGGGCGCGGCATCAGGCGTGGGTGGTACGAGCTTAGCGACCGCGCCGCTACGCGGCCGTGATGCAGCGCATGCTTCGGGCAAACATCGGTGCCACAACGTGACCCAGGCCGCGTTTTGCCCTGGATCGCGCCGGTCGCGGCCGGTCCTCAGGCGCACGCGGTGCCGAACAGCACGCGGCAGTGCGCGGTGGTGGCGTGGCGCAGCGCGGTCAGGCTGTATCCGCCCTCGAGGGTCGATACCAGGCGTCCATTGGCGTGGCGTTCGGCGAGCGCGACCAGCGCGCTGCTGATCCAGCCGAAGTCTTCGTCATCGAGGTCGAGGTTGGCCAAGGGGTCGAGCCGGTGCGCGTCGAAACCGGCCGACACCAGCAGCAGTTGCGGCGCGAAGGCATCGATGGCCGGCAACAGCGATCCTTCGCAGGCGCGGCGGAAGCCGGCCGAGCGCGTGCCCGGCGCCAGCGGCACGTTGAGGATATTGCCCGCGCCGTGCTCGTCGGGCGCGCCGGTGCCGGGGTAGAGCGGCCATTGGTGGGTCGAGGCATACAGCACGCGCGGTTCGTCGATGAAGGCGTCCTGGGTGCCGTTGCCGTGGTGCGCGTCGAAATCCACGATCGCCACCCGCGCTATCGCATGCTGCACCAGCGCATGGCGCGCACCGATGGCCACGTTGTTGAGCAGGCAGAAGCCCATCGGGTGCTGCGGCGTGGCGTGGTGTCCGGGTGGACGCACGGCGCAGAAAGCGCGTCGGGCGGGACCGGCCATCACCGCATCGACCGCCGCGCAGACCGCGCCGGCGCCGTGCAGCGCGGCTTCCCAGCTGCCGGCCGACATCACGGTATCGGCGTCCAGGCGCACGCGTCCGCTCGTTGGCGAACTGCGTTCGAGCGCGTCGTAGAGGCGTGGGTCATGCACGCGCGCCACCTGCGCGCGCGTGACCGCCGGCGCCTCGACGCGCGGGACCGCGGCGAACTCGGGCGCGGCGAGTGCCTCGAGCACGGCGGCCAGGCGCGCCGGGCATTCCGGATGACCGGGGCCGGGGTCGTGGGCAAGGCAGGCGGGATGGGTGTAGATCACGAGGGTCTGCCGTGCTGCGGTGTCGCCGACTGGCCGCCTGCGACCGCGCCGACTGCGCTCATCCGCGCGGCCGGCGCTCGTGCCGCCACAGCACTTCACCGTTGCCATCGGCGCGCGCCAGGACCCGCGCCAGCACGAACAGGAGGTCCGACAGCCGGTTCAGGTACCGGATCGCCTCGCCGCGCACGGCGTCGTGGTGCGAGAGCGTGACCAGTTCGCGTTCGGCGCGGCGGCAGACCGTGCGCGCCACGTGGCAATGGGCGGCGGCAGCGCCGCCGCCGGGCAGGATGAAGTCCTTGAGCGGCGGCAGCGCCTCGTTGAAGCCGTCGAGGCGCCGCTCGAGGCGCGTGATGTCGGCTTCCTGGATCATCTCGCTCCCCGGAATGCAGAGCTCGCCGCCGAGGTCGAAGAGCTCGTGCTGCACCTCGGTCAACGCGTCGCGCACGGGCCCGGGCAGCGATTGCGCCAGGACCACGCCCAGCGCACTGTTGAGCTCGTCGACCGTGCCGTAGGCGTTGACGCGGGCCGAGTCCTTGGCGACACGCTTGCCGTCGCCGAGGCCGGTGGTGCCGTCGTCGCCGGTGCGGGTGTAGATCTTGGTCAGCCGGTTGCCCATGTCAGGCCCGCGGTCGGGTAGGGCTCGCGCCTCAGGCCGCGGCCAGCGCCGGCACGCGCCGCGCCAGCAGCGCCCAGCCGCCGAACAGCAGCGTGCCGTAGAACGCCACGCCGGCGAGCTGGTTCTGGAAGAAGGGCAGTGCCGCGGTGAAGCAGGCGACCAGGCCCTCGACGGTCAGCGGATACATGCCCGAGGCGAGCCACACCTGCAGGTTCGTCGCGATGAAGAAGAAGCCCGCGCTGGCGAGGCCATAGGCCGCGATGCGCCAGGCGCTGGCGCCCTCGCGCAGCCCGTGCCCGAACCAGGCCATCAGCGCGATGCAGGCGTAGACCACCGGGATGCCGCCGTGGAAGCCCAGCACGATATCCGACAGGGCCATCGCCGCGATCGGCACCAGCATGGCCAGCCGGCGATCGGCGAAACGCGCGCCGGCGAACAGCGCGACCGCTTCGATCGGGCTGAAATTCCACGGGTGCGGGATCAGGCGCGAGATTACGCAGGCGGCGATCAACCCGAGCAGGACCAGGGTGCGGGGAGCGAGGGGATCGTAGCGGGCTTCCATCGGCACGGGACCACGGGCTGAGCGGCGGGTCGCTAGTCTAGCAACGCGCGGGCTCGCGGTCGCCGGCGCCGGCGACCGAGCCAGCGGGCGGACACCGTCGCGGTTGCCGCTGTCCGGGCCGTATCATGGCGCGATGGAGTCCCGATGCGACGTGCTGATCGTGGGCGGCGGGCTGGTCGGCAGCAGCCTCGCCTGCGCGCTCGACGGCCTCGCGCTGGACGTGGTCCAACTCGAGGCCGAGCCGCCGCGCGGCGGGGAAGCGCGCTGGGACGAACGCCACTTCGCGCTGGCGCGGCGCACCGTCGAGGCCCTGTCCGCGATCGGCGCCTGGCCCGCGATTGCGCCCGAAGCACAGGCGATCCGACGGGTCGAGGTGAGCAGCCGGGGCGACTTCGGCGTGGTCCGCATCGCCGCGGCGGACTACGGCCTCGAATCGCTGGGCAGCACCGCGCCGGCCCGCGCGGTCGCGCAGGGCCTGGCGCGGCGGGTCGAGGCCTGCCAGCGCCTGCAACGCGTGGCGCCGGCGCGCGTGGTCGCGCTCGACGCCGGCGCCGATGCGATCGAGGTCGAATACGAACGCGAGGGCAGGCGCGCGCGGATCCGTGCGCGCCTGCTGGTGGGCGCCGATGGCACCGCCTCGTTCGTGCGTGGCGCGCTCGGAATCGGCGCCAGCACCCACGACTACGGCCAGACCGCGATCGCGGCCGCGGCCGAGATCGACGGCGCCGCCGCGGGGGTCGCGCGCGAGCGCTTCACGCCGGACGGCCCGCTGGCGCTGCTGCCGCTGTCGCGCGGCCGCGCGGGGCTGGTCTGGACGGTGGCGAGCAGCGCCGTGGAAAGAGTGCTCGCGCTCGACGATGTCGCCTGCCTGGCCGAGATCCAGGCCCTGCTCGGCCACGGCGCCGGCCATCTGCGGCGGATCGGCCGCCGCCAGCCCTGGCCACTGGCCCTGACCCGCGCCGATGCGCTCACCGCGCCCCGGGCGGTGCTGGTCGGCAACGCGGCGCAGACCCTGCATCCGATCGGCGCGCAGGGCTTCAACCTCGGACTGCGCGACGCCATGGCGCTGGCGCGGGAGATCGCCGCGGCGCTGCGCGACGGCACCGATCCGGGAGCGCCCGCGCTGCTCGCGGCCTACGCGGCGGCCCGCGCCAGCGACCGCGCCCGGACCATCGAGTGGACCGACGGCCTGGTCCGCGGCTTCGCCCATCGCGGCGCGCCGTTGCGTTTCGCGCGCGGCCTCGCGATGGCGGCGCTGGAGCGCTGGCCCGACGCCAAGCGCGAGCTGGCCTGGCGGCTGATGGGCTATCCCGCGGACGCGTCGGCGCGCAGCCTGCGCGACGCGCGGCCCGTCATCGGCCCGGTCGGCTAGCGCGGCCATGGTGAACGAATCGCGGGTGGATGTCGCCGTGGTCGGCGCCGGCGTGGTCGGCGCGGCGCTGGCGCTGGCGCTGGCCCGCGCAGGGCTCGCGGTCGCGCTGGTCGATGCGCGCGAACCCGAGCCTTTCGATCCGACCGGGGAATGGGACTTGCGGGTCTACGCCCTCGCGCCCGGCCCCGCGGCGATGCTCGAGCGCCTTGGCGCCTGGCCGCATGCAGCCGCCGCGCGAGCGCAACCCTATCGCGCCATGCGCGTGTGGGAGGACGCGCCTGCGCAGGGCCTGGCCTTCGACGCCGCCCAGGTGGGCGAGCCGCAGCTGGGTTGGATCGTCGAGGATCGCGCGCTGCGCGCGGCGCTGTGGCAGCTGCTGCGCAACGAGCCGCGCGTGCAGCACTACTGTCCTGCGCGCGTGACGGCCTTCGAGGCCGGTGCGCGCGAGGCCATGCTGCGGCTCGACGATGGCGGACGCGTGCGCGCGCGCCTCGCGGTGGCCGCCGATGGCGCCTGGTCGCCGCTGCGCGAACTGGCGGGAATCCGCACCGAGGGTCGCGACTATGCGCAGCGCGCCGTGGTGGCGCATGTCGCGACCGCGCGCCCGCACCAGGATACCGCCTGGCAGCGTTTCACCACGGACGGGCCGCTCGCGCTGCTGCCGTTGGCCGATGGCCGCTCGAGCGTGGTGTGGTCCTTGCGCGATGGGCGCGCGGCCGCGGTCCTGGCGCTGGACGACGCAGCCTTCTGCCGCGAACTGGGCGTGGCCTTCGACGGCCCGTTCGGCGCGATCACCTCGACTTCGCCGCGGGTCGCCTTCCCGTTGCGCCTGCAACTGGCCGAGGCCTATGCCGGGCCACGGCTCGCGCTGGTCGGCGACGCCGCGCACGTGGTCCATCCGCTGGCGGGGCAGGGCCTCAACCTCGGCTTGCTCGACGCGGCCGCGCTGGCGCAGGTGCTGGTCGCCGCCCATGCCGATGCCGGCGACCCGGGCGCGGCGACGACCCTCGCCCGCTACCGGCGCTGGCGCGAAAGCGATGCGGCGCTGGCGGCGAAGTCGCTGGATCTGCTCGACGCCCTGTTCCGCGCCGACACGCCCGGCGTCGGCTGGTTGCGCCGCGCCGGCATGGCCGTGCTCGACCACGTCGCACCGCTCAAGCGCCGCATCGCCCTGCAGGCCTGCGGCTGGGCCGGGCGCGTGCCGCCGCTGGCGCAGCGCCTGCCGGCTCAGCGCTCGATGCGATAGTTGAGCGCGGCGCGGTTCTCGGCGCCGGACGTGCCTTCGATGTCGAAGCTGCGGTTGATCCTGAAGCGCACCGAGAACACCTCGCCGCCGGAGATCAGGCCGATGCCGTAGCCGACGAAAAGGCGCGGCGTGAGGTAGCGGCCGAAGGCGAAGGTGCCGGAACTGCCCATGAGCGCGGCCAGCGCATCGACCTCGGTGACGCCGTCGGGCGTGCCCAGGTGCAGTTCGGGGTTGGCCGCGGTGCCGTTGATCCGCACCGTCGTGGTGTTGTTGCCGAAGCGCTGGGTCGCGCGCAACGCGAGCGAGGGGTTGTCCAGCGCGCCGCCGGCGAACAGCAGGCGGCCGCCCTCGATCTCGAAGTTCTGGCCCAGCGCCGTGTAGCGCCCGTTGACCACCAGTTCGCCCGAACCGGTCGCCTGCCGGCCCGAGCGCTGGCTGACCGTGAGCAGGCCGATCACGTTGCCGTCGAAGCCGAAGCCCTGCACGATCACGTCGCCGCCGAGCACGACCTCGACCTTGGCCCGCCACGGCCGCCGTGCGGCGCCGCTGCCCGGCGGGTCGTCGATCACGACGACGTCCGTGCTGCGGCGCGCACCGCTCTCCAGGCGCGACACGTCGATCCGCGCCTTCGGAATCACGATCTTGCCGCCGAGGCGCCAGGTCTCGCCGTCGAACGCGAGCTGGAGGTCGGGGGTGACGCGCAGGCGCGCCTCCGGCAGGTTGGCGACCTCGACGTCGATGCCGCCGAGGTCGAGTAGCAGGCGCTGCTTCTCGCGCGGATCGTAGCGTCCCGCCAGTTTGAGCGTGCCGCCGTTGGAATCGACGCTGCCCCGGATCGCGACCTGCTCGCCATCCTGCTCCAGCCGGAGATTGCCATCGGCGAGCCGGATCCCGAGCCCGGGCATCGCGCCAGCCACGTCCTCGATGCGGCCACTGGCGCGCAGCTGCGCCGGCACCGCCGCGCCGCCGCGCCAGTCGAGCTCCACCCAGGCGTGGCCCGCGGTGGCGTCGAACTGCGGGACGAACTCCTCGATCCAGTCGATGTTCGGCAAGTCGGCGTTGGCGACGACTCGCAACGGACGATCCGGATCGGCCGGATCGCGGGTCAGCGTTGCCCTGATCGACCCTGCGGGCAGCAGCGTGGCGTCGAGGGTCGCGCTGCCGGCGTCGCCGCGCCAGGTGGCGTCCAGCGCGAGCCCGTCGAAGCCGACATCGAGGCCTTCGCTGCGTTCGTCGAGCCAGCGCCCGCGCTCGGCGCGCAGGCGCGCGTCGATGGCCAATGGCGCGGTGGCGCTCCAGGCCAGATGCGCCTCGCCGTTGGCCTCGCCCTCGAGGTTCGTGCGCTCGGGCAATTCGACCAGCAGTTCGACGGCCTGCAGCGGCAGCGAGTCCAGGCGCAGGTGGGCATTGCCGAGCGCTTGCGTGCCGTCGGCATCGGCGCACAGCCGCGCGCGCGGACCGGCGATGCACAGCGGGCCGAGCGTGATCCGGTCCGCGCCCACGCGCAGTGGCGCCGGTGCTTCCAGGGCCAATGGCATACCCTTGGCCAGCACGGCATCGAGCGCCGACACGCGACCATCCCAGTACTCGCTGCGCCAGGCGCCTTCGGCCACGATGCTCGCGTTGGCGTCGTCGCGCGCCAGCGCGAGCTCGATCCGCTGCTGCGCGAGCGGGCCCGAGACCTGCAACCGCGCGCGGTCGAAGTGCTGGCCAGCCGCTTCCAGCCCCGCGGCGACCAGTCCGATCTCGTGCGGTCCTTCGCGGCCGGCCGCGGCGTGGAGTTCGCCGCGCAGCGTGGTGGCGCGGAAGTCGCCCAGGGCGATGCCGCTGCCCTCGACGCGGGCGTGTCGCGGCCAGATCTGCGCGTCGCGCGCAAGCTCCGCCTCGAGCGCCAGCGCTCCGCGCCAACCGGGAAACAGGTCGGCGAGGTCGGGCGCGTCCAGGCGCAGATCGAGGTCGGTCGTGGCGCCCGCATCGCCATCGAGATCGAGTCGCGCGCGGCCACTGCGCACGCGCAGGGTCGCCGCACCGGGCGTGCCGGCGGCCAGCGCCATGACGCCATCGGCACTGATGGCGCGCTGGCGCAGTTGTCCCTGCAGGGTCTGCAACTGCAGCGTGCCGGTCGGCGTGCCGGCGCCGAGGCCGGTGCCACGGAACGCGATCGCGCCGTCGAGGCGACCGCGCCAGTCGGGCGCCAGCACCGATGGATCGAAGGCCTGCACCACCACGGCCACGGCGCCTTCGACCGTGGCGTCGCGCGGCACCTGGCCGGCCGCGGTGAAGCTGCCGCCGTCGACTTCCAGCCGCAGGGGCTGCAGTTCGATCGTGTCGGCATCCAGCGTCACGCTGCCGACGAGCCGCCCGCGCGGCAGCCCCGGGGCAGCGAGGTCGAGTGCGGGCTGGAACACGAGTCGATGCTCATCGCCGACGAGGTCGAGCGTCCCGTCGATCCGGGTTGCCGCCGCGGCGGCCGGCCACGGCAGGCTGAGGGTCGCCAGGGTTGCCTGGAGGTCCAGCGCGAACGGCGCGCCGGGGTGCAGCGTGCCCGCGAGACGCAACTCGCCGGCACCCGCCGCTTCGCGCAGGCGCAGCGAGTCGATGCGCCAGAGACCGCCGGCATGCGTCACGGCGGTCTCAGCGAGCGTCCACTCGCGACCGATCGCAGCCACGGTTCCCTCGACGCGGATCGGGCCACCGGCCTGCGCGCTCGCGTCCAGGCGCAGGCTGGCCGGCGATTCCGCCACGACCTCCGGCAGGCCGGCGAGTATCTGCGGGGGCAGGTCGAGCGAACCCTGCCAGAGCTTCCAGGGCTGCCGCACGTCGGTCGTCGCGGCCACGGTCGCCTGCCACGGCGACTGCAGCGCCAGCGTGACCCGCAACTCGCTGGCGTGGCGCTGGCCGTCGTAGACGCCCTGGAACCGGCGCTCGGCCAGCAGCCAGTCGAAGGTGGCCTGGCCCTCCGCCAGCCGGTTCACCAGGTCCAGCGACAGGGCGCCACGCAGCGTGCCCGCGGGCGCGGCGAGGTCCAGGCGATCCAGCACCAGTCGCGGCTGCTCCAGCGCGGCGCGCGCGCGCGCCTGCGCGATCGCGACCACCGTGGCGCCGTCGGTCCACTGCGCATCGCGCAGGCTCAGGGCGGTGGCGGGAATCCGCGGCCAGGTCGCGCTGCGATCCGGCGCATCGCCCGCGGCCGCGGCAGGGTAGGTCCGCACGCGCAGGCCTTCGGCGTCGATGCTCGAGAAGGCGATCGTGCCGCCGGCGAGCAGGCGCAGGCGCGGCACCAGGGCGAGGCGCCGGATCGCGACCTCGACGCCGTCGCCCTCCCAGCGCACGTCCTCGAGGACCACGGTGCCGGTGAGCCGGCCCTCGGCATGGCCCACGGCCAGGCCGGGGAACGCCTCCGCGACCCGTTCGAGCACCACGCGCGTGCCCATGCCCGTGGCCAGCACGAACACCGCCAGCAGGCCGACCAGCAAGGCCAGGCCCACGAGTGCGTACAGCCAGCGCCGCAGCCTCACAGGTCGGGTCCTGCGGAGACGTGCAGCGTGACCTGGCTGTCGCTGTCGAAACCATGCGCGAGATCCACTCGCACCGGTCCGACCGGCGAGATCCAGCGGATGCCGAAACCGACGCCGACCACGAAGCTCGGCGAGCCCTCGGCCCACGCGTCGCCGGCATCGACGAACGCGGCCCACGCGAAGTCGGGACGGAACTGGCGCTCGAACTCGACGCTGGCGGTGGCGAGGTACTTGCCGCCGATCACCTCGTCGTCGGCGTCGCGCGCGCCCACGCTCTGGAACTCGTAGCCGCGCACGCTGTTGGAGCCGCCGGCGTAGAAGCGCAGTTCGGGCGGCAGCGCGGTGATGTCGTCGGTCGAGGTGGCGCCGAGTTCGCTCCGCATGAGCAGGCGGTTGGCCTTGCCGATCGGCACGATGTAGCGCCCGAGGCCATGGAGCTGCAGCAGCGAGACCTCCGACAAGGCGCCGTCGCTGGCACCGCGCGCGCGCAGGGACAGCGACGCGCCGCGCCGCGGACGGATGCGGTTGCGCGCGAACACGCGGTCGGCGCGCAACTCGGGATAGAACACCAGGGTGCTTTCGGTGAACTGGTCGATGATGCCGTCGTCCTGGGTGCTGTTGCTGAAGCTGCCATCGAGCGCGTTGAGCGAACTGATCACGCTCCAACCGCGCCAGGGCACGACCAGGCTGCCGCTGAGCGAATAGGAGCTGGCGTCGACCGCGTCGGTGTTCTCGTCGCGGTAGCGGGCCGCCACCGCCCATGCGCTTTCGATGCTGGCCGCGCGCGGGAACACGTACTCCGCCGCGGCGACGTTTAGGTACTGCGCGAGTTCGAGCTTGGCGCGCGCGCGGTGCCCGCGGTCGTTGACCCAGCGCCGGTCGGCGCCGAAACGCACGCCAGCACCGTAGTCCGAGTCGATCACCAGGCCGGCCGTGTACTCGGTGCGCGGCGCGGGCGACAGGGTGACCCTGACCGGCACTTCGCCCGCGCTCGCGGCCTCCGGATCGGGCGCGACCACGATCTGGCCGAAGTAATCGCTCTGCGCGAGCCGTTGCTGCAGCAATTCGAGCCGGGCCTGGTCGAAGGGTTCGCCACGCTCGAAGCTGGCGAAGCGGCGCATGAAGGCCTCCGGAAACTGCGCGCCGACAAAGCGCAGTTCACCAAAGCGCAAGCGCGGGCCGGACTCCCAGTGCAGCCGTATCTCGGCGCTGCGCTGGCCGCGGCTGACCTCGACGCGCTGCGCGGTGGCCTCGAACTCGAAGAAGCCGTAGCGCAGCAGCGCGCGTTCCACGCCGCGCTTGGACTGCTCGTAGAGCACGTGGTCGAAGACCTCGCCCACTCGCGGCCGGAAGCGCAGCAGCGCAGCCGCCAGCCCGGGCTCGGCCTCGTCGCGGACCGGGATGTCGCCGGCCGGCGCACCCTCGCCGGACACGACCACGTCGAGCAGCGTCACCCGCACCGGCTCGCCGCGCTCGATCGCCACCGTGACGTCCCATCCGCCAGCGCGCGGCTGTCCCGTCACCTTGACCGCGGCGCCGTAGTAGCCGTAGATCTCGAGCGCGCCGCGCGCCTGTGCCGGCGCGCGGCGCTGCAGGCGCGCCATCCGCGCCGGCGTCAGGTCGTCACGGTTGCGCCAGGCGTGCAGGTCGATGGCGTCGCGCACGGCTTCGAGCTGCGCGTCCTTGACCCCGGTGATCTGCAGCGCGATCCGCGGCGCGGGCACGGGCTCGGGCGCGGGCTTGGGCGTGGGAGCCTTTGCCTCGGCCAGGGTCGCCAACCACCATGGGCCCAGCAGGGCCAGCGCCAGCGCAAGCGGCAAGCGCAGGCGAGGATGCACGGACCGGGCCTTCACTGCGGCGGCGCGGCTCAGGCCGTGCCGGCTTGCCGCCGGCGGCGCAGGCCAAGGACGACCGGCAGCAGCGCGAGCAGTGCCAGGGCGGCCAGCGGCAGCAGGAAGCGTGGCTGGGCCAGCAAGCTCAGCGACACGGTCCCGTGTTCGGCCAGCGTGCGATCCAGTCCCGCGCCGATCGCCGTGTACACCAGTGACGAGGGGATGTTCCCGAGCACGGTGGCGGCCAGGAACAGCGCTGGCCGGCAGCCGGCCCAGGCCAGCGCAACGCTGGCCGCGCCGAACGGAAACACCGGCACCAGGCGGATGAAAAAGGCGAAGCTCACCGGGTTGCGCGCGAAACCCTCGCGCACGCGAGTCGCCAGCGCCGGCTCCTTGCCGCCGACCTCGAACAGGCGACGCGCGGCGAAATACAGCACGCTGGCCCCGCTCGCGGCCCCGACCACCGCAAGCAGCGTCCCGGGCAGCACGCCGAACAGGAAGCCCGAGGCGACCACCAGCACGGAGCCGCCAGGCAGCCCGGTGCTGACGATCAAGGCCAGCGTGCCAAGCACGCCCATCGTCGCCAGCACGGGGTGGGTCACCACCCATTCGCGCAGATCGTCGTGCTGCGCGGCCAGGTTCTCGATCGTGAGTTCACGGTAGAGCCCGCTGCCGACCAGGATCGCGCCCAACGCGAGCAGCGCCAGCAGCGGCGCGACCCGCCCGAGTACGCGCCGGATGCGGACGAACACACCTTCAGCGCTCTCGATCAGCGGCTCGATCGCGCGCGCTTCCTCGACGTCGGCGCGGATCGTGCGCCCGAGGCGTTCGAGCGGCGCGGCCGGACCGGGCTCGGGCATTGGCTTGGGTTCGTCGGAGGGATTCATGGGCTGGAAACTGAACGGCCCGCCTTGGGGGCGGGCCGTCAGGATTGTAGCGGTGTCGCCGCGCGATCAGGGCGGCGGCGGTTCCTCGAAGCCGTTGCTGAACAACGCATCGGGCAGGCCGAAGCCGGGCGGGCTGAAGTAGGCCACCGCCGGATCGTGGTCGGACAGGCGCAGGGGCACCGCGGTATCGCCGCGGTTGTCCTCGGCGAAATCGGCGTTGATGCGCGCATGCTCGAGCCGGACCGCTGCCGCACTGGTGGCGATCGCCGCATTGACCAGCGCGTGATCGAGGTTCTGCGCGTCGCCGTCGAACACATAGCTGTAGCGCTGGGTGGCGGCGACCCCGGCGATGAGGTTGCCGAGGTTCGGGTTCACCAGGTCGATGCCATCGCCAGGGACCACGGTCTCGTTGTCCGGCGCCGGCGTGCCGGAGATCACGCCGATCGAGTCGCCGAGGCCATCGTTGAACTCGAAGGCGTTGAAGTCGCCGACCACGACCAGGTTCTCGTCCGGGCTGGCGAACTGGCGCGCCTGCACCAGGTTGGCGAGGAACTCGGCCTGTTGCTGGCGCTTGCGCCGCACGCGGTCGCCTTCGCTGGCGAAGTTCACCACCGGGCACGGGCCCGCGGGCGGTGGCGCGGTCGAGGTGACGCTGCCGAGCGAACGCGAGTGGTTGACGATCACCACCACCGGCGCAGTGGCGCCGTTAGGTGCCGCGACCACGGCGTCGAGCAGCAGCGGCGGCCGGTCGTTGAGGCGCTCACCGGTCGCGTTGTCGCTGCCGTCGGGACACTTGAGCAGCGTCGTCAGGCCGAACTGGGTCACGCTGTTGACCGCCACGCGCGGCGTGCTGCCGCCGACCGGCGCCGACTTGACCAGGAAGCCGACGTCGATGCCGCCGGGATCGGTGCCGTTGCTGAGGAAGGCCTGGTACTGCGGGTTCGGCTCGCTGGCAGCGATCGCGTCGGCGTTGATGCGGTTCGCCAGTGCCTGCAGGGTGACGAGATCCTCGATCTCGACGATGCCGAGGATGTCGGGCGTGCGCAGGAATTCGCGGATGCCGCGCGAGGCCTTGGCCAGGCGGTTGGCGAACGCCGTCGGCGTGAGCACCGGTTCGCCGATCACTGGATCGTTGGTGTCGTCGAAGAAGCGCTGCAGGTTGTAGCTGGCGACGGTGTACTCGGCCGGCGTGGCCGCGCTGACGGCCCCTGCCGTCGCGCTCCCGCCCACCACCGCGATGGCATCGAACTCGATCGTGAAGCGCCAGTTGCGGAAGGCGTAGTCGATCACGCCGGTGAGGCCGGACACGGTCTGGCCGGCATCGACGTCGATCGCCGTGCGCAAGGTGCCGGCGGCGTTGCGCGCGCGCAGGCTCTCGAAGTTGATCCGCTCGGGATTGCCGTCCCAGCGCGGGATCGTGGCGGGTTGCCCGACCGCATCCTCGGGCTCCAGGCCGGTTTCACGGAACGGCCGCGAGTTGCCGGCGACCACGCCGTAGAAGCGACCGTTGGTGGTCGACGTGGCATTGGGCTCGCTGATCGAGCCACCGGTGGCGCCGGTGATGGTGAACGAGGTCGCGGCGACCCGCATGTTCTCCAGGCGCTCGAGCTGCTCGATGCCGCCGGCAGGCGCGGGCAGCGTGTTCGTCAGTGCCACCGGCGTGGGCAGCGGTAGCCCGGTCGCGACCACGGTGACCGTGGGCGTGGTCAACTGCGTGAGCGGCTGCTGGTTGGGGTCGGTCGGCGGCACGAACTCGGCCACCGTGCCGGCCACCTGCACGAGGTTCCCGACCACCACGCTGGCGGGCGGCGCGCTCGAGGTGAAGGCGAACATGCCCTGCGAGGTGTTCGGGTCGGCGTCCGCATCGGCATCCGGCGTCTGGAAATAAAAGCCGTTGTTGACCCGCACCGTCACCACGCCGCGCGTGACCACCGCCTGGCCCAGCAGCGGCGATGCCGCGCCACTGCCCTGGATGTCGTGGATCGGCGTCAGCGGCGTGTCGTCGTTGTTGATCGTGCCCTGGCCCTGGCCGTCGGCGACGGTGGCGCCGACGACGTTGCTGACGTTGACGAAGAAGGTCTCGTTGGGCTCGTTGGTCAGGTCTCCATTGACGCTGACGTCGAAGGTATAGCTCGAGTTGCCAGCGGCTATCGTCTGCCCGGTCAACGAGCGCTGGACGTAGTCGTTGTCGACCAGCGTTGCCGTGCCATTGGCGGTGGCGATGTCAAACGTCACGCCGCCGGCGCCGGCGGGGGCGCTCAGCGAGACGGTGAAGGAGAAGGTCGTGGTGCCGGCATCGCCTTCGAGCGCGGCGACGTCGTTGATGGCGAGCGTGGTCGCACCCGGCCCGGCGGTCACGCTGATGTCGTCGATCGCGACCCACTCGTCGCTGCCAGCGGCGTCCGTCGTCATGATGCGGACTTGCAGCAAGGCCTGGTTGCTTGCTTCGGCCGGCAAGGCGACGCTGACCGGGATATCCGGCCCGGCGACGTTTGGGCCTGCGGTGCCGTCGGCAACGAACGCGGCGGGCACGTTGGTGAAGTTGCCGCTGTTCCCGATCCGGTAGTGCAGCGCCACCGGCTGGATGGCATTGTCGGCGCCGGTCTCGAGGTCACGGATGCGGTAGGCGACATTGACGCCGCTCGCGCCGGTCGTATTGAGGTTGAGGAGCAGGAATGGCGCGCGAGCGGTTCCGCTGCCGGCCAACGCGACGCCGGGATCGGTGATCTCGAATTCCGTCACGCCACCGGTCGTGAAGGTATTCGGAATAGTCTGGTTTGCGTTCACGTCGATCGGCGTCGACGTACCGTCCACCAGAATCGTTTGCGGGTCCACAGCCGTTCCGCCTGCCAGGCCATCGCCTCGATGGCCGACGATTCCGGGAACACCGCTCCAGTCGTCACTGACCGAGATCAACCCGGTATTGGACCAGGCCTGCGTGAACGGCAGGGTTTGCGGCGTGCTGTCCGCGCTGACTGCACCGATCCCGCCCAGCCCACACGCCACGACTGCCGCCAGACGGCGGATCGAACGACCGATCATTGGTAGCCCCCAGGATTCTGGATGTGACGCGAGATCGCGAAAGGTACCAGCAAGGCCCGACAGTTTCATGGCACCCCGGGTCGTCACGGGCCGGTACCCGGTTGCCAGGTTTGGTCGCCTTTTTGTAGGAGCGCATCTCATGCGCGACCGCGGACCCGCACGCTGCGGGGGCGTGCGAGTCCGCGGTCGCGCACAAGGTGCGCTCCTACAAGGGCAGGGCGACGACGGTGATCTCTTCGCGGTCGTGGTAGAGCTGCCGGGCGCGGAATTCGTGGCGGGCCGCGGCGTCGCGCAGCAGTCCGAGGCAACGCTGGGTTTCCTCCCAGCGCTTCTTCATCGGCAGCTTGAGGTTGAAGAGTGCGGCGCGTGCGTGGCCTTGCGCCAGCCACTCGCCCATCAGCGTGGCCACGCGCAGCGGTTGCTCGACCATGTCGCACACCACCCAGTCGACCGGCGTGCGCGGGCGGTAGCGGAAGCCGTCGGCGCGCAGGTGCTCGACCGTGTCCATCGCCAGAACGTGCGGGGCGAGCGGGCCGTTGTCGATGGCGGTGACGCGCAGGCCGCGCCGCGCGAGCTGCCAGGTCCAGCCGCCGGGTGCGGCGCCGAGGTCGACGGCGACCATGCCCGGGCGCAGCATTCGTTCGCGCTCGGCTTCGTCGAGCAGCACGAGCCAGGCCTCCTCGATCTTGAGCGCCGAACGGCTTGGGGCCTCGCGCAGGAGCTTGAGGCGCGGGATGCCGCCGGGCCAGGGCGCCGATTGGTCGATGCGCGCGCTGGCGACCGCCAACTCGGTGCCAGAGGCCAGGCACAGGTGTAGCCGCTGCGGCGAGGCGCGATCGAGCAGCCCGCGCTTGCGCATGGCCGCGAGCGCGGCAGCCTCGAGCCCGCGGGCGAGGCCGCGCAGGTCCTCGCCGCCTTCGCTGTCGGGCGCCTCGACCCAGACCTC
>Ga0209254_10002208_pt1 | contig 17630 bp, 10 predicted proteins | sample FrelakmetDIP11DI_FD_187148 | JGI IMG/M metagenome (GOLD analysis project Ga0209254, IMG submission 187148) | Freshwater lake sediment microbial communities from the University of Notre Dame, USA, for methane emissions studies - DIP11 DI (SPAdes)... | ecosystem: Environmental > Aquatic >...
CACGGCGAGGTGCTGGCGCTCCGCTTCAACGGCACCCGCTACGACTGCGGCAACAAGGACGGTTTCCTAGCGGCGAACATCGCCTTTGCGCGCAAGGAAGGGCTGCTGGCGCCGCGCCGCGCGGGCGACCCGGAAGAAGTCAGCTTCTCCGGCTGAGCGCAGCGCCGGGCCGCTGTGCCCGTTTCACGGAGTCCTGGTTCGGGACGCTTCAGCGAGCCCAAAGAGCTGCTGCAGCGCCTCTTGCGCAACGGCGCGCGAGAAGTGGCGACGGATGTTTTCGACGCCGGCCGCCGACAGCCGCTGCCACAGCGCCTCGTCCCGGTACACGCTCTCGATGGCCAGCGCGAACTGCTCCGCATCGTCGGCGACCATCACGTCCTCGCCTGGCGCCAGATGCATGCCCTCCACCGCCGCCGGCGTTGCCACCACCGGCACGCCGTAGCTCATCGCCAGGTTGACCTTGCCCTTGACTCCCGCACCGTAGCGCAGCGGGGCAATCGATACCCGGCAGTCGGTGAAGAACGGCGCGACATCGGGCACGTATCCGGTGACCACCAGGTCCGGCGCGGCGAGCGTGCGGATCGTCGACGGCACCTTGCTGCCGACGATGTACGTCTTCACCCCCGGCAGTCGCTGCCTGACCCACGGCAGCACTTCGCGCGCGTACCAGAGCACGGCGTCGACGTTGGGCGGATGCTGGAAGCCGCCGATGAAGACGATCCCTTCGCGTGCGGCGAGCGGCTTGCCCCCGCCCATCGGCTCGTGGATGTTGGACAGTTGCAGCACCTTCGCTTCCGGCACGATCTGCCGCAGCACCTCGACCTCGATAGGCGACACGACGATCGTCACGTCGGCGCGCCTGATCACGGCCAGTTCCTCCTCGCGGCTGGCGCGCGCCGCCGCCTTCGCCGCCACGCTGCCTTCCAGTTCGGCGAGGCGCTCGCCGCGGAGGAAATGCAGGTCGACCGTGTCGAATGCGACGACGGCCTGCGGCGCGAACTGCCTGATCGCATCGAGGTGCTTCGACGCGATGTAGTGGCGGGCAATGATCACCACGTCGAACTCGCGCCCGCGCGCGTCGAGCAGCTCGGCGATCGACCTGACGTAGGGGTGGAAGAGCACCTCGACGCCGCGCGCCTGCAGGTCGGCCACGTACGGTTGCCGGTGCTCCAGGTTGTCGGCGACGAACGTCACCTTCGACCCCATCTCGACCGCCAGTTCAAGCATCGCCTGCGTGCGCACCGAACCGGAATCCTGATCGGGCGTCAGCATGCATGCCTCGATCACCAGCACGCGCCGGACTGCCGAGCGGTCGCGCTCCAGTTCCGGGTGCACCCCGTTGTTGCGGTGAGCGGCCAGCACCGCAGCCCACTTCTCGTGGAAGGTGTGGCGGTTCAGTTCCTGATGCCGCTTGACGCCGGAAGCCAGGTCAGTGCCGGAGGTCTGCCCTTCGAAGTGAACGACCTTCGCGGCTGGCTGGTAGTAGACCTCGCGCCCGGCGGCGCGCACCGCGAAGGCGAGGTCGGTGTCCTCGTAATAGGCCGGCGCGTAGCGCTTGTCGAATCCGCCGAGCGCGCCGAACAGGGTCGCCGGAATCGCCAGGCAGGCGCCTGAGCAGTAGTCGGCCTGGCGCAGGTAGTTGTACTCGGGCCGGTCGGGGTCGTCGTTGCGGCCGACGTTCCACGCCGAACCATCGCGCCAGACAATGCCGCCGGCCTCCTGCAGCCGGCCGTCGGGGTACACGAGCTTCGCGCCGACGAGGCCCGCTTCCGGGCGGCGCTCGAAGACCGCAAGCAGCGCCTCGAGCCAGCCCTTGGTGACAACGGTGTCGTTGTTCAGGAAGACCAGGAACTCGCCACGCGCCAGTTCGGCGCCTCGGTTGCAACTGCCGATGAAGCCGAGGTTTTCCGGGTTGCGCTCGAAACGCACGCCGCTGACCGCCGCCAGCGCCTCGGCGGCGGGCTCCGGCGAAGCGTCGTCGACGACGATGACTTCGCAGTTGTCCAGCGGCGATTCGGCCAGCACGCTCGCCAGGCAGGTGAAGGTCAGCTGGGGCTTGCCGTAGACCGGGATGACGATCGAAACGCGCGGCGAATCGACCGGCGGGAACGCGAGCGGGTGAATCTCGGTCGCCTGCGCGTATTCGACCGGCTCCAGCGGACGAAAGCGAGAACCTCCCTTGAGCTTGTGCGCGATCCGCGCGGCCAGGGCGCCTGCGCCCTCCTCACGCAGGATGGCCATTGCCAGTGCGGCCCGCCGCGGCAGTTGGCGCAGGCTGTGCAGCCCGGCGCGGGCGCGCGCCCGCGCCACCCGCGCACGCTGGCCCATTCGTCGGAGCGGGGCCGTCACCCGCCAGCTCCTGGAGTGCTCGAGGTCGATGACCCGCGCCCGCGCCTCCTCGGTCTCGCGCTCCGCCCGCGTCAGCGCCGCCTCGAGGACCCCTCGGCGCCGCTCGAGGCCCTCCGCGCGCGAGTACGCCTCGACAGCCTCGTGCTCGACCTGCGCAAGCGCCGCCTTGACCACATCCATGCGCCAGTCCAGTTCGTCCGCACGCGACCGCGCCTGCCCGGCCTCTTCCCGGGCATGCGCGAGCCCCGCTTCGAGCCCCTCAGCGCGGCGCTCGAGCTCGGCCACCTGAGACTGCGCCTGCCCGGCCTCTTCCCTCGCCTTGACGAGCGCCGACTCGAGCGAATCTGCCCGCTGCGCGAGTTCCAGGAAACGGGACTGCGCCTGTTCAGCCTCGTCCCTGGCCCGCGCGAGATTCGCCTCGAGCCCATCGGCACGCTGGGCGAGTGCCAGCAGACGCCGCTGAACCACGCCATCCTCGCCCTTCGCCTGCGCGAGCGACGTCTCGAGCATGGCGGCGCGTTGCTCGAGCACGGCGGCACGTTGCTCGAGCTCCGATATGCGCAGCCGAGCCTGGCCGGCTTCGTCCCTGGCCTGGGCAAGCGCCGCCTTGTTTGAATCGAGCTCGGCATCGGCTCGCGACGTTCGCTGCACCAGGTGAGTTCGAGCTTCCATGCGTCCGCAGAGCGCTCCCGCGACAGCCAATTCGCCCAGCGACAGCTCGGCAGCGCGCGCGGCCTCGGGGACCTGCAGATGCCGCGGCAGCAAGGAAGGCCATTCGCCGGCGGCAGGCGGCGGCGCTGCCCCCGACAGCGGCGCGAGGTATCGCTCCGCGTAGGCACTGGGTGAAGCGGCCACCGCCGCGGGTACATCGCGCGCCGGCTGCGGCGATACAGACGCGAGGAGAGCCTCGTTCCAGGCAGCAGCGGGGGCATCCCACGGCAGGAGTCGGACGGTGGGGTGCGCGGACAGCCGCTCCGGCAACGCCCCCACGTCCGAGGCGACGATCGGAATGCCGGTCGTCAGAGCAGCGGACAGCGTGTAGGTGTAGGTCTCCGGCCACTGGACCGGAAACCAGAGCACGTCCGGGTGCTCTGCGGCCAGCAGCGCGGCGAGGTCTCCTTCCTGGTACTCGCCGGTCATCGACAGCCGCGACAGCGGCAGCGGCGGCAGCGGTGCGGCCGTCGCGCCGATGATGCGGAACGAAAGCGGCAAGTCACGGGCGTGCGCATCCTGGGCGCACGCCAGCACCCGGTCGAAGCCCTTCTCGCGCGAGAGCATGCCCACGGTCGCCACGCGCGTCACCGGGCGCGTCGGCGGCGGTGCCTCGGGATGTTGCCAGACCTCGGCCCGCATGCCCGGCACGTAGCGCCCGATCCTTGCGGCGACATCGTTCGACGGCGCGATCACCCGCGCCGCGCTGAGCAGCAGCGTCGCGAACGCGTCCCGCCAGCCCATGATGTCGAGCGGCCACTGCGGAGGGCGCTTCGCCAGGCACGCCGCACAGCCGCTCTCGCCGGGCTCGCCGCAGTAGCGCCCGGCCTCTGTCACCAGCTGATACTGCGGACAGATCGCGACGTAGTCGTGCAGCGTGACGTCGTAAGGCAGCGCGGTCGCACGCGGCAGATCGAGCACCGCGCGCGGCAGGCCATGCACGTGGTGGAAATGCAATCGCACGGCGCCGAGCGAGCGCAGCACCCGCGCCAGCAGCGGAATGTCAGACGCCAGCTCGAAGTACAGCCGCTCGCCCGAGTCGCGGGCGCGCAGGCACACCGTATCGCCGGCCGCCGGCTCGATGAACAGCACGCTCGACTGCGCGGCGACCAGCGCCGCGAGATCGTCGACGTGGCGCCGCACGCCGCCGCCCCAGCCATGCACGACGAACACCAGCGCCGGCCGCCCCGTCGCAGCGACTGCACGTGTGGCGTCCATGCTCAAGACGTCAGGTTCCTGGGAAGGCTGTCGGGCAGCGAGACCACGATCTCGAAGCGTCGGCGAGGATGCGCGCGGGAACCCGCGCGCGAACCCAAAGGGTTGTGATTCTAGCGTGGGCACCTGCGCGGCATGCTGCAGACAGTGCCGCGCCAAGCCTTACGTCGCCTCTTGCCGAGCGGGCTGGCTCAATCGCCGCCGGCAAACCGACCGGCCGGCAGGGGCATCTCGGGCGGCTGCAAGGCAACTCATCCTGCCAGCCGGCTGCGCAGCAGCGCAAAGGCGCGCTCGTCTCTTGCAATCGAATGAGGGTTCGACGCGCGCTGCTCGCCGACCGTCATGAAGTCGAGCACATCCCATCCCGTACGATGGAACAGGCGCCTCAGGCAGGGCTCCGTCATGATCCAGTAGTTGGTCGCGTCGCCGTTTTCGCTCTCGTCCGCGCCCAGCAGGTAGGCCACATTGATCAGCGACAGGTCCTCGCCACTTGGCGCCATGCGGAACACTCGCGTGCTGACGAAACAGTACTTCGCCGACTTGGCCAGCCGCTCCAGCACGTAGAAGGGGTTCTTCAGGTGATAAAGAATCCCGAGAAACAGCACCATCTCGTACTGCGGCCGCGGCAGGGCGAAGTACTCGTCGAGGTTGACCGAATGCACTTGGGCCCTCGAGTCCAGCAATTCCACCAGCCGCCTGACGCCGCGCAGCCCGTTCCAGTTGGTCGCCGGCCAGTCCAGGAAGTCGATCTCGAACCCCAGCGACTCGAGAAAGAATCCGAGGTCGCCGTCGGCACAGCCGATGTCGGCCACCGCCTTGTTGCTCAGCCTGTCGAACAGCGAGCGGTTCTCCCCGGACAGCAGGCGTTCCAGGTGAACCAGGTTGCTCATGATGTCGTAGCCGTACCAGCCGCCCTCGATCGGGTTGTCCTTCTTGATCTTCGACAGCTTGGCCGAGAAGGCCTTTGATTCGCGAAGCAGAGACGAGATATCGAGCATCGTGCGTTCCGTTTCAGTATCGAGTCTGCATCCGGGATGGATCCGGTCCAGCGCTGCCCGTGGTTCACCGCGGCGGGGCGGCAGCCAGCCGCAGCGTAACGCCAGGCCCGGGTCCGCCTTTGTCTGGCCATGGATACGCTCTGACACTGTCGCGCGACCGATCGGCCCGGACGAAACCGGCAATCCGCGTAGTGGAGTCGAGTGGATCGGCGTGCGCGTAGCCCACCACCACGCCGGACTCGTCGGTCAGCACCCAATATTCGACGCGAGTGTGCGGGTAGCCGGCGGGCAGAGTCGCCGCAATCTCCAACGCCACCACGCCGACGTCGCTCACAAAGGACTTCGCACTCGCCTGAACTGCCTCTGGACCGAAGTCCGCGGGCAAGCCATCGAGTCGCATTCCAAGGCGCCCCGCGGCCGGGTGCGCGAACATCGCTATTCGTGCGTCGCGTACGAGTGGCAGCCCGGCCTTCACTTCGTCCGGCAGCGTCTCCCCCTGGTACAGCGACGCCGAGTAGACATCCGTCAGCACGGCGCTGGCCTGGTGCCTAATGAGCGCCTGCGTGAAGCGGGACCACTGCATTCCGCTGCTGTTGCTGGCCACTGCAGCGACCGCGAAGAAGGTGACCGCCGCCACCACCCATAGATGCGCCTTCTCTCGCGCAGCGGTCGCGTCCTTGCGCGGCCGGCCGAGCGTGACCAGCACCAGTCCGGCCCAGAACAGGCAGGGCCAAGGCAGGTAGCGGTTCGCGTAAACCTGACCGGGATGGACGTCGAAGTAGGCAAGACGGCTCAGCGAGACTACGCCGGCCACGCCGAGCCCGAACCACGCAAAGACGAGACCCGAAAAGCGGGTCGGCGTCATCGACACCTGCCGCCAGCAGTTGATGCTCTGCAGGAACAGCGCCGCGATGCCCATAGCACCGACCGCTGCCTGCGGGCCAACGCTGTTCCACACCTCGCCGAAGCGTGCGGTGTAGGCGCCCGATGTCCAGCCGGCGAACTGACGGAGGAACTCGAAGGGCAGCGCGCCCGCGTAACCGCGGTCAAGGAACGGCAGCAGCACGTACATGATCGGCGAAGAAAGCCACTGCGCCGCAACGCGCGCATTATCGAGCGGCCGGACCTGCAGCACGCCAGAGACGCCCTCCGCGCCCGGCAGCGCGAAGTAGGCCGCGAGCGTGACAACGAGCGCCACCATCAGGAAGACCACGTTCCCCCAGCGCGCGCGGGCGATGACCAGCGACAGCCCGAGCGCGACGAACAGCGCGACGCCAGGTCCGAACGAGAACGTCGCGACGAGGCAGCAGGTGGAGCCGACCACGATCTCGGGGCCGATTCCACGCGCGCCATGCGCCAGGCGCGCGCCGACCGCGCCCGCGAGCGCCACCATGAGCGTGATCAGGTAGGTGTGCACCGACTCGTTCGGGTGCATCAGCATGCGGCTATTGGCTAGCCAAAAGACCGCAAGCGCGAGCGCGACAGCGCATGCCGCCTGTGACAGTCCATCGATCGCGTGGTCGCGAAACACGGTGCGCCATCCCATGAGCACGGTGGCGATCGCGAATGCAATACCCACCGCCCATTGCATCCACTGGCTGCCGCGGAACCAAGCTATCTCGGCGACGCGTATCAGATTGGGGATAACCGGCCGGTGCCCATTCTCGAGAAACAGGACGTTATCGGGGAAGGACAACGCGAGGAACTGCCGATAAAGACGCCACTGGTCCGCGTAGAGGTCGCGCCACCCGTAGCACAAGACCGCATACACGCCCCAGGCGAGCGCGATACCCGCCAGGGCGAGCAGAACCAGGCGCAGGACGCTGGCGTATCTCATCGAGGTTTCGATCGCTGCCGGATTGTTGGCACAATTATGGAAGCACCGGCAGCGGCGGGCCGCGTTCCGGCGGGGAGTCGCCTGCGGGAACGCACGCCGAATTCGACACACCACCTCCCGCCACTTCCCACCGTGAGGTTCCTACGCTACTCGCTCGTCGGCGCCATCGGGACGGCGGGTCACTACGTGCTTCTGATCCTGCTCGTGCAGGCGGGCGGCGCGAATCCGGTGCTCGCTTCCACCGCGGGGGCTTTGGTGGGCGCAATCGTAAACTACCTGCTGAACTACAGATTCACGTTCGCCAGCCGGAGACGGCACCACGAATCGCTACCGCGTTTCATGGCTGTCGCGGCCGCGGGCATGGCGGTAAATGCGGCACTGCTCGCGGCGCTAGTTGACGGCTTCGGCGTGCACTACCTCGCCGCCCAGGTCGTCGCAACGCTGGCGGTGCTCGGCGTCACCTATCTCGCAAATCGCGCATGGACCTTTTGACAGCTGCTCGCCCTAACAATGAACGCCCGCCCGTGCTGTCGGTCGTCGTACCTGTCTTCAACGAGCAGGACGTACTGACCGAATTTCACCGCCGGCTCTCCGCGGTGCTGGACAGGCTGGCGCTCCACGCAGAGGTTGTATATGTGAACGATGGGAGTTCCGACGCGTCGATGGCGCTTCTCAGCGGACTGCACGAGACAGATCCCCGCGTGGTGGTGATCGATTTTTCGCGCAATTTCGGCAAGGAGGCGGCCATGTCGGCGGGCCTCGACTTCGCCGACGGCGATGCGGTCGTCCTGATCGATGCCGACCTGCAGGATCCGCCCGAACTGATCGAGAAGATGCTGCAAACGTGGCGCGACGGCTACGACGTGGTGCTCATGCGCCGGCGGGTACGTGCCAACGAGAGTTGGCTCAAGAAGGCCACGTCGCACGCCTTCTATCGCGTCATCAGCCGCATGGGCACGATCCAGATTCCTGAGGACGTCGGAGACTTCCGGCTGCTCTCGCGGCGGGCGGTCGCCGCGCTGCGCCGGTTTCCCGAACGCAGTCGCTTCATGAAGGGCCTTTTCGCGTGGATCGGCTATCCGACCCGCGAATTGCTCTACGACCGCGATGGCCGGTTCGCGGGCGATTCCAAGTTCAACTATTGGCGCCTGTGGAACTTCGCGCTCGAGGGCATCACGTCGTTCTCGGCGGCGCCGCTGAAGTCGGCCAGCTACTTCGGGATGGTGATGGCGCTGGCAGCATTCGCCTACGGGCTGTTCATCGTCGTGAAGACCTTGCTCTATGGCGACCCGGTGCCGGGTTATCCGACCCTGGTCACGCTGGTCCTGTTCCTGGGCGGCCTTCAACTCGTCGCGCTCGGCATCATCGGCGAATACCTCGCCCGCATGTTCATCGAGGTGAAGCAGCGACCGCTTTACCTTGTCGCGCGCCACTTGCCACGCGCGGAAGAGGCCGACCGGGAAAAGGCTCCCCAAATCGCCGCCGCGTCGGACCGCTAGGCCCCCTGGGCCCGCCTGGGCCGCCTAACGACCCACATCAAGCACAGCAACCAGCCCACCGCCGAGAGGCCGGTCAGCAGCCAGCCATTGCGTTCATTGGGCGTCATGCGCAGGCGCAGTTCGACGGCGTGGGTGCCCGCAGGCAAGGGGAGTGTCACCAAGCCAAACGGCTGCGAGGGCTGCACCTGCACGGGAGTCTTGCCGTCGATCAACGCCCGCCACCCCGGGAAGAAGAACTGATGGACGGTCAGCACCGCATCGGTCGAGGATTCGATCACTAGTCTGATGTCGCGCGGGCGCCAACGCTCGACGCTGATCTTCCCCTCGGTGCTGAGCCTGGCCTTCGGGATACGGCCGTCGGCGACTCTTGCGTGCTTGACTGCGCGCTGAAAGTCGTCGCCCTGCACCCACCGCGGCTTGTATTCCCACGCGTCGTGTGCGAGGCGGTTGAGTTCCGGTTTAGGGGTTTGGCGCAGGATCTCCACGCCGTGAAGAGTTGTCAGCGTGAGCCAGGATGAGACGATGACGGCAATCGGCAACACCAATAGCCGCCTGGGCAGCGACATATCGGATATCACGTTCGCCTCTGCTTGCGCGACGAGCGCGGCCAGTGCGACCGTCAACAGCGAAGCCTGGCGCCAAGGGAACTGGATTCGCTGCAGGGGCTTCAGGATCTGCCAGACGAAGTCGCTCGGCAAAGTCAGCATGAAACCTACGACCAAGACCAGCAGCATCCAGAAGTGAATCGGTTGCGCCCTCGCACCGGAGGGCTGCACTTCGTGTGCCGAGGCAGCGGGCGGTCGGGCCAGCAGATAGAGCAGGATGGCCATCACGATGCTGCTGGCAATGCTCAGCATCAGGAGCAGCAAGAAGGGAATGTGCTGACCCCAAACCAGTACACGCTCCCAGTCGTACAGGTGTTGTCGGTAATGGCCATGGCCCTCCCAAAGACGGTGCATGCCAATGCTGGGCTGCAAAGTCAGAGCCGGAATCAGGTAGGCACCGCTCAGGCCGAGCCCGACGCCCATTGCCATCACCGTCAGTGCAATGGCGCGCAGCCTGTGGCCAGGCGAGGCCAATAGCGCAGCATAGGCGGGGACGATCGGCCCGAACATCAGCAGGCTGAGCAGGTGAGTGAGGGTCAAGAAAGCCGTGGCCAACGCCAATAGCAGGAAGTACTGCTGACGCCGTTGGCTCAGCCGATGTGCTGCGAAGAGGATCAGCGGGAACCAGGTCATCGCGCAGAACTCTGCAAACGCAGCGCGCTGGTACAAGTCGATCAACAGGTGATAAGGAGCGACCTGATAGACCGCCGCAGCGAGCACAGCCGCACGAGCCGGCACCGAATCGCGCAGCCAGAGGTAGGTGAACCAGCCCGATAGCACCAGCATTCCCGTCGACACCCATGCCAGCGCAGACACTGGCGCGGACTCATCGGGAAAGAGAGGGCTGAGCAGAGCGGTCAGCCAGAAGGGCAGAGGCGGATAGAAGAAGAAGGTCGGGCTGCCCAGACCTTCGTTGTGGTTCATCAACCAGCGGGGATAAAGCTCGCCGTTCCAGAACTGTTCGGCAAAGTGCCCGCCCCAGGTCGTGTGCGCCCAGAAGTCATGCCCATTAACGGGAAAGCCCTTGCTCAGCAGCGGAAAGCCGAGCGCCAGGCCAAAGAGCAGCAATACGCAAAAGGCGATCGCAGTCTCGCGTAGATCCGTCTTCATGCTTACGTTCACCTGCCTGGAGAGCAGCAGCCGTCTCTTCGGCATTGCTCAAGGTGACCGAGGGGATTCGTCCAAACCTGACCCATGGCTGAGGTCACGAACTTAGCTGGCGTGCTGCAGTTGTCTCCGTGCCTGGTGGAGTTCCAGAAGTCTCTTTCCCTGCTGGCTTGAGCGGATCGGGTTCGTCATGGCAGAAACTGCTGTGATGTGAGCGTCGGAAAGCATTGCCGGTCTCCGCGATGCGACGATAGGGCGTCGCGCTGTCGAGCAGGGGAAAGCCCTTGAACATGCCTCGGCCCGCGCCCCGTCCGTTTGAGTCCATGCGTCCCGAGGGTCAAGGAAAAGCATCCGCCGCAGCGAGCAGCGGCGCGCCCGCGTCCTTCGCCGCCAGGACGGGCGCACCCTGCAAGGGCCAGTCGATGCCGATCGTCGGATCGTTCCAGCGCACCGTGCGGTCGTACTGGCCGATCCAGTAGTCGGTGGTCTTGTAGAGGAAATCCGCCGACTCGCTCACCACCACGAAGCCGTGGCCGAAGCCGGGCGGAATCCACATCTGCAGCCTGTTCTGCGCCGACAGTTCGTAGCCAACCCAGCGGCCGAAGGTCGGCGACGACCTGCGCAGGTCGACCGCGACGTCGAACACGGCGCCGGTCACCGCCCGCACCAGCTTGCCCTGCGGCCGCACCACCTGGTAGTGGATGCCGCGCAGCACGTTGCGGGTGGAGTACGAATGGTTGTCCTGCACGAAGCTCACGTCCAGCCCGGTCGCCTCGCCGAAGGTCCGGGCGTTCCAGCTTTCCATGAAGAAGCCGCGGTCGTCGCCGAACACGCGTGGCTCGAGCAGCAGGACCTCCGGCAGGGCGGTCGGCGTGACCTTCATTTCCGCTCGACCGCAGCAATCACGCGCTCGCGCAGCATCGCCAGCAGGTACTGGCCGTAGCCATTCTTCTTCAGCGGCTCGGCGATCCGCTGCACCGCCTGCGCATCGATCCAGCCGGCCCGGTAGGCGATCTCCTCGGGGCAGGCGATCTTCAGGCCCTGCCGCTGCTCGATCGTCTCGATGAAGGTGGACGCCTGCAGCAGCGACTCGTGCGTGCCGGTGTCCAGCCACGCCATGCCGCGCCCCATGATCTCCACCTGCAGCGAGCCGGCGCGGAGATAGCGCTGGTTGACGTCGGTGATCTCCAGTTCGCCGCGTGCGGACGGCTTGATCGAAGCGGCGACATCGAGCACCTCGTTGTCGTAGAAGTACAGCCCGGTGACCGCGTAGTTCGAGCGCGGCGACTTGGGCTTTTCCTCGATGCTCACGGCGCGGCCGTCGGCATTGAACTCGACCACGCCGTAGCGCTCGGGGTCGTTGACGCGATAGGCGAACACGGTGGCGCCGCTGGCGCGGGCGTTGGCGCGCCGCAGCTGCTCGACGAGGTCGTGGCCGTAGAAGATGTTGTCGCCGAGGATCAGCGCGGCGGGGTCTGCTCCGACGAAGTCACGGCCGATGATGAACGCCTGCGCCAGCCCTTCGGGGCGCGGCTGCACCGCGTAGTCGAGCCGGATGCCCCACTGGCTGCCGTCGCCGAGCAGTTCGCGGAAGCGCGGCGTGTCCACCGGCGTCGAGATCACCAGAATCTCGCGGATGCCCGCCAGCATCAGCGTGCTGAGCGGGTAGTAGACCATCGGCTTGTCGTAGATCGGCAGCAGTTGCTTCGAGATGACCTGGGTCACCGGATACAGCCGCGTGCCGGACCCGCCGGCCAGGATGATGCCTTTCCTTGTCATTGCTTGGCCTGCTCCCCGAGCCGTTGTCCGTAGTTCTTCTCGATCCAGTCGCGGTAGCCGCCGCTGCGCACCCGTTCCGTCCACGCGGCGTTGTCGAGGTACCACTGCACCGTCAGCCGGATGCCCGCCTCGAAGGTCTGCGCCGGCCGCCAGGCGAGTTCGCCCTCGATCTTGCGCGGATCGATCGCGTAGCGGCGGTCGTGGCCGGGGCGGTCGGTGACGAAGCGGATCTGCTCGGCATAGCGGCCCTGCGGCTTCGGCCGAAGCTCATCGAGCACCGCGCATATGGCGTGCACCACCTCGAGGTTGCGCTTCTCGCTCTTGCCGCCGATGTTGTAGGTCTCGCCCAGCCGGCCCTCGGCCAGCACGCGGCGGATCGCCGCGCAGTGATCGCCGACGTACAGCCAGTCGCGCACGTTGGCGCCGTCGCCGTACACCGGCAGCGGCTTGCCCTCGAGCGCGTTGAGGAGGATCAGCGGGATCAGCTTCTCCGGGAACTGGTACGGCCCGTAATTGTTGCTGCAGTTGGTGGTCAGCACCGGCAGGCCGTAGGTGTGGTGGTAGGCGCGCACCAGGTGGTCGGAGGCCGCCTTGCTCGCCGCGTACGGGCTGTTGGGCGCATAGGGCGTGGTCTCAGAGAACGCCGGGTCGTTCTCGCCGAGCGAACCGTAGACCTCGTCGGTCGACACGTGCAGGAAACGGAAGGCCTTCCGCGCCGGCTCGGCCAGCGTCGACCAATGCGCGCGCACCGCTTCGAGCAGTTCGAACGTGCCATTGATGTTGGTGCGGATGAATTCGCCGGGGCCGCTGATCGAGCGGTCGACGTGGCTTTCGGCGGCGAAGTGGACGATCGCGCGCGGCCGGTGCGCCGAAAGAAGTTCAGCCAGTGCGGCACGGTCGCAGATGTCGACCTGGGCAAAGGCAAAGCGCGAATCGCCGCGCAGGCCCGCCAGGTTGTCGAGGTTGCCCGCGTACGTGAGCTTGTCGATCACGAGGACCCCCTCGCGCTCGGCCGCCAGCCAGTCGTGGACGAAGTTCGCGCCGATGAAGCCGGCGCCGCCGGTGACGAAGATCATGGATGTCCCGTTGCTCGGTGTTCTTGCAGAAACTCGGTGGGCAGCGACGCGGCCAGGGCCGGACGATGCACGTTGCGCAGGTAGTCGCGCGCGTAGGAGAAGGCGGGCGCCTCGGTCGGCCGCGGCGGCGCGTGCTCCGGCGCGCTGCCCGGATCGAAGTGCCTGGCCACCAAGCGCTCGAAGAACTGCACCCACTCTTCCGACAGCCAGTACCAGGGGCAGATCCAGGTCCACGGCCTGCCCGACAGCCGCTCCGGGAATGCGCCCAGGTCGGGAGCGACGACCGGCAGCCGTGCATTCAGCGCAGCGCTGAGCGTGTAGCTGTAGGTCTCCGGCCACAGTGCGGGGAACCAGGCGACGTCCGGCCGTATCGTCTCCAGCAATCCGGCAAGGTCCTTCTCCGCGTACTCGCCATGCACAGTCAGGTGGGCACCGGGCAGAACACGCAGGTCCCGATACCCATAGCCGATGAGGTGAAACTCAAGCCGACTGCCGCGCTGCGACGCAAGCGCGGCGGTCGCTTCGAAGACGTCGGCCCCCTTGATCTGGCTCAGTGCGCCGAGCACCACGATTCGCAGCGGCCGCTCGCCGGCCAGCGGCCGCGGCGCCGGCGCTGCCGGGTCCGCCACGAGATCGAGATGGGGCACGTGCACCGCATGGATCGACGGGAAATAGCGCTGCAGGCGGGCGGTCGCATCCATGCTCGGCGCGAAGACGTAGCGCGCCTGCTCGAGCAGCCTGCCGTGATCCGCGCGCCACGCTTCGATGGAAACGCCGCCGGGCGCCGGACGCCGCTTCAGGCAGGCGCTGCACTGCTCGGAACCAAACTCGCCGCAATACCGACCGATCTCGTCCGACAGCGTCACCTGCGGACAGACGGCGAAGAAATCGTGCGCAGTGCAGTCATGCGCGACGGCGAGCGACTGCGGCAGTTCGAGGACGCGCGGCGACTGGCCGCGCGTGTGGTGGAAGTGGATGTGTGCAACGCCCAGTGCACGCAGCGCCTGCAGCAACGCATCGTGCTCGCCGGGCAGGCGAAACGCCAGCTGGAAGCCCTCGCCCTCGCGCAGCCACTCGAGCAACGTCTCGTCGCTGCCGGTGGGCCGCAGCAGGAACACGTTGGCCCGCGCCGCCAGGGCGGCGGCGAGCTCGCGCAAGTGGCGTTCCGTGCCACCGCCGCCGATGTGCGAGACGAACAGCACCGACGGCAGGTCGCTGGCGCGGACGCGCGCCAGGTCCACCTTCAGGCGCGCCGTCCGCGCCGGGTCTTCCTGGATGTGCCGGGCAACCGCCGGCGCGTAGTCGGGATGCAGCGTGGCGAGCAGTTCCTGCGCCTCGTGCACGCGGACCGCCTTCTCGCCGCCGAAGCTGACGCCGCCGCTGTGGCGGACGAACGCGTCGAGGGCAAGGACATGGCGCCAGCCGGTGCCCCGGGCGCGCATGCAGAAGTCGTTCTCCTCGCCGTAGCCGCGGCCGAAGCGTTCCGCATCGAACAGTCCCACCTCGTCGATGCAGTCGCGGCGGACGAACATGCAGAAGCCGACCGCTGTCGGGACGTCGATCAGCTGGCCTGCGTTCTCGGCGGCGAAATAGCGGTCTAGCGCGGCAGTCGACATGTCCGCCAGCATCGGGCCCTCGACGCAGAACCGCGGGTAACTGCAGATCGTCGCCGCGTTGGAAAACGGCGTCACTGTGGCGATGCTCCGCTCGCGATAGGCGGCCTCGCGCAGGCGGTCGATCCAGTTGCCTGCCACTTCGGTGTCGCTGTTCAGCAGGATGACGTCGTCGTCGCCGTGCCGTTGCATGCCCAGGTTGACGCTGGCGACGAAGCCCAGGTTCGACGCGTTCTCGATCAGTTCCACGCGCGCATCCCGCGCAGCCAGCTGCCGAAGATAGGCGGTGATCTCCTGCTCCGGGCTGGCGTCGTTGACGATGACGATGTGCAGCTGCCCCTTCGAGGTCGTGCGCAGGACCGACTCCAGGCAGGTCTGAGTGTCCGCCAGGCCCCTGTAGACGGGGACGACGATCGAGATGCCCGCACGGGGCGGCCGCAGCGCGCGGGCCGGCTCCGCCGGCAGCAGCGATTCAGTGCTCCGCGCCAGCGGACTGCCGGTGCGGCCGAGAAGCCTCGCGAGCCGCGCGCCCAGCTTGGTCCAGCGCGAAGCCTCGAGATCGGTCGCCCGCCTGTGCAGCAGTTCGCGCTGCTCGACGATGCTGTCGCTGCTCATGCGGGCGTGTTCGAGCGCGTGCGCCAGGGAGGCGATCTCCTGCGTGGCGCGCCGAAGTTCCGCCTCGCGCGCGTCGCGTAGCTGAAGAAGCTGCGCGCAATCGCTCTCGAGCCTCCCGATCTCGGCCTGCCGCCCGGCAAGCTGTTCGGCGGCCGCCGTGGCTTCGGCGCGCTGCTGCTCGGCCTGCGCACGAACGGCAGCAGCCTCCGCCTCGCGCCGCGCTGCCAGTTCCCTCGCCTGCGCCAGTTCGCTCTCGAGCGCCTGCTCGCGCGGTCCGCGCTTCGCCAGTTCGTCGACGAACAGCAGATACTCCGGCGACATCGGCCACGACAGTTCCACCTCCAGCGTCGCCCGCTCGCCGCATGCGGCGAACTGCGCCGCGCCGACCGGCAACTCGAAGTAAGGATCGTCGCCAGTGAACAGCAGCACCACGCCGCGCTCTGCGGACCAAGGCGTCTGGAACACGACATCGTGGGTGTCGCCGGTCTTCAGCGATGCCACTGCGCCATCCCAGGTCCAGACTCCATTTCCGCTTGCGTCGAGCAGACGCATGCCGAACAGGTTCAGGAAGCCCGGCCGGTCGGCGGGATCGAAGCGCAGGCCGGTCAGCGATCCGACGCCAGCCGACAACGGGAAGAGAACGTGCTGGCGCTGCTCGCCGATCCGCGCCGGGACGACCAGCTTGCGATGCTCGGCGTAGCCGGAGGCGTCCTTCAGGTAGAGCTGCGTCGAATACGATGCCGGCTGGTTGACTTCCGGCTCGTCCGTTGCCCCGTTCCCCGTCTTCGCCACGGCATTCGCGGGCCGGGCCTGGACGATGAACTGGTAGGTCAGCCCGTCCGGCCGGGCCAGCAGGTGGCGCCGCACCGCCGGCGGCAGCACGTCGAAGTCGGGACGGAACTCGGAGTCGCGCAGGTCGAGATAGACGGGCCTGACGGCGTCGACCTGCCAGCCCTGCTCGCGCAGCAGGCGCAGAGCCGACCGCCGCGTGAAGAAGCGGACGTGGGTTCGGTCGAGCAGACCTTCGGTGCGGTAGCGGAACTCGCCGGACAGCAGCTCAGCGACCAGGCCGCTGTATGCAACATTCGGGATCGACAGCAGCAGCCGGCCACCCTCTGCCAGCAGCCCGCGGCAGGCATCGAGCACGGCGGTGGGTCGCGGCAGGTGTTCGAGCACATCGGCGCAGATGATCGCGTCGTAGCGCTGGCCGCCGAACAGCGTGTCGAGGCCGATCACGTTCAGGTCGGCGACCTCGATACGTCGGTAGAAGGCGGCGGCGCGCGCGGCTTCCACCGGGCTGATCGTCGCGCCATCGACGCGGCAGCCGCAGGCGGAACTCAGGTGCTGCCCGAGCGCGCCGCCGCCGATCCCCACGTCGAGCACGTCGCTGCCTGGCGGCACGAGATCCAGCAGCACGGCGAGCGAGTTGCGCCGACCCGCGTCGATGTCGCGGTCGTAGAGCACCCGCGCCTCGGCGTCGAAGGGATTCATCGTCTCACCGTCCACGCCGTCTCCTGCCGGCCAGGCCACCAATCAAGCACGCCTCTGGCGGCTGCAATGCCGCCGAAACGAGCACGTGCCGCGCACCCTGGGCGCAAAGGCCCGGCCGGGCGCGGCCCGCGGGAAAACTGCAATCTTACTTGCCGCTCCCGGAACGACAGGGGGTTGTTTCAAGCCATTGCAGCCGCGACGCCTCGCCTGCCCGCATTCACTTCGCCCGCCCCTCACTCGCGGCCCATCGCCGCCACCAGTAGCATTGCCGCGCAGCGATCCAGGCAGACGTGGAAAAACAGGCATTGCCACCGTCGGGACGACGGCTTGGCAGCGGTCAGAATGGCAACTCCGGACACGAGAAGGGCGCGACCTCAATGGATTCGACGCGCAGCTTGCGCATACTGATCACCGGCCCCGACGGCCAGGTCGGCTGGGAATGCCAGCGCAGCATGCAGGCGCTGGGCCAGGTGCACTGCGTCGGCCGCGCGCAGTGCGACCTGACGCAACCGGACTCCATCCGGGCCGTCGTTAGAGAATCAGCGCCGGACCTGATCGTCAACACGGCCGCGTACACCGCGGTGGATCGTGCCGAGTCCGAGCCCGATCTCGCTCACGCCGTTAACGCCGCCGCTCCGGCGGTTCTTGCCGAGGAGGCCCGGCGGCTGGGCGCCTCGCTGATCCACCTGTCCACCGACTACGTGTTTGACGGCAGCAAGGAGGCGCCTTACACGG
>Ga0209254_10002209_pt1 | contig 17630 bp, 15 predicted proteins | sample FrelakmetDIP11DI_FD_187148 | JGI IMG/M metagenome (GOLD analysis project Ga0209254, IMG submission 187148) | Freshwater lake sediment microbial communities from the University of Notre Dame, USA, for methane emissions studies - DIP11 DI (SPAdes)... | ecosystem: Environmental > Aquatic >...
GCCGGACAGAGGGGATTGAATAGAATGCAGAGCAACAAAGACTCTTGAAACCGTAGCGGTGGCAGGCGACTCAGCTGGCCTGCCAGCATCTGGAGGAAATAATGACTGATCTGGCTTTGACTTACTTGCTGCGAAAGACCGAGTCCGGTGTCAACGCCATCAAGGTCAGGGATCGGGCCATGGGGCATAGACATCGCATGCTGCTGATCCTGGTCGATGGCGCAAAGCCCGTCGGAGCGCTGGTCAAATCGCTGGCCAACCCCGATGAAGCGCGACAGGTGCTGGGTGAATTGCTGGACTCTGGCTACATCGAGATCGTCAATGCGCCACCGCCCCCGTCCGCTCAGGCGCCGGCACCAGTGCCAGCAGCTGCGGCAGAAAAAGTGTCTGGCGCCCTGACTGAAGCGGCCTTGCCGGACGCCATCCGCCGCGCGACCCGGTTGCTGGAAAATCTGCTCGGGCCTGGCAGCGAGCCGCTGTGCCTGCAGCTCGAAAAGTGCAAGAGCATTGACCAGTTCACGGCCCGCATCCTCGAAATCAGGCGGGTGGTGGCCGGTATGCGCTCCGAAACCAAGGCTGCCGAATTCGTCGCGGCGGCGCTCAAGGCCTGAGGCCGCCCCAAATCACATCCCGGGTTCGCAGGCAGCGACACGGCCACGCAGGCACAAAAGAAAACCCCCCGTCACCTCAGGTGACGGGGGGTTTTGTTGTCCGTCAGCCCTTAGTGGGCTGCGCTACCAGCAGAGACCTTGCCGTCCAGGCTGGGGAAGCGCACATGCTCCACCAGTTCCTGAATATCCTTGCCAGGCGCCTTGGTCAGCAAGGACACGATGATGATCACCGCAAAGCCCACCGGCACACCGAACAGGCCCGCCGAAATCGGCGCAATATCCCACCAGGTGTTGGCCTTGAGGATTTCAGGCGTCAACGCGGCACCGCCGTGCGTCAGCTTGAAGAGCCAGGGCTGGGTGGTCACCATGTAGTAGAAGGTGACGCTCAGGCCGGCGATCATGCCCAGCGAGGCGCCCCACTTATTGGCCCGTTTCCAGAAGATACCCAACACCAGTGGCGGAAAAAACGTGGCCGCCGCAAACGAGAACGCCGCGGAGACCAGGAACAGGATGTCCGCCGGTTTCTGCGCCGCCACGTAGGCTGCAGCCAGGGCCACGATCAGCAACAGCATCTTGGAGACCATCACACGGCGAGCGGTGGAGGCATTCGGATCCAGCACTTTGTAGTACAGGTCATGCGACAGCGCGTTGGCGATCGTCAGCAGCAGGCCATCGGCCGTGGACAGCGCCGCAGCCAGACCACCTGCCGCGACCATGCCGGACACCACGTAAGGCAGGCCGCCGATTTCAGGCGTGGCCAGCACGATGATGTCGCCACCGATGGAGAGCTCCGCCAGTTGCAGGATGCCGTCCTTGTTGACGTCCGCTACCGAGAGCAGGCTGGCGTCCACCACGCTCCATCGCGCAATCCAGCCCGGCAACTGATCGAAGGGCGTCCCCACCAGGATGGTGTACACCTCGAACTTGGCCAGCACCGCCAGGGCTGGCGCCGTGAAGTAGAGCAGGAAGATGAAGAACAGCGACCAGCTCACCGATTCGCGCGCCTCCTTGACCGACGGCGTGGTGTAGTAGCGCATCAGGATGTGCGGCAGGGCGGCCGTGCCGATCATCAGGCAGAACACCAGCGCCAGGAAGTTCTTGCGCGAGATGTCGCTGGCGGCCTCGTCCTTGCCCGGGAAGGGCGTGGCATGGCGGATCGGCGGGTTGGACCGGGCGGCATTGCTGACTCGAGCGGCCGTGTACGCTGCCTTGGCGGCCGCTTCGTCCTTGGGCAAGGCGGCCAGAGCCGCTTCGGCCGCCTTGATGTCGGCCACCGGGCCATTGGCCGCCTTCAGGTCGTCCACCTTCTTCTGCGCAGCGGCCTTGTCGGCAGCCATCGCGGCCGGCACATCCTTGAGCTTCTCAACCGCCGCTTCGGAGCGCGCCTTGAAGATGCCTCGCACTTCAATTTCCTTGGGGTCCTTGATCAGCACTTCTTCCTTGGCCGTGACCTTCTCCAGCGTGAAGCCATAGACCGCCTGGGGGATGGGCACGCCGGTGTGCTTGACCGACAGCCAGATCACCGGCAACAGATACGCAATGATCAGGATCACGTACTGGGCCACCTGGGTCCAGGTCACGGCACGCATGCCGCCCAGGAACGAACAGACCAGAATGCCGGCCAGACCGGCAAAGATACCGACTTCGAAGGCCAACCCGGTCAGGCGCGTGGTGATCAAACCAACGCCATAGACCTGCGCTACCACATAGGTGAACGAGCAGAGGATGGCGCCGAAAACCCCGATCAGGCGCGGCAAGTTGCCTTCAAAGCGCGCACCCAGGAAGTCAGGAATCGTGAACTGGCCGAACTTGCGCAGGTAGGGCGCGAGGAAAAGCGCCACCAGAACGTAGCCGCCGGTCCAGCCCAGAATGAAGGCCAGGCCGCCGAAACCGGCAAGGTACAGCGTGCCGGCCATGCCGATGAACGAGGCTGCGGACATCCAGTCCGCCCCGGTTGCCATGCCGTTGTACATGGCGGGCACACGACGCCCGGCCACGTAGTATTCGGCCGCATCGTTGGTCCGGCTCATCACGCCGATGCCGGCATACAGCAGCACCGTGGCCGCCAGGAACAGATAGCCGATCCAGTTGCGGGACAGGCCCATCTGCTCCATGACGGCGACCAGAATCACGAAGAGGATGAACCCCCCCGTGTACCAGGTGTAGACCTTGTTCAGGCCCTTCTTGAACTCGCTTTGAGTCTGTTTTTCGTTGCCGAACATTATTCGTCTCCCTCGGCCACGCCGTATTCGTTGTCAAGGTTGTTCATGTAGCGCGCGTAGTACCAGATGATCAGGCAATACACCACCAGCGCCCCCTGCGCAGCCACCCAGAAGGAAAAGGGCCAGCCGAAAAACTTGAAGGTCAGTGCCTTGGCGAAATACACCATGACGAAAGTTACGACAAACCAGATGCCCAGAAGGATCCCGGTTATTCGCAGGTTTTTGCTCCAGTACTCCTGGTGCTTTGCTGTCAGTTGCATCGCTTGCTCCTCATTGTTAAAAAGAACCATCCCGAACCGAACCCGCCTTCTCTGGCTGGCACGGCTTGAAATGGGCCACCACCACTTCCCACCAACACTTTTCTGAAAAGTCGCCTTACACCGGTCGCAGGCCGGTTTCACGCTCGAGCTGCGCCGCCACCTTGGGCTCGAAGCCTTTGAGGTGCCGGATCACTGCCTTGGCCTCGTCGGGTTGCTGCAACTCCACGTGCACCCGCGCCATCTGGTACCAGCCAAAGGGGCTCATCGGCTGCAGGCTTGTATTTCGCTTGAGGGCGGCCAGGGCTTCCGGCAAACGGCCCTGACGCACCAGCACCAGACCCAGGCCATACCAGGCCCGGTCCATCTTTTCCTCGATCGCCAGCGCCGCGCGAAAGCCCTGCTCGGCCTCGTCCAGACGCCCCAGCGACTCGGCCACAAAGGCCAGATTGAACTGGGCGTTGGACAACTGCGGGGTCAGGTTGCGCACCTGTTCAAAATACCGGTAAGCAGTGCCTGACTCGCCCCGCTGCAAGGCCGCGTAGCCCAGGCTGTTGAGCGCATAGACGTCCTGCGGCGAGCGACGAAGAATGTCCTCGAAGACCTCATTGGCGCGCGCCTGCAGCCCGAACAGCAGCAGGATCTTGGCTTTCCAGGCCAGCAGGAAACGCTCGAAACGCCCCAGCTTGGGCGCCCCTGTTGCATGACCCTGATCCGGGTTCACTGGCATGCGGCCGCTCCCATTTGCAGGCAAAGATCAATCTTCACTTTCACCACCAGCACCCAGGCAATCAGCAACCAGCTGGCAGCTGCCAGGGGAATGTGCCGGTCCAGAATCAGCTTCGGGCTGACCCGCCGGGTGATCCACAGCACCGGCTTGGCGGCAACGTCGAGCAGTTGCCAGAAAACGTTCGTGTCGCGCTTGGCGCCGGCCAGCAAACCCAGCAGGAAGCGGCCGATGATGAACATCAGCGACAACTCGATCAGGCTCTTCAAAATAACGACAAGCAACAACATCTATTTGGATTCTTTCCAGCGCGAAACCCGCTGTGGCAGCAATGTCGCGACCTCATCTGACCGAATCCTGACTCCCGCCTGAACGAATTCTTACGAAATTCATACAAACCCTCGAACATAATTTCACATTATGGGATATGGGTCGCAGATGCCGCCCGCCTAGGGAAAGTCCTAGGCCGCCCTCTGCCCCAGGAAACAGCAGTGCCTTGAGGCAGCTCAAGGTAACAACACGGCCAAACGATAGACTGGCCCGATGCCTCAAAACGCAACCAGCAACCCGCCACGCAAGCCTGACGCAACCCCATCGGGCAGCCTGTTTGCCAACTTCCGGCAGGAACTCCTGCCGCACCCGCCCTTCGCCCAGATGGCACCGCAGGATGTGGACTTTTTCCTGTCCCACGCCCAGCAGCTCTACTTTGCGCCCGACGAAACGGTCCTGGAGCCCGCCTCCGGCGTGGTGTCGCAGCTTTTCTATATCCGCCAGGGGGCCGTCACCGGTACAAGGGGGCTGGCAGAGCAAATGGGGGGTGCGTTCGAATATGAAGCCGGTGATCTGTTTCCGGTGAGCGCGGCCCTGGCAGGGCGCTCCGTGACGGCTTCCTACCGTGCCAGCGGCGACACCTTCGTGCTGTCCCTGCCGGTCGCGCACATGCAGGCTCTGGCGCAACGCAGCCCGGCCTTTGCCGAGTTTCTCAACCTGCGGACCACCAAGTTTCTGGAACTCTCGCGCAAGGCCTTGCAGGCCGCCTACGCCTCGCATTCGATGACGGCGCAGTCGCTGGACAAGCCGCTTGGCGACCTGGTGGACAAGGCCCCCGTCACCTGCGCCCCCAACACCGCGCTGCGTGAGGCCTTGCAGGCCATGCACCAGAAGCGCATTGGTTCGATCCTGGTGACCGATCCGGCCGGGCAGCCGATCGGCATCCTGACGCGTTACGACATCCTGGGCCGCATCACGCTGGCCCAGGTGCCGCTGGACGCACCGATTTCCCAGGTCATGGTTCATCCCGTGCTGACGCTGACGGCGGACCATACGGCTCAGGATGCGGCGCTGCTGATGTCCCAGCACGGCATGCGGCACGTGCCGGTCACGCGCAATGGCGTGGCGGTGGGCATGGTGTCCGAGCGCGACCTGTTTGCGATGCAAAAACAGAGCCTGAAGAACGTCAGCACGGCGATCCGTGCCGCGCCGAACATTGACGCCCTCAAGCGGGCTGCCCAGGACATTCGCCGACTGGCGCGCAGCCTGCTTGGCCAGGGCGTGCAGGCGCGTCAGCTCACCTCGCTGATCAGCCACCTGAACGACGTACTGACCGAGCGCCTGCTTCAGATCAAAGCCAGCGAACATGGTGTGGACCTCAACCGGCTGTGCTGGCTGTCACTGGGCTCGGAAGGCCGGGACGAGCAAACCATCGCCACTGACCAGGACAACGCCCTGATCCTGCCCGACGACACGCCTGCCGAATCGCGTGAATTGATCCGGGCTTTTGCCCGCGAGGTGAATCTGGCGCTGGATGCATGCGGCTACCCGCTGTGCCACGGCGGCATCATGGCCGGTGAAGCCGCCTGCTGCCTGACCCTGGCGGAATGGCGTGAGCGCTTCCGGCAATGGATTGCACAGGGTTCCCCACAAGACCTGCTGAACGCCAGCATCTATTTTGATTTCCGCGCCCTGGCCGGCGACGCATCGCTGGCGCAGGCTTTGCGCCAGGAGGTCGTCCAGACGGCCCGGCAAACCCCGCGCTTCCTCAAGCAGATGGCACTGAACGCACTGACCCGCAGCGTCCCGCTCAACTGGCGGGGCGCCGTCGATACCGATGCCCAGGGCACCGTGGACCTGAAACTGCAAGGCACCGCAATTTTTGTGGATGCTGCGCGCATCTACAGCCTGGCGCATGGCATCGACCAGACCAATACCCGAATGCGGCTGGAGGCGATCGGGCCGCTCCTGAAACTCGCTGACACAGAGTTTGGTGCCTGGGTGGGCGGCTTCGAGTTCCTGCAGATGCTGCGTCTGCGCATCCAGCTCGACGATGAAGCGCTCCCGGATGCGCCGAATCGTATCGTCGTGGCCACCCTCAACGACATCGACCGCCGCATCCTGCGTGAATCATTTCGCGTGGCGCGGCAGTTGCAGCAGCGCCTGCAGCTGGACTACCAGCGTTAGACCACCATGGGCTGGCTGAATCGTTTGCAGGGTCGGTTTGTTCGTGGCGCGCCGGTGGACGAAGCGCGCTGGGTAATGCTGGACGTGGAGACCAGCGGCCTCGATATCCGGCGCGACCGCCTGCTGGCGATTGCTGCCATTGCCCTGCGGGTGGATTGGTCCAACCGGACGCTCAGCGTGGATCTGGGTGACAGTTTCGAAGTGGTCGTGCGCCAGGACGAGGCCTCCACCAAGGACAACATCCTCCTGCACGGCATCGGTGCGCAGAAGCAGCGTGATGGGCAGGATCCCGTCATCGCGCTGCGCGCCTTTTCTGACTATGCAGGCAACGCCCCCTTGCTGGCCTTTCATGCCGCCTTCGATCAGGCCATGATCGGCCGGTACGCACGCGAGCACCTGGGCGCGGATCTGCCCAACCCGTGGCTGGACATCGACCATCTGTGCGCGGTCACTTACGAAAAGGTGCGCGCCCGTGCGCTGGACGACTGGATGAGCCATTTCGGGATCACCTGCGCGGTGCGCCACCAGGCGGCCGCGGACACACTGGCTGAATGCGAACTCCTGCAGCGCATCTGGCCCAAAGTGGCCCCCCAATGCGCGAACTGGCGCGATGTGCAGCGCCTGGCCGCGCAACACCGCTGGCTCGCGCGGGCCGGCTGAACACAGCGCCTTAGCGCGGGGCTGTTCGGGCCACGCCCACGCCGATGCGGGACACCGAGTCCCAGCTGTCGCCCTGAAACCATGGATCACCCTGCAGGTACGCGCGCAGCATGGGCAGGGCATCGGAGCCCCAGAACACCTTGCCGTCCACCACGAACGAAGGCACACCGAACAGTCCCAAGGCCAGCGCCGCTGCGGTGTGTGCCTTCAGACCGTCTTTGACCGCCGGATCGTCAACCGGTCGCGCGGGAGCGAGCAGACCGGTCAGCGCTTGCAGGCGCGCCGGGTCCACGGCTTCCCCGCCACCCTTCCAGACATGGCGAAAGATGGTTTCACAGACGTAGCGATTCGGCTCATTGCGCGCGTCACAGGCCACAGCGAGTCGCAGCAAGGCCAAGGGGTTGAACGGGTGGCTGGCCGGCATCTGCAGCTCGATGCCCTGACTGTGGGCCAGCCAAAGGACCTGCCGGTAGGTCCAGTCGCGTTTGGGCGCAATCTCGGCCGGTCCCAGTTGCCCATGGTGCCTGAGCAGACCGGCAAAAAGCACCGGTTTGTGCGTCACACGGTAGCTGATGCCCGTCAGGACTTCGGGCAACTTCTCGAAGGCCAGATAGGCATAGGGTGAAATGAAGTCCAGATAGAAATCAATGTGCTTCATGGCAGGGCCTCCTGGCGGGCCGCTGCTCGCTGGCCAATCAGCGTCCAGACGGTGCGCTTGCCCACTTCTGTCATCGTGCTCCAACGCGCCACTTCATCGAGCGTGCGCAAACAGCCTTCGCACAAACCACTCCCGGAGTCCATGCGACAGACCGAAACACACGGTGAAGGCATATTATTGCCACTTCCCAGCGCCAAATGGACATTGTTTGCTATGGTTTCAAAGGTATTCACGGTGTCGGCACCGGTTGGTCCACATCGGCGACAGGCGCGCCTGTGAGCGCGACGAGGTCTGTCGGCCTCAGCCTGAAGACGCCGTGTGGATGCCCGGCAGCCGCCCAGATTTCCTCAAACCGGAACAGTTCACGGTCGATCAGCGTCACGGGCTCGGTGGCATGGGCGACCGGCGAGACGCCGCCAATCGCATAGCCGGTCTTTGCACGGACAAAGTCCGCATCCGCCCGCCCGACCTTGCCGACCAGCGCCTCGATTTTTTTCTCGTCCACGCGCCGGTCGCCCGAGGTGATCACCAGCACCGCAGCATCGTCGGACCTGCGCCGGAAAATGATGCTCTTGGCGATCTGGCCGAGTTCGATGCCCAGCGCGTCAGCGGCCTGCTGCGCCGTGCGGGCAGCGTCATTGAGCATCACGGGCCCATGGCGGTGGCCTGCCGCCTGCAGGAAGGCCGCCACCCGTTGCACACCCTCCGGCAGGGCCTTCAGTTCGGCGCCGCACATCACCCGGCCCGCTTGTTCAGGATCGCGGTGGCCGCGCGCGAGTTGGGCTTGCGCTGCAGGAAGTCGCTGATGTAGGCCCCCGCATCCACCAACTGGTCGAGGTCAATGCCGGTCTCGATGCCCATGCCATGCATCAGGTACACCACATCTTCTGACGCCACGTTGCCCGTAGCCCCTTTCGCATAAGGGCAGCCGCCGAGTCCGGCCACCGAGGTGTCGTACTGCCACACACCCATCTCAAGGCAGGCCAGTGTGTTGGCCAGTGCCTGGCCGTAAGTGTCGTGAAAGTGGCCGGAGACGTCATCGATGTTGAAGTGCCTCAGCGTGGCCTCCACGGCGCGCTGCACCTTGCGCGGCGTGCCCACGCCGATGGTGTCGGCCACGCCCACATGCTGCACGCCGATGCCTTTCAAGAGGCCGGCCAGATAATCCACGCGCGCGGGATCGATCTCGCCCTCGTAGGGGCAGCCGACTGTGCACGACATCGCGCCGCGCACGAAAATGCCGGCGGCCCGGGCCGCCGCAACGACCGGCGCGAAGCGCTCGATGCTCTCGGCGATCGAGCAGTTGATGTTCTTCTGGCTGAACGCCTCGCTGGCTGCACCGAAGACCACGACCTCATCGGGCCTGGATTTCAGCGCCGCCTCGAATCCGGTCATGTTCGGCGTCAGCACTGAATAACGCACGCCGGGCTGGCGCTGAATGCCGGCCATCACAGAGGCCGCATCGGCCATCTGCGGCACCCATTTCGGCGAGACGAAACTCGTGACCTCGATGTCCTTCAGGCCCGCAGCCTGAAGGCGATGCACGAGTTCAATCTTGACGCCTGCCGGCACGGGGGCTTTTTCATTCTGCAGACCATCACGCGGCCCGACGTCGACCAGCTTGACTCTGGAGGGGAGGTTCATGGCAGTTTCCTTGTGTGCCCGAGTATCGCAAAAACAGGCTTGCTGAAAAGCGTCGGTGCGTCAAGCAAGCCCCTGCGTGACGCGCTTCAGTTTCAGTACTTGATGCGGGCGAAATACGTCTTCTGCGCGGCATCACGCGCCTGCCCCAGGGTGTGGATGCCCTTTTCGGCAAGAAGCGGAAGCAGACGCAGGAAGACCTCGGCGGTCACCATGGCATCGCCCATCGCCGTGTGCCGCCCCATGATCGTCACGTTGAAGCGCTCCGCGATCGCCTCCAGCCGATGCGACTCCTGACTCGGATGCACCAGCGCCGACAACAGCAAGGTATCGAGCACTGGCTGGTCGAAGCGCACCCCGGTCTGCTGTTCTTTCATCTGCAGGAAGCGCATGTCGAACGCGGCATTGTGGGCCACCAGAACCGTGTCTCCGGCGAAGGCATGAAACGCCGGCAGCACCTTGTCGATCATCGGCTGGCCCCGCACCATGTCCGGCTGGATCCCGTGAATCGGGATCGACAGGGCCGGGATGTCGCGCCCCGGATCGACCAGCTGCTCGAAGCCCTCCTGCCGCAGCAGCTTGCCGTTGACAATGCGCACCGCGCCGATCTGGATGATCTCGTCACCCTCCGAGGGATTCAGGCCCGTTGTCTCGGTGTCAAAGACGGTATAGGACAGATCGGCCAGGCGGCGATCCGCCAGCTCCCGCGCCTGCTCGCTGGTCTGGAACAGATCAAAATCGTAGTACTCCGGGCGGCTGTCGCCGTGCATCAGGGTCGCGGCGTCCATCTGCTCCTGGGCGTTGGCCAGCGGCAGCAGGAAGCGGAAGAGCGCCTGGTGACGCACGCGCTCACGCTCAAACCAGAACGCGCCGCCATGGCGCTCCACCACGTCACGCACCGTCAAAGGCGTGGTTTCTTCCCCGACCCTCATCGGGTCCATCTCCCAGCTCATGACGGTTTCCGTGCTCATGACCTGCCCCGACCAGACCAGATCCAGATGGGCATGTTCGCCAGCGGCGACCAGGCGAAGCTCGAAATGGCGCACCTCGAACTCATCGACCAGACGGCCGGTCAGGTAGACCAGCACCTGCAGGAGTGAAAAACTGTCCACCCTGAGCCAGAGCGATGGGTCCACTTCCGCTGCGCTTCCCGACAGCTGGTGCGCCTGCTCGATCCGTCGCAAGGCCGCGGCCACGAGGTCGGTGCCCAGCATGTCTTCCATGGGCCAGCGGGTCTTGAGCCCTTCGGTTGAACTTGCGGCCAGGTCCTGAATGCGACGGCTCATGGCGCCGGTCTCGTCCCTGATCACGCCGACAAAGCGGTCCCGCATCACCGCGTCCAGATCCGGAAACTCCAGCATGTCGAGCGCGGCCTGCATGTTGGCCAGCGATGATCGGCTGCGCTCGGTCAGTCCGTGAAGCAGGCGGTCGCGCGCGCTTTCGTCCTCGAGTTCGCGGGTGATGTTGTCGAGCATGAGCACGAAGCCGTTGAGTGTCTGGGCAGACCCGTCGTCCGGTGCGGAGGACCGGACCGGTGCCATCTGGACCCGCAGCAGCTGACCCGCGCGGGTGGTCGTCACGAACTGCGCCGACGGGCTGGCAGCTCCGCGTTGCAGGCGCTGCTGCACGCTTTCCAGCGCGTGCGCAATGAGCTTGCGGTCAAACACCGGGTAAATCGAACGACCGAGCCCGATCAGTTCAGCCCCGCCGGTCACACCCGGCGCTTCGGACAGGGCGCGAAACTGCAGGCGAGCTCGATTGTTGTAAAGGATGACGCGGCCATCCAGCGCGCAGACCACCACACTCTGCGTCAACTCGGACATAAGCGCCGCGAGCCGGCTGCGCTCCTGCTCGATGCGCTGACTGGCCTCGCGCACGCGCGCCTCGACATCCTGCTGCAACTGGAGCCGCTGGGCAACGATGTCATTGACGGCCCGGGCGAGTCCCTGATTTTCCGGACTGCCATGCGCGCCGACTTCCCGCTGCACGCCACCGGACAGGACGATCCGGGTCTCTTCCAGCAAGCGCGCCGGCGCCTCCACCCGGTCGCGGTAAAGGCGACTCGCGGCATAGCCCAGCCCGCCCGCCAGCACCAGCCCCAGCATCAGCACCAGCGCCACGCGGGACTCCAGCAAGGCGACAAGACTCTCCCGCTCATTCGAATCGAGGGTGGCACCGACCAGCAGCAACGCCGTCCCGGTCCAGACCAGCAAGACCAGGCCAGGCAGCAGCATGGCCAGAAGCAGCCGCCGGTCCAGCTTCATTGCGCAGGCTCCAGCATCGCGCGCACCCGGCTGACCAGCTCTTTGGTCGAAAACGGCTTGGTCATGTAGGCATTGGCCCCCAGTGCCAGGCCTTTGGCCAGATCGGTCTCCCGGCCCTTGGCAGTAAGCATGAGGATCAGGGTGTCCTTGACCAGTTCACTCGCGCGCACTTCCTGGCACACCTCGTACCCGGTCTTCACAGGCATCATCACGTCCAGAAGCACGAGGTCAGGTCGCTCGCGCAGGATCGCATCGATGGCTTCCTGGCCATCCCGCGCAACGCTCACCGCGTACCCCTCACGCTTCATGAGGTACTCCAGTGAAATCAGGATGTTGGGCTCGTCGTCAGCGATCAATACCTTGTGTGTCATGGTCGGTCTCCTTGGGGCTCCATCGAGCCCTCTTGTTGTTCATGCGCCGCCGGCCAGCGGCAGATGGAAGGCAAAACGTGCACCCTGGCCCGGCACGGAATCGATCCACATCCGCCCCCCGAAGTGTTCCACGATTTGCCGGCTGATGGGCAAGCCCAGGCCGGTGCCCTGCGGTCGATGCGACTCGTCTCCACCCTGGCGGAATTTTTCAAAAATCAGGGCCTGTTGCTGCACAGGTACGCCGGGCCCGTTGTCGCTGACCGCCACGGTCAACCCCTGCGCATCGGTGGTCAAGACCACCTCGACGCGCCCGGCAACTGCCGGAACAAATTTTGCCGCATTCGACAACAGGTTGAGCATGACCTGTGTCAACCGGTCCGGGTCCGCCCGCAGAATCACCGGCCGTTCGGGCACCCGGAGCTGGACGCTGGCGCCACGTTCCCGAAACATCTCTGACGTGGTCTGGACCGACTGCGCCAGCAGCTGACCCATGTCGACGTCGGCGTTGCGCCACTCGGCATGCCCCGACTCGATCTTGGCCATGTCCAGTACCTGGTTCACCAGGCGACTGAGTCGTTCGGTTTCTGCCACGACGATGCCCAGGAACTGCTGGCGCTGCTCCGCCGGCATGTCCGGATCCTCGGCCATCATCTCGGACAGGGCGCGAATCGAGGTCAGCGGGGTGCGCAGTTCGTGGGTGACCGAGGACATGAAATCATCCTTGAGCCGGTCCAGGCTCTTGAGTTGCTCGTTGGCCGCACGCAACTCGCGCGTGGCATGCTCAAGGGACTTCGACTTCTCCTCCAGCTCGGCTGAGTGCGCGCGCAGTCGAGATGTCTCGTCGAGGATCTGCAAGACGTCGTCCAGCGCCAGCGCCTCCTCCTCGACCACCGAGGCCACCATCACCCGCGCCGAAGCAGTTCCAATGGCGCCAGTCAACTGGGTCTCGACAAACCGTACCAGCCTCGCGTCTGGCTCAATTCGAGCGGCGTCAGCCACGCCTGTCGCCTTCGCATAGTCATCGAACAGGCGATTCGCCTTCGATTCGCCGAGAAATCGCGCCGCCAGCAACTGGAGGTCCTGCACGCGCGCGCGACCGCGCCAAAACACCGGATCCGCCTGGCGGGTGTGCTCGAAAACATCCACGAAAAGCAGTGCCTGGCTTGTCTCCGCGGCAGAGGGCGTGCGCCACAAGGAGACCAGAACGTAGGCGCCCACATTCGCCAGAAGACTCCAGAAAAGGGAGTGCGTCAGATTGTCCAGCCCCGCGAGTCCCAACAGTTGTTCCGGCTTGAGCAGGGCAATGCCCCAGGGCCCCTCGGAGAGGAAGCCCGGAGACAGCCAGCCCGACTTGGCCAGTGATGGGAGCATGAGCGTGTAGACCCACAGGCCGAAGCCCAGCAGCAGCCCCGCCATCGCCCCCTGGCGTGTGGCCCCTTTCCAGTACATGCCGCCCAGCATCGCGGGCGCAAACTGGGCCACGGCGGCGAAGCTGATCAGGCCGATGCTGACCAGCGCGTAAGCCTCGCCGGCAAGGTGGAAATAGGCGTAGCCCAACAGCAGGATCGCCACGATGGCGACCCGCCGGATGCCGAGAATCAGCTGCGTCAGGTCCCCCGCCGCACGATGGCCCACGCGCCGGGACCGCAACAGCAAGGGCATGACCAGGTCATTGCAGACCATGCTGGCGACCGCAATCGTTTCGACGATCACCATGCCCGTGGCGGCCGACAAGCCGCCGATGAAAGCCAGCAGTGCCAGTAGCGGCTGGCCGTGGGCCAGCGGCAGGGACAACACAAAACCCTCGGGGTCCATCTGGCCTGCCCCGAAAATCAACAGACCGCCCAGTGCGATGGGAAGCACGAACAGATTGATCAGCCAGAGATACAGCGGAAACACCCAGGCCGCCCGGCGCAGGTGCTGTTCATCGACGTTCTCGACCACCATGACCTGGAACTGGCGCGGCAGGAAAATGACCGACAGCATGGACAGCAACAACAGCGCGAACCATTGCCCCCATGCAAAGCCGCCGCTGGCGCCGGCATGGACCAGCCCGGCCAGTGAAGGCACCGCCTGCGCACGGGCAAAGATATCCCCCACGCCGTTGAACAAGCCATAGGTCACGAACAGGCCGACCGCCAGAAAAGCCCCCAGCTTGACGATGGACTCGAACGCAATCGCCGCGACCATGCCCTCATGCCGCTCGGAGGCGTCCAGGTGCCGCGCGCCGAACACGATCGTGAAGCCGGCCAGTGCCAAGGCAAAGTAGAGCGTGCTGTCACCCCACCACGGACCGTGGCGCACCAACGACTCACCGAGCGGCGTGGTCAGCAGGGCGTAGCCTCCGGAAACGGCCTTGAGCTGCAGGGCGATATAGGGCACGATCCCGACGACAGTGATCAGCGTCACAAGGCCCGCCAGCATCGGGCTTTTTCCATAACGACTGCCGATGAAGTCGGCAATAGAGGTGATGCGGTTGTTGCGGGAGATCCGGATCATCTTGCGCAGCACCAGCCAGGCCAGGGCCATGGCCAGCGTCGGCCCCAGGTAGATCGGCAGGAACCAGACACCCGATGATGCGGCCCGCCCGACGCTGCCAAAATAGGTCCACGCCGTGCAGTACACCGCCATCGAAAGCGCATACACCCACGCGTTGCCAACGATGGAGCGTCCGCGGGCCGCGCGCCAGTCGCCATAGCTGGCCACCGCGAAGAGCAGGGCCAGATAGGCGAATGAGATTCCTACGACCAGCTGCGGAGACACGCCTAGGGCTCCTTCCTGTCCGCCATCCAGCCCACCAGGCCGATCAGCAGGGCCCACAAGCCAAAGAGCGCAAGCGGAAAGACGGGAATGCCCATCACGGTGGCCTGAACATCCCACAGCGCCAGGAGTGGAAAGTTCAGCAGCAGCACGCCCAGGGCGAATACCGCCACCAGACGCTGCCCTTCAGGAATGCGCGGGGAAGCCGGTCGCCCCGCCGCAGATTCGTTGGGCGCTGCCGGCGCAGGGATGTCCTGGTTCTGCATGTTGCTTCAAAGCTCCAGCTTGAAGTGCAGGCCCAGATGCTGCCGGAAGCGCTTGATGATGGCCAGCGAGTCCTTCAGGCGGTCGCGATCGAGAGAGCCCAGGCTAGACAAGTCCACGAGGTTGTCGACCGGCTGCCCCAACTGCAGCTGCCGCAGGTTGTTGCGCAGCTTGAGCGTCATCAGGAAGTGAAGCGCCTCGATCAGGTCGCGCACCAGCTCCTGTGACACGGCCTGCCGCTCTGCCAGTTTCTGGAGGCGGTCAACGGTGCCCAACGCGTCCAGGCGATGCTCCAGCGCGAGCGCACGCACGCCGTGCACGATCGGGAAAGTGCCCAGCTTCTTGAGGTCGAACACCGGCTCGTCGCGGCCCCGCAGCGCTGTGAGGCGGCTCCACCATCCGCCAGACGTCGCGCTGAACTGGTCGACCGCGCTGGCAAAGCGCGAGAAGAATGCGTCACTCCCGGTGAGGATGCGTGCCGCGTAGTCTTTGGCCTCGCGCAATAGCGATGCATCGCCAGTCACCGCGCGGGCGTCCATGAAAATGGCGAAATTCATCGGGCCATCGACCCCCGGCCCGTACAACCACTCCCGGATGGCGTCCTTGAAAGAAGCCACGGACTGGCACCACAAGGGGTTGGTCACCATGATGTGCCCTGGACACACCGGATAGCCGAAGGACAGCAACGCCTCGCTGAACCGCTGCGTCACGCCAGCCAGATCATCGTGCGCGTATCCGTCGCGCAGCAACAGGGCATTGTCCTGGTCGGTCTTGAGAATCTGCTCGCCGCGGCCCTCGCTGCCCATCACGATCAGGCAGCTGTTGCGCACCAGGTCCTCGGGTGCGACAAACGCCCAAAGGCGCGCGAAAACCTGCGAGTTGAGCTCGCTGACCAGGCCGGCGATGATCTCGATACGCATGCCGCCCCGGTGCAAAACAGCCACCAGCCCCTCTTGCTGCGCCATGGCGGCCTTGAGCTCGTCGACGGTCGTCGCCTGCTGGACCTGCAGGGCGATCAGGTGCGACTGGTTGGAGACAAATCCCATCAGGTCCAGCTGACTCAGGATGCCCAGTATCTCGTCGCCGTCCTTCACCAGAACGCGGTGGACGCGGTGATGGATCATGGCCAGCAGGGCATCAACCAGTTCAGCATCCGCCGCCAGCGCGATCAGTTCGAACTTCGCCACTTCGCGCACCGCCAGCTTGTCGGGCGCCACGGGGCCGAGCAGCGCATCCCGCAGGTCGGTGGTGGTGAACATGCCGATCCGCTCCACGCCGCCTTGCACATCGCGCACCAGGGCGTTGGTCAGCCCCTGCGCGGCGAGCTGACGACACACCGTGACCAGATCCAGATGGCCGTCGACGTAGAACGGCTTGCGCAGGTAGGCGTCGCGCAGGCGCACCATCGTCAAGGACAAGAATTCGCGGCTGCGGCTGCCGTCCTCAGCCGCCGAGAGTCGTCGGGACAGCTCGGCGAAAACCATCGCGCTGAACCGGTTGTTGCCCGACAGAAGCGACTGAACCGTGTCTCGCGGGATGCGCCATGCGGCCACCGGGTCCAGCGCCATCACGCTGCCGCTGACTCGCTCTGTCAGGACCGAACGAAAACCGACATGATCGCCCGGACCAAAGACGACGACGTCGCCCGATTCTTCCTGCTCGACATGCCCTTGGAAAATCACGAAAACATACAGAGGTTCCACACCGGGCGAAAGCAGTGCCTCGCCTTTCTGAAAGGCTGTGCGGGTCGCAGTTTCTCGAACAAGCGCCTGTTCGACGGAACTCAGGCAATCAAAGGGTTGCGAATTGAAACAGAAGGGATCCGTCACAGCAGCGTCCAGCCAAAAAAGAAAGGGCTGCGGACGAATCGCCAGCAGCCCTTGAAGCTTATCGCACCGGCAACCCGAGGTTCACCAGTGCCGCCCGTCTATCAATGACCCGAGGCGCCCGCGGCACCAATGCCCGTTTCAGAACGAACTTGCTGCGCCAGGAAACCGGCACGGTCCAGCTTGGCCTGCTTGCTGTTGTCGAGAATCGAGAACAACCAGATGCCAACGAACGCAATCGTCATCGAGAACAGCGCGGGCGAGGTGTACGGGAACAGCGCCGAGCCCTTGGGGTTGCCCAACGTGGCTTCCCAGACCGACGGCGAGACCACCGTCAGGACCACCGAGGAGATCAGGCCCAGGAAGCCGCCGATCACAGCGCCCTTGGTGGTGCAGTCTTTCCACAGCACCGACATGAACAGCACCGGGAAATTGGCCGAGGCTGCAATCGCGAAGGCCAAAGACACCATGAACGCGATGTTCTGCTTCTCGAAGGCGATACCGAGCACCACCGCCAGCGCGCCGAGCGCCAGCGTGGTCATCTTCGAAACCTTCAGTTCGGAAGCGCTGTCAGCCTTGCCCTTCTTGATCACGGTGGCGTACAAGTCATGCGACACGGCGGAGGCGCCCGACAGCGTCAGGCCGGCCACCACTGCAAGAATGGTTGCAAAAGCCACCGCCGAGATAAAGCCGAGGAACACGTTGCCGCCGACCGCATTGGCCAGGTGAATGGCCGCCATGTTGCCGCCACCGATCAGGCCGCCCTTGGCGTCCAGGAATTGCGGGTTGGTGAGCACGAAGGTGATGGCGCCAAAGCCGATGATGAAGGTCAGCAGGTAGAAGTAGCCGATCCAGCCGGTGGCCCACATCACCGAGGTGCGCGCCGCCTTGGCGCTGGGCACGGTGAAGAAG
>Ga0209254_10002210_pt1 | contig 17629 bp, 10 predicted proteins | sample FrelakmetDIP11DI_FD_187148 | JGI IMG/M metagenome (GOLD analysis project Ga0209254, IMG submission 187148) | Freshwater lake sediment microbial communities from the University of Notre Dame, USA, for methane emissions studies - DIP11 DI (SPAdes)... | ecosystem: Environmental > Aquatic >...
GAAAAAGTAATTATTAAAGAAAATATCCAGAGAATATGGAAACAGCCTTTCATAAAGCCTGTAATTCTGTTTATTATGATTTATACATTGGCAACAATATTTTCCGTGACTCCTTTGACAAGTTTTTGGGGCTCATACCAAAGATTACAAGGAGCGTATGCAGTTTTTTCTTACCTGGTCCTTTTCGTTTTGGTCGCCTCATTTATTTCGAAAGTTGAACAAATTGAAAGGATTATTACATTCGCGATCGTTGTTAGTTTTCCTATTAGTTTATATGGTGTGATTCAAAGGTATGGTTTAGATCCTATTCCTTGGGCTGGTAACGTTGCAAGTCGGATTACTTCTACGATGGGCAATTCCATTTTTATATCAGCATATTTAATTATGGTGTTCCCATTCACACTAGCAAGAATCATTAGATCATTTAAGTCTGTGATTAATGGGGCAAATGAATTATGGGTAAATTTAGCTCTAGCTAGTTGTTATATCGTCATCGGTTCAATGCAATTATTAGCAATTTATTTCAGTGGCAGTCGTGGTCCATGGTTAGGGTTTGGCGCTAGTATCGTTATCATCTGGTTGGGGATATCCTTTGTTTGGAAAAAACGCATTTTTTTACTTTCTGGAATAATTATTCTGGGGTTTGCTTCATTGTTTTTAATCATTCTGAATATTGCGGGTGGGCCACTCGAAAATATACGATCTACTCCAGGATTAGGTAGATTAGGACAATTGTTAGATTCTGGAAGTAGGACTGGTAAGGTAAGGACATTAATTTGGCAAGGTGTTGTCCAACTTGTTCAGCCTCATGATCCATTGGAATATCCTGATGGTTCGACGGATAAGCTAAATATCCTTAGGCCATTCATTGGATATGGACCTGAAAGTATGTTTGTCGCAAACAACCGATATTACCAGCCTGGATTAACTGAGGTAGAAAAAAGAAATGCTACCCCAGATCGATCACATAACGAAACGTGGGACACACTAATCTTTACTGGTTTGTTTGGTACTGTAATCTATCTATTTTTATTCGGGTCAATTATTTATTATGGATTTCAATGGTTAGGATTAATCCAATCGAAAAAAAGAAGAAATCTTTTTATATGGTTTTATTTACTTGGAGGGATGTCTAGCTCAATATTTTTTTTCTTCTGGAAGGGTATTCATTTTCTAGGAGTAGCTCTGCCGTTTGGTATGGTTTTATCGATATTCATTTTTATGGTTTACTCTATATTGAATAAAGATATTTCGGTTAGTGTAGGTAGTATAGATCATAAATATGAAAACAAATCATTACTAATAATTGGGATTCTTGCCGCAATTACAGCCCATTTTGTAGAACTTAATTTTGGATTTGGAATCGCCGCAACTCGTTTGTATTTTTGGGTTTTTCTCGGTATTCTTTATGCTATCGGCACACGTTGGGAAAAAATAACGGATGGTAATTCTACTCTTTCATCAGAAGAAAATCTAATTCAAGATGTAGTAAATCCTTCAAGAAAGAAATCTAGAAGAAATCCTGACCAAAGTAAAAATAAAATTGCAGGTAAAAAGGCATCAGGCAAATTCCAGTTTCTTTCCAGTATTTTTCAAGACTTTAGAAGGCAAAGCCTATTATCGGGGTTATTCACTGGATTGATCTTAGGGACAATCGGATTTAGTTATTTATCGAATGATCAGGTTAACCAACCCACAATAAGAATATTTTTTCAATCATTGTTTCCAAAATTATCGAATAGTTCAACAATAAATTATAGTTTATTAGGCCTTTTATTCATCAGCCTTGTATTGATCTTGATCATTTTGGTTTCTGAAAATGTTCTTGAGACCCACACTAATAAATTTGGTCAAATGTTTCTAATCTCAGTATTTTGTTCCATCCTGATCTTCATCCTGTTTTCTTTTACGCAGGCGACCCTTCTTTCTAAGATATCCGTTCAAAATCCCACAACTGTGAATGAGATGCTAGATCAAGTATCTAAATATCAATCCACAATAACTATTTATTTCATCTTTATGTTGTTAATCGTTTTGTTTTCTGGCTTCTTTTTGATAACAAATTGGCCTAAGAAAGTTATTTCTAAGCGATTAGCTTTTTCAATACCAATTATTATTATATTAATAATGGGAATCATTTACTCCTCAAATATTAAGATTGTCCAAGCAGATATTGCATTTAAATCAGCTGAGTCATTTAACCAACCCAATTTATATCCGGCTGCCATAGCGATATATAATCATGCGTTGGAATTAGCCCCTAATGAGGATTATTATTACTTGTTTTTAGCTCGAACCTACCTTGAACAAGCTCGTACCATGGATAATAATGCCTCTCAATTACAATTACTAGAGAAAGCAGAGAACGATATTCGGAAAGCTCAGCGAATTAACCCTCTAAACACAGATCACACAGCAAACCTCGCCAGATTATATAGTGCTTGGGCTGATTTCACATCAGACCAAGAAGAGAAAAGTAATTTACTGCGAAAAAGTTTTGAAAATTACGAGAAAGCAGTAACATTAAGCCCAAATAATTCACGATTATGGGGTGAATGGGCATTTATGATGTTTAAACAATTAAACGATTTTAATGGAGCAGAAATAACTCTAGGAAAGGCACTTCAATTAGATCCAAAGTATGATTGGCTTCATACAATCCAAGGAGATTATTATCTTGCCCTAGGCGAGAAGATGAAATCAGACTCTGAAAAAAGTGGATTGTTGTATAAAAAATCTTTGGCATCTTATCAAGAAAGTTTATTGTTGCTAAACCCATCTGATTCTGCGTCCAAGTTCAAAATTTTCTTATCGATTGGAAGTGTATACACACGCTTGGGTTTACTTAACGAAGCAATTAATAGTTATCTTTCAGCAATTGAAATATATCCGAACTCATCTGATACCTGGAGAGTGATGGAAGTTTTATCACGCCTGTACCAAAATCTTGATGATATCCCCCAAGCTATTCATTACTTGGAACAGGCTAAGGAAAAAGCACCGGAAAGTCAGATTGAAAGACTAGGTGCGGCCATCGAAGAATTACGAAACAAACAATGACACCAAATTGGTGGTATAGCCTTTTACTCTCGTGTATACTTTGTTTATTAATAATCCCACTCGTTAGGATATTTAGTATTCGAATGGGATTTGTCGCCAGCCCACGAAATGATCGATGGTCTAATCGTCCAACAGCATTATTTGGGGGTGTAGCGATTTTTTTTTCAGTGATTCTCACTTTGTTAATTATTATAATCAATGTCGGTTGGAACAGGATTGAATTCAATAATTTTGGTTTTATTCTCGGATCACTAATAATGTTTCTTGTTGGATTGTTTGACGACTTTAGGGAATTATCGCCACCTGCAAAATTAATTGGTCAAATTCTTGCTGCATCAATAGTTATTTACATGGGTTTTACTACCCATTTTTTTACTCCTAGAATTGAAAATCCCCAGTTGGCACAATTATTTAATATCATGTTGACATTCATTTGGATAATAGGTGTCACCAATGCAATCAATTTGCTAGATAATATGGATGGCCTGGCGGGTGGAGTAGCTTGTATAGCCTCAATATTTTTAAGCTTCTTTTTTTGGGAAGCTCACAATTATTTATTTCTTGTTGTTTCATTGGCATTCTCAGGTAGTCTGATTGGGTATCTATTTTTTAATTTTCCTCCTGCGAAAATATACATGGGGGATAGTGGTAGTTTGTTCATCGGCTTTACACTGGCTGTATTATCGATTGCAAGGCAACCTCAAGCATCGAACGTTTTTGCAGTAATGGGTATTCCGACGTTGTTATTTTTATTACCCATACTGGACACAGTTTTTGTTGCATTTACTCGCGTAATGCGAGGGGTTTCACCTTTCCAGGGTGGTCGGGATCATACTTCTCATCGATTGATTGCCTTCGGTTTTTCGGAAAGAAAAACCTTGTTCATATTATATGGTGTAGCGATTTTGTCAGGATTAATTGCTGCTTTTTTAGAGTCGATAAAATATTGGTATAGTCTGGTTATAGTTCCTCTCTTGATTATTTCATTAGCATTAATCTCATCATATCTAGGAGGAAAAAAATTAATAAATGTAGAAAAACACCAACAATCTTTACTAACAAAAGCGATCAACGAATTAACCTTCCGACACAGAATTTTGGAAATAATTTTAGATTTTTTTCTAATCAGCATTTCTTTTTATTTGGCATTTCTATTTAATTTTAAATTCGTCATGAATGAAAATAGGATGGAAATATTTATTAGATACCTTCCGATCGCATTAATTGGTGTTTATTCTTCATACTTTATTTTTGGTGTGTATAAGGGAATATGGAAATATTTTGGTATCGTTGATTTGGTTCGTTTCCTAAAAGCTTCTCTAGGTGGGATCACTCTGGTTGCTTTTTTAATATATTTCATAATTTCGCATAGATTTGGGTCTTTCCTTTTTTATTCATTATTTGGAATTTTCACACTATTAAGTTTAACAGGTTCGCGATCGACATTTCACCTCATGAAGATGATCTCAGAGCTCCAAAACCGAAATGGAAAAGTCAGAGTACTAATTCTAGGAGCAGGTGATCGAGGTGAAATCGTGTTGAGGTGGATGAATATGCATCCTCAATTTAATTACCAACCGGTAGGCTATGTAGACAAAGACCCTTATTTACTTGGAAAACAAATACATGGTATAAAAATCATCGGTAATATGGAAACTTTGGGGAAAAATATTAGTGACCATCTTATTCAAGGGATTATCCTTGCATTAGACGAGGAAATAACTAGTAACGAGATGCAATCGATCGAAGAACTTTGTCAAAAGAATAATATTTGGATAAAAAAACTTATTTTCGATGTAATTGCAGTCGATGTAAATGCTAATACACTCATCATAAACCAGCATTAATCTTCCTTTCTAAACGCTCGAGTCGATGTTTTAATTCAGAATGCCATCTGAGTTGTTCCAAAACACTTAAATCGCTGGTTTCTAATAAATCAATTGCCGAAATAGTTAATGTTTTTGCTTCTTGAGGATTTTTATATTTATGCTCGTAAATTTTTGCCATTTCGATAAAACCAGTTATCTCTTTCAATTCCACTGCTCTTTGCCATAAACTAAGTGATCTGTCGATATCCCCCATTTTTTTATAAATTTCTGCTAACCTTAATATACTTTCTTTCACTAAAGATTCAGGTAAACCGAATTCTCTATTCCTTTCAAAATCCAATCCATACGAATAATAGTTAATTGCTACCTCTAAACGACCTAATTCCTCGTATATTCTTGCTAAAGAAAAAAGATCAATCGGATTTATCGAACCTGAGGAGATCGGATCTTTTGTCATTAATATAATCTCTGTTAATAGATTTGAAAGTGATAACACATCCATAGCATTATGGTAAAGTACTCGTTCCATTGGCGCGAAATCACCTTCATGTAAAAAATCGAAATACATCTGAGGTATCATCCAGCCTGGGATATCATCTTGTTTTCTAGATATCTGTAATATCTCAAATTCTAAATTCCCAAGTGTACGGCTTTGTAATCGTTCCCGCCATAAGCGACGGGCAACCGGAAGTAAATCAATATGTTGTAGTTTTAGGAATGGATTAGGTTGCCCATTCAGGATATATCGATTTTTTAAAATGGGAATATCAAAGCTTTTCCCATTGAAGGATACGAGTACTTTACTCGAAGCTAAAAATTCCTCCAATGCTATTAATAAATTTAATTCATTGGAAGGTTCGTCAAGAAAAAATTGAACAAGATGAAATTTTTGATCTTCAATTCTTCCAACCCCAATTATGAAAGCTAGAGTCCCCGAACCACCCGATAGACCGGTTGTTTCTGTATCGATAAAGGTTATTTGTTCTGGACCATATTGGATTAATCTTGGTTCTCTTAATAACTCAGAAAAAAAACCAAGTGAGAAGTTATTCTCTTGTTGAAAGATGGTATTAAATTGTTCGAATGAGTAATGAGTGTCTTGATAATTAACAGATCCATTATAGGTTAACCAGGTTGAGTTTAGAAAGGATTCTTTGCGAGTCTCCTGTTTTTTGGGAAAGCCGGCATTTATTTCCGATGCTCCTAATTTGACACCAAGTGCTTTTAGCTTATCAGTTAAGGTCGGCATGATGTTAATGCCCTAAGGATAGCCAGTGTCTCCTTTTTCCCACCCAGCCCATTTTCACCACCTGGACCAACACATGAAGGACAACCATCAGAACACTTACATGCTTCTACAATCTCAAGAGCATGAGTGATTATCTGATTTCTTTCTGCAAACAAGTGTTCACTAAAACCCACACCATCCGGAATCATGTCATATATTACGATTGTAGGTAAGTTTTCTTGAAATAAAGCTAGTAAAGGATCAAAGAACACACCGATATCATGAAAATCACACATAAGGTGAAGTGGGGCGATATGACTAAGAATGTAGCTGAGACCAGCCAATCCACTTCTGATTCTAACATTGTTTTCGACTCGCCTATGGCAAGTCGAACAGAGTGCAATTAAGTTACCGAATTCATTAGCCTCATTCATGGAAGAAAATAACCGAAATGGAACTTTGTGATGAACATCATGAGGGCGATCTGTTTCCAATACACCACATACCTGGCAGCGAAAGGTATCTCTCTGGCGGATGAATCTCGTTATTTCTTTCCATTCGGATCCATAATCATTCGCTTCGTTGTTCCAAAGATTTTCAGAACGTAGATGCTCCGTTATTTTTCCCTTTAAGATTAACCAGAAACCTGTAGTATTCAGCTCATTTGATGGTAGATCCACCTTTCCTATCCCTAATTGCTCGTGAGTTGACCATTTTATTTTCTTATACCCAATAACCTGGGATGTGATTTTAACAAATCCATAACCATAATTCGAACCATTTTCATCAAAATCCTCAATTTTTTCGAGTAATTCGATTTTTGTACTTCGTTGAGGTTCTGTATAGTAATCTGTATCAACTGGCCTAAGGTAAGCAATTTTCTTTTCAAGATCCAACTGTTCTACGTAAAATGGTTGCGATTCGTGTAAGTAAATTGCTTCTGGATGTACCATCCACATAGAACTTTGATAATCTATTTGGCCTATCGTTAAAGGGCTAACTCGATCAGGATCGGCAACTTTAGTTAAAACAACTGTATCCGTGCTTGAGCTTCTAAGTGAAATGTTTTGAGCGGGATATTGAGTTGTCATCCAATAATAAGCCGTTTTTGATAAGTAAACGTTTTTTTCGTCCATCAAGTGTTCACATAATGCTTTTACTTCTTCCTGGCTTAAATCACCAAAAGTTTCGTTGACTTTAAGAGGAAGTTCAAAAATCGAACATCTTAAATGACTAAGCAAAATATAGATATTATTTGGATTAATTAATGCAGCTTCGGGATTATTGTCAAACACAAAGTTGGGATGAGACATGATGTATTGATCTAGAGGATCGGGGTTAGCAATAAGTATCGCTAATGATGGCTCGTTGCTTCTTCCTGCTCGTCCAGCTTGTTGTAAGGTAGATGCAATACTACCGGGATAACCAGTTAAGATTACAGCATTGATTCCACCTATATCTATACCTAGTTCTAGGGCATTCGTAGCAACAACAGCTCGGATGATGCCATTTCGAAGGTCCTCTTCAATTTCCCTACGTTGTTTGGGGAGATATCCACTTCGATAACCTCGGATCTGAGATATGGGGTCGATTATATTTTCTGGATATTTTTCCCTTAAAAAAGTTAAAATTTTTTCAATTCCTGGTCTGGTTTGCCCAAAAATTATTAACTGATTTCCACTCGTAATAAGATCATCTGCAATCCGAATACTTTCTATTGATGCACTCCGCCTTAATCCTAGTTCACTATTGATAATTGGAGGATTGTATAAGAGAAAATTTCGTTCTGGCTGCGGTGCTCCATCCTGGGTGATAATTTCAATTTCCTCCCCAATTAGTTTTTGAGCAAAACTTTTCGAATTGGAAATTGTGGCCGAGGTTAATATATATTGTGGGGTGGATCCGTAGAATTTTGTAAGTCGTTTCAATCTTCTGATGAGATTTGCGATATGAGAACCAAATATTCCTCGGTATATATGAAGCTCATCAAGAATGATGTAATTTAAATGGCTAAAGAAATTTACCCAAGAAGTGTGATAGGGTAATATCCCAAGGTGCAACATGTCTGGGTTACTAAGAATAATTTGGCATGAAGCTCGAATTTGTGATCTCTGATTACTGGGAGTATCCCCATCATAGATTCCGATTTTAAAATGGGGCTTCGGTGTATATAATTCGTTTATCCCAGTTACCAAAACATCCAATTTATTATATTGGTCTTGGCTTAAAGCTTTAGTTGGAAAAAGATACAAAGCACGGGATTCGGGATCCTGAAGCAATTTATTCAAAACAGGCAAGTTATAGCATAATGATTTGCCACTAGAAGTACCCGTCAAGATAGCAATATTCTTGCCGGCCTCGATCTCTTCCCAGGCAATTTTTTGGTGAAAAAATAGTTTTTCAATTTTTAGGGAATGTAGAATGTGGACAAGATTTAGATTTACGCTTTCAGGAAACTCTGCATAAACAGCTTCTCTTGCAAGTCGGGTTTTCCAGGCGGTGATGTTATCAAAAATTGTTGGATCATTTTCCCAGATATTTATTATTTGTTTTATTGACATACAAGGGTTGTCTCTTATTATTCAAATTTCAATTTCCCATTCTCTTATGGGAGATATAAAAATATCGTAATATACAAAAAAGTCTTTCATACAGTAAATTTATTTATTTTTTTAAAATTGAAATGCAACAAACGATTAATAAACCAACCGATCATAATAAATTGGACAAGAAAAGAAATGTATATTTGACGATTTGGATTCACAATGACTTTATCCTCAATGGAATGGGGTATCAGGATAAAATGAGTTTCTCTGAGATACTTACTCCATGATAGATGCGACTTATAATATCTGCAAGTAATGGAGCTACTGATAAGATTTCAAGTTTTGGGTGCAACTTATCATGAGGAATAGGAATGGTATTTGTTACGACAAGTTTTTCTATCCGGGGGTCATTTTCGAGGATATCTAATGCGGATGGTAATAGAATCGGATGAGTAATGGAAAAATATGCTTTACCTTCAGCACCTTTTTCATATAGAACGTCTATTTGTTTTAGAACACTTCCGCCAGCCATCAAATCATCGATAATAATTGGTCTTCTCCCACGAATATCTCCTACGATATGAGTAGTATGTGTATCGGTAAAACTTGTCCTTCTTTTATGCATGATTACCAGAGGTAAATTGAGTATTTCCGCATATCGACCTGCCATATTAGCTCTTCCCAGGTCAGGACTGACAATTGCAGAATTTTCAAACTCGGGTTTTCTGAAAAAATCAGCAAGTAAAGGTAAAGCTGATAGAGGATCTACTGGAATATCGAAGAATCCCTGGATAGCGCGATTATGAATATCCACGTAAATAACACGATCGGCCCCCATCGTTTCTAATAAATTTGCTACAACACGTGCGCTGATAGCTTCTCTTCCCCTGGCCATCCGATCCTGTCTGGCATAAGGAAAATAGGGGATGACCACACTAACTTGATGTACACTTGCTCTACGAAAAGCATCTAGATAGAGAAGCACCTCCATCAGGTTGTCATTGACTGGCCTCGAGCAAGGTTGAATAAAAAAGATATCTTGGTCACGTACGACTTCATCAATTGTTACAAATACTTCACTGTCCGGGAGATGCATTGTGCTTGCACGACCAAGAGGGACGGTTAGAATGTCAGCAATTTCTTGTGCCAGGGTTGGATGGGCTGAACCGCTAAAAACCCGTAACGGGTGGTTGAACATCTACTTCCTCTTAATAATTTTTTTATTCACCAGAAACATTCGGATATCCAGCAGTTATCCATTCTTTTAAACCACCATTCATGCTAGAAACTTTTTCAAATCCGGCTTTTTGAAGAATATCCCTGCCAGTTTGCGAGCGATTGCCGGATCTACATACAACAATGATTTCTTGATCTTTTGGTAATTCAGCCAATTTTCTTTGTAGTGTTCCTAATGGGATATGAGTTGTATTGGGAATATGGTATTCTGCCCATTCATCACTTTCCCTCACATCAAGAAAAAAGGCACCCGTTTGATATTTTTCATATGCTTCGTTAACCGAAATTTTTTGGGGTGTAGATGAATTAAGGTTTTTACCGATTCCTGGAATTATGATGATTAACGCCATTAAAAGTACCCCAAGACATCCAAGTAAAATGAAAGTTCCGATATTTTTCATAGGTTTTTTGATAGATTTATCTGTTATATGGTTTGTACCATTATTTTTTTTCATATATATCTCCAGTTGATTGATCAGCTTGTTAAGTGTACCAGATTGAATTTAAAATGGGTTAATCTGGTCAGATAAAATAGATAAAACATTGGAAGGAGATTAAAGATTAACTTAATCCATTCAACGACTTAATATAGGGATATGTATTAAAATTAGTCCAATATGTTACTTGACGCTTCCCAATATTGTGTGATAAACTTTTGCGCGCATTATCAGAGATCGGGACCCGTGGTGTAGCGGCCGAACATGCGGCCCTGTCAAGGCCGAGATCGCGGGTTCGAATCCCGTCGGGTCCGCTAATTGAAAGAAATCAAAATCCTGTTTGAGTAATCAAACAGGATTTTGATTTCTTTGATTCGCACGGATTACACTTTTCGGAGTATCTTTGAACCGTAGGCATGTGTTAAAATTCTCCTAAATCGATAACAGAGGAGGCATGATGTCATCTTTAATACTTGGTATTGATATTTCAACCACAAGCGCGAAAGCCATACTAATAGATTTCCAAGGAAATGTAATTAGTACTGCTTCTACATCATTATCATTATTAACACCACGACCATTATGGTCAGAGCAAAATCCATTCGAATGGTGGTTTGGTGTTAAGAAAAGTATCAAACAAGTGATATCTAATGTGGGGGTTCATGGAGAAGATATAGTATCAGTTGGATTAACAGGGCAGATGCATGGATTAGTTTTAGTCAATCAAAAAGGTGCTGTTTTACGACCGGCTATTCTATGGAATGATCAGCGAACAGCTTTACAATGTGATGAAATCCGTAATTTATTAGGAAAGAATAATCTAATTCAAATTACTGGGAATGATGCTCTGACTGGTTTTACGGCACCCAAGATATTATGGGTTAAAGAAAACGAACCCGAGATATTTTCTGAAATTTACCGAATCCTCCTACCAAAAGATTATATTCGATATTGCTTAACAAATCGTTATGCAATGGATAAAGCGGATGGTTCTGGAACGATATTATTTGATCTAAAGAACCGGAATTGGTCTGATTATGTTCTTAGCCACCTTCAAATTCCTTCAGAATGGCTTCCTGATACTTATGAAGGAATGGAAATAACAGGTGAAATAACCAATAAAGCGGCTGAATTGACCGGATTAAGACCAGGCACTCCTGTAGTTGCTGGTGGTGGTGATCAAGCAGCACAGGCAGTAGGTGTTGGCGTTGTAGATCCTGGAATCATCGCCCTTACTCTAGGAACATCAGGCGTTGTTTTTGCATCGACATCGAATCCATTAATTGAACCTGAAGGCAGGTTGCATTCTTTTTGCCATGCGTTGCCAAATCGATGGCACTTAATGGGAGTCATGTTAAGTGCTGCAGGGAGTTTACAATGGTACCGGGATACTTTGGCCGAAGGAATACCATTTGATCAAATAATAAAAGAAGCAGAAGATGTCGCTCCTGGAAGTGAAGGATTATTATTTTTACCCTATCTTACTGGAGAACGAACACCATATCCCGATCCTTATGCGAGAGCTGCATGGGTTGGACTTACACTGCGTCATGCGCGTAGACATATGACGCGTGCTGTTCTGGAGGGGGTAGCATTTGGTATAAGAGATATCTTCACATTAATTCAAGAAGTTGGATTAGGGAACATTGATCAGGTTCGGATTTCCGGTGGTGGTGCGAGAAGCCTTTTGTGGCGGCAAATCCTTTCATCTGTCCTTAATGCTGAATTAGTAACTGTTAATACTACTGAGGGAGCTGCATATGGTGCAGCTCTTCTTGCAGGAGTTGGAGTCGGTCACTGGAGTAATGCTCAAGAAGCTTGTAAAATGACGGTTAAAATTACAGGCAGAACTTCACCACAACAGGATCAGGTGTCGATTTATCAAGAATCTTATGAGAGATACCGTGCATTATATCCAGCTTTAAAATTGAGTTTTGATTCGATGCGATAATTAAGTGAAATAAATAATTATTGAGGTAGAATTGGCTTGTTAATTTTAGAAAAGCTAAAATAAGAAATTTTAATTTATTTGTTGTTCAGAATAATTATATTTAGATAATAAGGGAGTGGTTTTTCATAATGCAAACCATTATAAATGGCGAAAAAAAAGAAGTTGTTATTGATTTTAATAATCCTTTGGTCATCATTGGTGAAAAAATTAATCCAACTGGTAGAAAGAAAATGGCTGCGGCATTACAATCGCAGGATTTTGATTACATACATGATCTGGCCATAAATCAAGTTTTAATGGGTGCGGATATATTAGACATTAACGTGGGTGTTCCCGGTCTTGATGATGTCACCCTCATGGAAAAAGTAGTAAAAATGGTTGCTTCATGGGTTGATGTTCCATTATGCCTGGATTCTCCTAATCCTGCAGCTTTGGCGGCTGGGCTTGCTGTTGCTTCTGGTAAACCACTCGTAAATTCTATAAGTGGTGAGGAATCACGATTGAGATCTATTTTGCCGATAGTCAAAGATCGAGGCGCGGCAGTCATAGGACTTACCATGGACGACAATGGAATACCTACTTCACCTGAAGGAAGGCTTCAAATTGCCGAAAAAATTCTCGAAAATTGTTTAAAGATTGGCATCCCTCAAGAGAATTTAATTATAGATCCTTTAGTCATGGCAGTCGGCTCGGATTCTGAGGCAGGGCTTGTGACACTTAAAACCATTGAATTGATTAAATCAACCTTAGGTCTAAATATAAATTTGGGAGCGAGTAATGTTTCATTTGGACTCCCAGATCGGCACACAGTTAATCAAGCCTTTATGGTGTTGGCTATGGGAGTTGGTGCTACTTGTGTAATCACTGATCCCGTGAAACTAACTGGAATAATTCGTGCAGGTGATCTGGTTCTTGGTCGAGATGAGTATTCGAAAAGGTATATCCGATATTTTCGGCTATTACAATCTCAACAACCGAAAGAAACTTCCAGTTAACCAGGGGTTCCTATGTGGTTTAAATGTATTACGTGTGAGGTTTTTGCACGACCCGTTTATTTTTGTGCTGCATATTCACAGAATATTATTGATGTGGAATTAGTTCAACGCGGTCTTCATAACCAACCTGATTATTTACATCAGCATTTACAAGAAAAAATTAATTCTGCAGACCTTAGAAATTACGATGCAGTATTACTTTCATATGGATTGTGTGGAAAAGCGATCGATGGTTTGGTAGCCCAAAAACATCCTCTTGTTATACCTCTCGCACATGATTGTATTACGCTCTTTTTAGGAAGCAGGAACCGTTATAACGAACAATTTACCAATTTCCCAGGGACTTATTGGTATGTAAAAGATTATATTGAGCGGAACGATGATACTGGAGGTTCACTCGTTCTGGGTACAGGTTTATCTGGAAATATAGAAAAGCAATATCAAGAGTATGTACAAAAATTCGGAAAAGATAATGCAGATTATTTGATGGATGTAATGGGAGCCTGGCAGCAGCATTACAAGAGAGCTGCATTAATCGATATGAATATCGGTGATACTACCTCAGTTCAAAATCAAGCCCAGGAGGAAGCCAAAAAAAACGGTTGGGTATTTGAACGATTGACTGGCGACATCAATTTAATTCATTCCTTACTCGAAGGAAAATGGGAGAAGAACTTTTTGGTAGTGAATCCAGGCCAAAAAGTTTCGATGACATTTGATGAAAATATTATTGGATGTTTTGTGAATGAATAATCATGACCTGGGAGCGAATTTTATCGAAATTGACTTTGAGCCTATTGGTAGGCGAATTGATGTTTTGCCAGGAACTACGATATTAGATGCAGCCCGAAGTGCTGGGATTGAGTTATCTTCTGTATGTGGTGGGATGGGGTCTTGTGGAGCCTGCCGAATAAGGTTAATGGAAGGTACTTTAAGTTCACTAACAAGTACTGAAAAAAACGATTTGAGTCACTTCGAAGTTAATGATGGGATCCGATTTGCTTGCCAGGCAAAAGTTATTAATTCGGTAAAGATTGACATTCCTCCTGAATCGCTATCTACTCCACAAAGACTTCAAGTCGAAGGTAAGGGAAAAAATGTTGATCTAGACCCAGTCGTCTATTCCATTGAAGTTACTTTGCAACCACCAGGATTGTCGGATCTACGTTCAGATTTGTCCAGACTTCGAGATAAACTTTCAGAAATGGGTTTACCTCAGATTGAAATTTGCCATCAAGCTCTGGTTTCTTTATCTGATGAACTAAGGAATCAGAATTGGAAAGTTTCAGTAATTCTAAAAAATTCAGAAATCATTGCAATCCTGCCCAGCGGGAGTAAGATTTATGGACTAGCTGTTGATGTGGGAACTACAAAATTAGCCTCATATCTTGTCGATTTGGAAAATGGAGAAACAGTCTCTTTCTCAGGGGCGATGAATCCCCAAATTTCTTATGGTGAAGATGTCATTAGTCGAATTTCTTACTCTAATGATTATGTTGCCGGTAACATAACTCTTCAAAAGATATTAATCGATACTTTAAATAATTTAACTAAGGAAATGTCTCAGGGATTAGGGATATCAATTGATCAAATTGTAGATTCTGTAATCGTTGGCAATACCGCGATGCATCATCTATTGGCCGGTTTTTCTGTTCATCAACTGGGCACTGCCCCATATGTACCTTCAGTGAGTGAAGCAATAGAGATTCCAGTTCAAGCAATAGGATTAAAGATAGCACCTGGTGCCTATATTTACCTTCCACCTAATATCGCAGGTTATGTAGGTGCAGACCATGTTGCAATGTTATTAGCAGTACAGGCTGCACAAGAAAGACAGGATGCTCATACGATTGTATCTTTAGATATTGGTACGAATACAGAAATAAGTCTTTATCATTGGGGGAGGCATTTATCTTGTTCATGTGCATCGGGACCAGCATTCGAGGGAGCACATATTAACGATGGAATGCGGGCGGCACCGGGAGCAATTGAGAAGGTGCGTATAACCAATGGAAGGATTTTATTACAAACCATTAATGGGAATTTACCTATCGGAATTTGTGGCTCAGGGATATTGGATGTTGTTGCTGAGTTATTTACCAATGGAATAATTGATCATCGAGGAGTATTCCTCAGGGATAATGCGAATAATTATAATGGGAGGAAAGAATTTATACTTTCGCCAGCAAGTAAAAGTGAAAATGGCAGAAATATAGTAATCACTCGTAAAGATATTAACGAAATCCAACTTGCGAAGGGTGCAATTCGAGCAGGAGTTGAGGTTTTATTGCAAGAAGTGGGTGTCACGGATGAAGATATCGATGAATTTATTGTTGCTGGTGCGTTTGGAACCTATTTAGATATCGAAAGTGCTATAAAAATAGGGATGTTTCCGGATTTGTCGCGAGAGAAATTCCTCCAAGTTGGTAATGCAGCCGGTATTGGAGCTAAAGCGATGCTGGTTTCAAAAAGCCAAAGAAGATTGGCATCACAAATCAGTATGAATGTTGAATATGTTGAACTAACGACTCATCCAGGCTTTACGGAATCATATATGGCAGCACTTGCTTTTCCAACATAATTCAATCATAAGGATATCAATATGTCTCCATTTATTGAATTACCTCCTCTCATCCAAGCTTTATTAGCTACATTATTCACCTGGGGCATGACAGCAATTGGAGCACTTGCGGTTTTCTTTACAAGGACGGTGAATAAAAAATTATTAGATCTGATGTTAGGTTTTGCAGCGGGAGTCATGATTGCCGCAAGCTTTTGGTCTTTATTAGCTCCTGCAATAGAAATGTCTGAAGCAATTGGTGCAATACCTTGGGTACCTGCCGTCGTGGGTTTTCTAGCAGGAGGAGCTTTTTTATGGATACTCGACAAGATTTTACCTCATTTACATCTTAATTTCCCAATCGAAGAATCGGAAGGGATAAAAACAAATTGGCAACGTAATATTTTATTGGTTCTGGCTATTACATTACATAATATACCTGAAGGTTTGGCAGTGGGAGTTGCCTTTGGTGCCGTTGCTGCAGGTGTACCGGCAGCAACATTACCTGGTGCAATTGCTTTAGCAATAGGAATTGGAATACAAAATTTACCTGAAGGTATGGCAGTTTCATTGCCACTCAGAAGTGAAGGAATGACAAAAGGAAGGAGTTTCTTCTTTGGTCAATTGTCTGGGATGGTAGAACCTATCGCAGGTGTGATTGGCGCAGCAACTGTTCTATTAATCCAACCAATTCTTCCATATGCATTAAGTTTTGCGGCAGGTGCTATGATTTTCGTTGTTGTTGAAGAATTAATACCCGAATCTCAACGAGGTGAAAATACTGATATTGCTACTCTAGGAGCGATGGTGGGTTTTGCCACAATGATGCTCTTGGACGTTTCATTAGGATAATGTTTACAGTGAGAATACTGGATGATTTAAATAGGTACAATAAATTAGGACAAAAAACCAAAAACATTCATAAATTTCTCAGATTGAATGAATAAAAAAATAATAGAGGCAAAAATGGAAAATACAAAAAAAACTTCTTTCGACCCCGTTCATGATATTTTACGTTATGAAAAATCTTCGCTGGATACGATTTTTTCACCTAAAAACGTTGCAGTCATTGGGGCAACAGAAAATCAAGGAACAGTTGGTCGTACAATTCTTTGGAATTTAATGAGCTCTCCATTTGGCGGTGCAGTTTTCCCCATAAACCCAAAACGACCAAGCGTTTTGGGAATTAAAGCCTACCAGAATATTAAATCTGTTCCTGAACAAGTGGACCTTGCTGTTATTGTCACACCTGCTCAATCAGTTCCAGGAATTATAAAGGAATGTGTCGATGAGGGAGTTAAAGGTGCGATTGTTATCTCAGCCGGTTTTAAAGAAATCGGGCCTGCTGGCGTAGAATATGAACGGCAAATAATGGAATATGCCCGAAAAGGTAATATGAGGATCATTGGTCCGAACTGCTTGGGAGTAATGAGTCCTCTTACAGGATTAAATGCAACTTTTGCGACGACAATAGCTCGCCCAGGAAATGTAGGATTCATCAGTCAGAGTGGCGCGTTATGTACAGCGGTTTTAGATTGGAGTCTTAAGGAAAATGTAGGATTCAGTTACTTTGTTTCGGTTGGCTCGATGCTGGATGTGGGGTGGGGAGATTTGATTTATTTCCTAGGAGATGATCCAAGAACATCAAGTATCGTAATCTATATGGAGACAATTGGTGATGCAAGAGCATTTTTATCTGCAGCTCGAGAAGTAGCTTTGACAAAACCAATAATCGTTATTAAACCTGGAAGAACCGCTGGAGCTGCAAAAGCTGCAGCATCACATAC